>OGPX01001272.1_pt1 | contig 17426 bp, 15 predicted proteins | sample 1553101 | NCBI WGS metagenome assembly OGPX01 (sample SAMEA2579964, study PRJEB22360) | human gut metagenome | biome: human gut; feature: human-associated habitat; material: faeces | place: Denmark | collected 2008/2010
TAGCCATGAAGCGTATCGAACTGGAAGACAAGGAGGACGACATGCTGAAGCATATCGTGCGTCCCGAGATACAATTATTGCCGAACACGTCGGGTGTCCGGAATGCCGAAGAAGCCGTGTTCGCCGCCCAGATGGCACGTGAGGCATTCGGCACGAATTGGTTGAAGTTGGAAATTCATCCCGACCCGCGTTATTTGTTGCCCGATTCCACGGAGACTCTGAAGGCCACGGAGCAGTTGGTGAAGTTGGGCTTTGTCGTATTGCCTTATTGTCAGGCCGATCCTACGCTTTGCAAACATCTGGAAGAAGCCGGAGCGGCCACAGTCATGCCTTTAGGAGCACCCATCGGGACAAACAAGGGATTGCAGACCCGTGATTTCCTGCGCATCATCATCGAGCAGGCCAACGTGCCGGTAGTCGTGGATGCCGGTATCGGAGCGCCCAGTCATGCTGCCGAGGCCATGGAGATGGGAGCTTCCGCCTGTTTGGTGAATACGGTCATTGGCGTGGCTGGCGACCCGGTGGCGATGGCCGTGGCTTTCAAGCAGGCAGTGGAAGCCGGACGTATGGCATACGAAGCCGGATTGGGATTGCAGACAGACAGTTTCGTGGCAGAGGCCAGTTCGCCCCTGACGGCATTTTTGAACGATTAAACGGGAAGAAGATATGTTTTCGGACGAATTGGAAAAGATTTCATGGGAGGAAACCACGGCGCGGATCAATGCCAAGACGGAAGCCGACGTGCGCCGTGCCCTCTCGAAAGAACATTGTGACGTGGACGATTTCATGGCTTTGGTGTCTCCGGCAGCCGCTCCCTATTTGGAGACGATGGCGCGGTTGAGCCGTAAATATACCGAAGAGCGTTTCGGCAAGACCATGTCCATGTTCATACCTTTGTATATTACCAACTCCTGCACCAACTCCTGTGTGTATTGCGGTTTCCATATCAGCAACCCGATGCGCCGCACCATTTTGACGGAGGAGGAGATAGAGAACGAATACAAAGCCATCAAGAAGCTGGCACCTTTCGAGAACCTCTTGATAGTGACAGGAGAGAATCCGGCCAAAGCCGGCGTGCCTTATCTGGCGCGTGCCTTGGATTTGGCCAAACCCTACTTCAGTAACCTGAAGATAGAAGTGATGCCGCTCAAGACCGAAGAGTATGAAGAACTGAAGGCACACGGGATGAACGGAGTCATTTGCTTCCAGGAAACGTACCACAAGGCAAACTACAATATCTACCATCCTCGGGGCATGAAGTCGAAATTCGAGTGGCGTGTCAACGGTTTCGACCGCATGGGACAGGCCGGGGTGCATTCCATCGGGATGGGAGTCCTCATTGGCCTGGAGAAAGAATGGCGTACGGACATTACGATGATGGCTTATCATTTACGTTATTTGCAGAAGCATTATTGGCGGACGAAATACAGTGTGAACTTCCCCCGTATGCGGCCCTCCGAGAACGGAGGCTTCCAGCCGAATGTCGTCATGAGCGACCGTGAACTGGCCCAGGTCACTTTTGCCATGCGTATTTTCGACCACGATGTGGACATTTCCTATTCCACACGCGAACCGGCGGCCATCCGTGACCACATGGCCACGTTGGGCGTGACCACGATGAGTGCGGAAAGCAAGACGGAGCCGGGAGGATATTATACCTATCCGCAGGCATTGGAGCAGTTCCATGTGAGCGACGAACGCACAGCCGTGGAGGTGGAGAAGGCATTGAGAAAAGCCGGTCGTGAACCGGTATGGAAGGATTGGGATGCCAGTTTCGATTTGAAAACCGTGGGTAAGCGAGAGCAGAGGAAAGCTCGCTTGCCTCTGCCGAGCGAGAGCGATTTATCCAAATCTTATGTAAAATGCTGACCATGTCCGAGATGGAGGATAAAAAGTTAGGGCGGTACGAGCGCCAGACCATGTTGCCGGAAATCCGCACCGGAGGGCAGGAACGCTTGCGTGCGGCGCGGGTGTTGGTCGTCGGGACGGGCGGGTTAGGTTCCCCCGTCTCGCTCTATCTGGCCGGTGCCGGAATAGGGCACATCGGGTTGGTGGATGATGACACGGTGAGTACGACCAATTTGCACCGCCAGGTTCTTTATGCGGAGGCGGAAGTGGGGCTGCCCAAAGTGGTGTTGGCTGCCCGTCGGTTGCGTGCATTGAACAGCGATGTGGACGTGAAGCCGTACGCTTGTCGTCTGACGCCGGATAATGCCGCCGGTATGATTCAAGACTATGATATTGTGGTGGATGCTTGTGACAATTATCCGACCCGTTATCTTTTGAACGATATTTGCAGGGCGCAAGGCAAGCCATACGTTTACGGTGCCATCGAAGGGTTCTGTGGCCAGGTGTCCGTCTTCTGTCGTACTGCGGAAGCGAAGAATTATCGGGATTTGTATCCGGACGAAGAGGACGCGTGTCAGTTGCCTCCGGCTTTTAAAGGCGTTGTGGGCATGACCCCGGCGATAGTAGGCAGCGTGCAGGCTCACGAGGTGATGAAGTTGGTTTGCGGTTACGGCGACGTGCTGGACGGCCGCTTGTGGACGATAGATTTGCGTACGATGCAGTCTTATATCATCGAACTTTAACCCCATAAATAGATACGAAATGAAAAAGAGTGTGTTTTGCTGTTTGGCAAGTTTGCTTTGCTGGTCGGCGGTGGCTGTCCGTGCCGCGAAAGTGGATACGGTGGAGGTGCACAGTCGGAAGATGGGACGTGCTGTGCGTACCATAGTGATTTCTCCCGAAAAGACAGAAGGCAAGGGAGCGGCTGTGGTTTATCTGTTGCACGGTTATGGCGGAAATGAAACCACATGGCCCGGTTTGAAACCGGAACTCAAAGACTATGCCGACCGTGAGAATTTGATTTTCGTATGTCCGAATGGAGAAAACAGTTGGTATTGGGACAGTCCGCTCAATAAAGATTCCCAGTTTGAGACGTTCGTCAGCCGGGAACTGGTGTCTTACGTGGACGGACATTACCGTACACTGCCGTCTCGCGAGAAGCGGGCCATTACCGGATTGAGTATGGGCGGCCATGGTGCCCTATGGTTGGCCATACGCCATCAGGATGTTTTCGGAGCGGCGGGCAGTACGAGCGGCGGACTGGACATCCGGCCTTTTCCGGACAACTGGGACATGAAGGAACAAATCGGGGCAAAAGATGCCGGGGTGTGCGATTGGGACGATTATACCGTCATCAACCAGACGGGCAAACTCAAGGATAGTGCCCTACGGATTATTTTTGATTGCGGCTATGATGATTTTTTCTTTGAAGTCAACCAAGCCTTCCATCAAAAGTTGTTGGAACGAGGCGTCATGCACGACTTTATTGTGCGTCCCGGAGCGCATACGGGTGAATATTGGAGCAATTCCATTGATTATCAAATCTTGTTTTTCTTGAAATTCTTCAGAGAAAGTCATTGACCGTTACGGTCCGCAGGGTGGTCATTTGGAGTTTTGCCGTGGGAGAACGGATATCTTTTTCGCAGCTTGCCGGAGTTCCTCTAAGATGTGGCCACGGATGAAACCTTGCGATGACAAGGCATAGTGTGTACACAAGAGGGCAAGGAACGAGCTGAAGATGAACAGCATGCCGGTAGAAAAGAGGATGTTCCCCAATCCTACTAAGGGAGACATGATGCCGCCTACGGCAAAACCGGCAGTGCCGAGAAGTGCCGAAGCCACGCCTGCATTTTCTCTTTCGCATTCCATGGCCAACGTGTTGGAAGCGGTAAAGGTGATGCCTGCCATAGAGAGGAGGGCGAAGACCAATGTTTCGTATATCCAAAAGCTACATCCTTGCGACAGAGCTGCAAGCCATGCGAAAGACAGCCACAACATGCCACTGCTGCCGATGTACAACGCATCTTTCATCGTGGGCAATTTGACCGCAACGGTCGAGGCGATGGCCATGGCTATGGCATTTGCCCCGAAACACAGGCTGAATTGCATGGCGGAAAGGCCGTAATGTTCCTGCATGATGAAAGGAGCCGATGCGATATTCACGAAAAGTACTCCCATCGTAAATCCGTATTGTAAAGTGTAGGCCAAATATTGCCGGTTGCGTAATATGAGGCTGAAGTTACGGAGGATGTCGTTCCACCGGACGGAAGTACGCTGTTCGGCCGGATGCGATTCCTCCATACGGAAACTGCCGGCCAATAGAATCGTTCCCAATAAAAAGAGACTCCAGAAGATACCTTGCCATCCGCTTGCATCGGCCAAGAAGCCTCCGGCTATAGGTGCTGCACCAGTGGCTACTCCGTTTATGCCTCCTATGACGGCCAATACACCGGCCAGTTCGCGGGCAGAATATTTGTCGGCTGCAATGGAACGGGAGAGAACGACACCGCCCGCACCGGATACACCCTGCAAGAAGCGTAAGGTGATGAATTGCAGGATGTTTTCGGAAAAAATGCAACCGGCTGTGGATAACAGGAAAAGCATGAGTGCGACTGACAATACGGGACGTCGGCCGTATTTGTCACTCAACGGACCGAAAAACAGTTGGCCTGCGGCAAGTCCGGCCATACTGGTCGTCAGTCCCAGTTGTACCATAGACGATGTGGTGCGGAAGTAGACCGACATGGCAGGCAACGTGGGCAGATACATATCCATCACGAACGGTCCGAAGGCACTCAAGAGGCCTAAGAATAACAAGATAAATGTTTTTGAGTTCCGTTTGCTTCTCATTGTCTCCGATTACTTTGTTTTTTCCGGTGCAAAAGTACTTCAATCGGAACTGTTTTCGTTTGTCGTAACGTGTACAAAACATTTCATTATCGGAATAATATACGGCAGAGGAAGTGATTTTTCGTATATTTGCGGTCTAAAAAGGAATAAAGTCATGGCCGTATTCTTACCTTCCGATACTTCAACCATCCGCTATGAGGAAACCGATTTGGCCTCGCTGCATTCAAGACCAAGCCATTTCGTGTGTGGGGTTTATTTGATTTGCGTCCGTGGCACGGCTGTCGTGTCCACCGGCGTACAGCAATATGCCTTGGGGGAGCAGACTGAGCTTATTTTTCTTACAGGAAGCCTGATACAAGTGCTTTGCGCGTCGGATGATTTTACGGTACGTTTGCTGATGTTTCCCAAAGATGTTTTTCTGAAAGCCGTCCTTCCCATAGATACCCCTTACCTGAACTACACGCACGAACATCCTTGTTACCGTCATACGGAGGATGAGCGGAGCCAGGCCACATGGCTACAGATCAATTTATGGATGGATATGGCACAAATGCTTTTTTGCGGTAATGTATCCCCGTTCAGGCAGCAGCAAGAGTATAATTTCCTGCAAGGTTTGCTGATGTGGCTGTTCAACACCATACAGGAAAAGCTGTCGGTCGCGAAGCAGTACAGCCGTAAGCAGGCGATTTGCCACAGGTTCATGCAGTTGGTGCGCGACCATGGCGCACAGGAGCACCAAGTGGCTTTTTATTCAGAAAAGCTTTGCATCACTCCACGCTATTTGCATCAGATTACCGTCCGCTATATGGGTGGACGTTCGCCTAAACAGTTGATAGACGAGCAGTTGGTGGCAGAGATTAAGGTATTGCTTAGCGAGCCGGACTTGTCCGTTACGGAAATCGCGGAGCGACTTCATTTTACAGACCAGTCGTGTCTCACACGTTTCTTCAAAAAGCACACGGGACTGTCGCCCCGGGATTCCCGATTGAAAAATTTTGCGGGCGGGGAGCGTGAAATTTTTGTGCGCCAAACGGAAAATCGTTTGGCTTAGATTGAAAAATCAATTGCCGCAGAACAAAATATGAATCTGCGGCAATTGATTTTTGGAATGGCTCTGCTTATTTACATCGTTAATTATGAGTGATTTATGAAAACGCCTGTTCCATAAGGCGATGTAAGCAGAAAAGCATACATTTTAGGTTGAGGCCTTTTACAACGGGAAGTCTTCGAAGGCATACAGTACGGTAGACAGGTAGCGTTCGCCCGTGTCGGGAAGCAGCACGACAATCGTTTTGCCCTCGTTCTCCGGGCGGTGTGCGATTTGCAGGGCGGCGTGCAGGGCCGCGCCGGATGAGATGCCCGCGAGCACCCCCTCGTGGCTGGCCAGCATGCGGGAGGCACGGACGGCATCTTTGTCTGCGACCCGGATGATTTCATCCACCAGACGGCGGTCAAAGTTCTCGGGGACGAATCCGGCGCCTATACCTTGTATTTTATGAGGTCCGGGGGTGCCTCCGGAGAGAACGGGCGAGGCGTCCGGTTCTACGGCTATGGCTTGCACGGACGGGTTGTGCTTTTTCAATCCTTTAGCCGTTCCGCTGATGGTACCTCCCGTGCCTACGCCGGCTACGAAGAAGTCCACTTTACCGTCTGTGTCGTTCCATATTTCTTCTGCTGTGGTTTGTACGTGTGCTTCCGGATTGGCCGGATTGTCGAATTGTCCCGGAATGAAGGCTCCGGGATGAGCCGCCTTCAGTTCTTCGGCCTTGCGGATGGCTCCCTTCATGCCTTCGCTGCCCGGAGTGAGTACCAGTGTGGCACCTAATGCTTTCAGGAGATTGCGGCGTTCGAGGCTCATGGTTTCAGGCATGGTGAGCGTGAGCCGGTAACCTTTGACCGAGGCAATCCAGGCAAGTCCGATGCCCGTGTTTCCGCTGGTAGGCTCTATGATGAGGCTGCCGGGACGCAGCAGGCCTTCTTTTTCTGCTGCTTCTATCATATAAAAGGCTGCGCGGTCTTTCACGCTTCCTCCGGGATTGAAACTTTCCAGTTTGACCAGAACCCTGGCTTTCAGTTGTTCTTTCTTCTCTATGTGGCTGATTTCCAATAAAGGTGTACGTCCGATAAGTTCGGTCAGCGAATGATAAATCTTTTCCATAATCTTTTCTTTTTAGCGTTTGTCGAATGTATATGTATTACGTAGTTCTTGGGTATTCAGACTTGGGCGAAGGCTTGCGTCAGGTCGGAGAGCAAGTCGTCGATATGTTCCGTGCCGATGGAGAGACGTATCGTGGCTTGCGTGATGCCTTGCTCGGCCAGTTCCGTTTCATTGAGTTGGGAGTGGGTGGTACTGGCCGGGTGGATGACCAGCGATTTGACATCGGCCACGTTGGCCAAAAGAGAGAATATCTCCAGGCTGTCGATGAAGCGGAACGCTTCTTCACGTCCTCCCTTGATTTCGAAGGTGAAGATGGAACCGGCTCCTTTCGGGAAGTACGTTTCATATAGTTTGTGGTCGGGGTGTCCGGGCAATGCCGGATGGTTGACTTTCTTTACCTTAGGGTGTGTGGAGAGGAAATCCAGAATTTTCAGGGTGTTCTCCACGTGGCGTTCCACCCGTAGGGACAAGGTTTCCAACCCCTGAAGAAGGATGAAGGCATTGAACGGACTGATGGCAGCTCCCGTGTCGCGCAACAGTGGGGCGCGGATACGGGCGACGAAGGCAGCCGCGCCTGCCGCGTCGGTGAAACAAATGCCGTGGTAGCTGGCGTCTGGTTGGGTGAGTTGCGGAAATTTCCCGGAGGCCTTCCAGTCGAATTTTCCGGAGTCCACGATGACACCTCCCAATGAAGTGCCGTGGCCGCCGATGAACTTCGTGGCCGAATGCACGACGATGTCTGCTCCATGCTCTATCGGACGAATGAGGTAGGGCGTGCCGAACGTATTGTCTATGATGAGCGGAATCCGGTGGCGGTGTGCGATGTCGGCCACGGCATCAATGTCTATGATGTTGCAATTGGGGTTTCCCAATGTTTCGATGAATACGGCTTTGGTGTTTTCCTGTATGGCTTGTTCGAAATTGTCGAGGTTTTCAGGGTCGACGAATGTAGTGGTGATGCCGTATGCCGGCAGGGTGTGGGCCAAGAGGTTGTAGCTGCCGCCGTAAATGGTTTTGGCGGCTACGATGTGGTCACCTGCACGCGTGATGTTTTCGAAAGCATAACTGATGGCGGCTGCTCCCGAAGCTACAGCTAGTCCGGCTGTTCCTCCTTCCAGGGCGGCTACGCGTTCCTCGAACACTCCTTGCGTGCTGTTGGTCAGTCGTCCGTAGATGTTGCCGGGGGCTTGCAGGCCGAAGCGTGCGGCGGCATCGTCCGCGTTGTGGAACACGTATGAGGTAGTCTGGTAAATGGGTACCGCGCGGGCATCCGTAGCCGGGTCTGCCTGCTCTTGTCCTACATGGAGTTGCAGGGTCTCGAAGTGTAGTTTTGTTCTGTCCATGATGTTTCTGTTATTGAGTTCTTGACTGTTTCTTGTTTCGATGATGGCAAAGTTATGGTTTTTGGAATAATCAAACAAGAAGTGAAAGAAATACGGGAAAAATATCTATTTTTGTATTCAAGAACAGAATATACAGCCTGATTTAAGGGGGCTACAGCTCTGTTTATAGACGTTTTTTCTATGGAAAGTTTAGATCATATCGACTTGCAAATTCTGCGTACTTTGCAAGATAATGCCCGTTTGACGACAAAAGAACTGGCCGCGCGCGTACATCTTTCTACGACTCCTGTTTTTGAACGCCTGAAGAGACTGGAGGCGCAAGGATACATCAAGAAGTATATCGCGGTGTTGGATGCCGAAAAGCTCAATCGCGGTTTTTTAGTATTTTGCCGGGTGAAGCTGCGCCGGTTGAACAAAGAAATCGCAGAAGAGTTCACGGGCATTATCCGGGAAATACCGGAAGTGACGGAGTGTTATAACATTTCCGGTAGTTACGATTACCTGCTCAAGATTCATGCACCCGATATGAAGTATTATCAGGAGTTTCTTCTCAATGTGTTGGGGACAATCGAGAGTCTCGGTTCCATGGAGTCCACCTTCGTGATGGATGAGGTCAAGCAGGTGTATGGCATTCAGGTCTGACCCGGGCAGATAAAAATACGGATAAAACGGTTGTAAGGTAGTTATTAAATGTAAAAAGGGGCCGGAAGACGAATCTTATTCGTATATTTGGCTTCAGATAAGGTTTTTTTGTATCTACAGCAGCTTTATCTTGTATTTTTTACTATTAAATAATGATGAATATGAAATATAATACTTTATTGTTTCCGCGTAAAGCGAACCAAACGAACTTTTCCCTTTTCCTGTTGTCCATGCGTCTGCTGTTCGGCTCGTTACTGATGACTCACGGCTATGCCAAACTGATGGGTTTTGCCGCTATGTCTGCTTCTTTCCCCGACCCATTAGGAATCGGGAGCCGTTACTCTCTGATGCTGGCCATTTTCGGTGAACTGTTTTGTTCAGTAGCCTTTGTGTTCGGTTTCTTGTATCGTTTGAGCATGATTCCGATGATAGTAACGATGGCTGTGGCTTTTTTCTTTGCCCATGGTGGAAGTATAACGGGAGGTGAATTGGCTTTTGTCTATCTGGTAGTGTTCATTCTGATGTATATGGCCGGACCGGGTAAATACTCGGTAGACCATTGGATGACGAACAGCGGAAAAAGGAGGCGATAACTTAACTTTCAAATATAGTATATATATGTTGATGACGACTACGGCCCTTGTGGAGGGCAGACATATTACGAAATATCATGGTGTGGTGACGGGCGAGGCAATCATCGGTGCGAACGTGGTGCGCGACCTTTTTGCCGGATTGCGGGATTTCTTCGGCGGCCGTTCTGGTTCGTATGAAGAGGTTTTGCGCAAGGCCAAAGACACAGCTTTGCAAGAGATGGGAGAGGAAGCGGCCCGGCTGGGTGCCAACGCGGTCATTGGAATCGATTTGGATTATGAAACGGTAGGGGCAAGCGGCAGTATGCTGATGGTGACATGCAGCGGTACGGCGGTCAGCATGGAATGAGATTCTTTGTTTTGGATTTTATTATAGAAGACCTCTCCCGTTCTTGCAGATGGGAGAGGTCTTCTGTATGTATAAGGTCATGACGGTTTGATAGTGCTTACAGCTTTCTTATTTTTATTCCGGCCAGATGGCATTTGCCTTTCAGGGTTTCGAAAAGCACATCGATTTTGTTTTCCTTGTTCTGAATGATATAACGTCGGCGGAAAGCCTGACGGTAATGTCCGCCGTCGGCAGGTGAAAAGTCGGTTTCCATCCGACGACCGCAGATGGTGATGTTGAACCGGCTGTCGGCTATGGCCTGTCCGTCGTCTCCCCGTCCTAACAAGTTGGCCAATTGCGGCCGTGAACGGCTCACGTCTGCCATGAGCAGTTCCACCTCGTATGTGCCGGACGGTGCGTCGATTTGATAGGCACGTAGGTTTTCGCGCCATGTTTGGTACAAAGGTCCGTCTGTGGTATTCTCTATTTCGGAAGTCGTACTGCGTGCCTTTCCTTCTATGTATCCCCAACTGCCTTTGAAGTATGGTTGGTCTGGCAGCCATGTAAGTCCGCTGACATCCGAAGTAAAGGCACAGTCGCTCCCTACATTGATGGCCAGTTCATCTCCCTTTGCCAAGTCGGGCATCGCATCCAGGCGCAGGAACATGACGTCCTCCACCATCTGTCCGTTTTTGTCTCCCTGTGCTTTGAGGGTAGATGTCCCGTAGGGCAATGTCACGTTGAAGACCGTATGGCAGTTGGCGGGACGCTGCTTTCCGATGGATTTTCCGTTAATGATGAGTTCCACTTCGTCCAGGTTCGTATAGATTTTGACGGGATGCTTTTCGTTTTTGTCTCCTGTCCGTACGGGCCAGTCCCGGCTGGCAATGTGCAATACCGGCGTGTCTTTACGCCACATGGCTTTAAAATAGTAAGACACGTCTTTGGGTGTACGGTCGTTGTAGAACAGTCCCTTGTTGTTTACCCTCGGCATGGATTCTTGTCGGGCAGCTACATTGAAGTCTATGAAATTCCAATAAGTGCATCCGCTGATATATTCTGTACCTTCGATGAAAGGCAAGTAGTGTTCTACGTACGTTTGTTGGTATTCTATGCTGAAGTCGAAGGCTTTCGGGTGCCTGGAATGAAGGCGGCGGTCGGAACCTGCTCCCCATTCGCTAATGATGGTGGGGCGTTTCGGGTAACGCGCGTGTTGGTCTTCCATCCATCGGTTAAAGTCGTTTAACCGTCCTACATACCAACCGTGGTAAAGGTTCCATCCGGATACGTCCACGAGGTCCAGGCCGATTTCATTATATAAGTTCGTCATGTTGAAAGCCATGACACTGGCCCGGTATGGGTCTTCTTGTTTTAATGTCTTTTCGAGTCTTTGTGCCAGTTTTACCGTACGTTCCCTACAAGCAGGCCATTCCGGACGGTCGGGACCGGGAGCCGTGAGCAGGATTTCGTTCATGTAACCCCATGCGATGATACTGGGATGATTGTAATGCTGACGAATCATTTCGGTCAGATTGGTTTCACAGTTGTCGTCATATCCCGGTGTGTCGGGTACGATATTGATGATAGGGATTTCCTCCCAGGCCAGCAATCCCATTTCGTCACAAGCCTCCACTAACGCATCATCCTGCGGATAGTGGGCGATGCGAATGAAGTTACACCCCATTTCTTTGATGAGCCGTATGTCTCTCCGGTGTGCTTCGTCGTCCAGTGCCACGCCTACCGGTGCTTGGTCTTGGTGGCGGTTGACTCCGCGTAATTTATAAGGTTTTCCGTTTAGGCTGAATCCTTTTTCACCATCGAAACTGAACCAGCGGAATCCTGTCTTATGCGTACTTCTGTCCAGTTCCATACCCGTCTTGGGGTTGCGAAGTGTGGTGACGATTTCGTATAATCGTGGACTTTTCGGACTCCATAATTGGGGCTGCCCGATGGCGGAGGTTTTACGTACCGTTTGGGTTTCGCCGGCTTTGACGGAAAGTCGTTGTTTCAGGGTTTGCTGCAATTTGCCCTGCGGGTCATAGATTTGATGGATTACTTCGAGGGTAGCCTTTTCTGTGGCATCGTTCGTGATTTCGCTACGTATTTCTATCGTAGCTTCCTTCTCATCTACATGCGGGGTACTGATGAAGATACCATCGGAACCATGATTCAAAAGATTGAAATGTTGTTCGGAGGTAGTGATAAGCCATACATCACGGTATATGCCACCCCAGAATGTGAAGTCGGCCGATATGGGAGTAATATCTTTCCGGCTGTTGTCTACCGTGATTTCTATCGTGTTGTTCTTCTGGAGATAGGGGGTGATATCGAATGTAAAAGCACTGTACCCGCCTGCATGGCTGCCTATCTTTTGTCCGTTCAGCATAAGGTCTGCCGCTTTGCTGGCTGCATCTATTTTTAGAAAACAGCGTTTGCCTTGCGGAACTTCCGGTAAGACGAACGATTTCTGGTAAAATGCTTTCCCCATATAATAGTTCCTTTGCGAATAGGCATCCAGGTTATACGTATGGGGAACATTTACGGGTTGCCAGTTTTCTGTGGAAGCTTTTCTGAAAAACCAACCGTCGTTGATGGTTTTCGTGTCGCGTTGTGCTTGGGCGCAAAGAAGCCCGATGAAGGGAAGAAGGGCGGATAACTTGGTTTTAAGTCGTGTCATGATTTTCATTGGTTTGAATTGATGTAGGTAATGTTAAGTGCAAAGGTAAAAGAAAAAAGGATATATTCGCGTTAATTTTGTTATTTTTTGCCTCAATTCTACACTGATGTTGGGAATGAAACAGGCTAACTTTGCCATAAACTAATTTAATGTGGAAAGAACCATGAGAAAGCTTTTAATGTTCCTGAGTGTTTTTTGTTGTTTTGTTATGACGGGGATGGCTGCTCCCGTGGTATTGGATGTGCCTGTGCCGGACGGGGATGCGACACCGGTGTTGCGAAGAGCCATAGAACAAGCTTCTTCTTATAAAGGACGGGCGGTATTGATTCGGTTGCAACAAGGAGATTACCATATTTATCGTACCTCTTCTTCTCCTTACCTATATTATATATCCAATACGGCTTCGGCGGAAGAGAATCCTGACCCGACAAAACATATAGGGATATGGCTCAAGGACATGAAGAATATTACGGTAGATGGAGGAGGCGCCCGTTTCGTAACCCATGGCGAAATGACTCCTTTCGTGATTGACGGATGCGAGAATGTCACCATGAAGAATTTCTCATTGGTGGCTGCCGACCCGTCCGTTCCTGAAATGACCGTGGTTTCAACCGATGTAAATTCCATCACAGCCCGGGTTACTGCCGGCTCGGATTATGAGATAGAGGACGGGGCGTTTTATTGGAAAGGCGAGGGATGGCGTTTCGGCGGAGGTATCGCTCAGGTGTTCTATCCGCAAACCAACGTGACCAACCGTTGCGAATCTCCATTGACCGGTGTGACGAAAGCCATAGAACTGGACGAGGGGTTGGTGCGTTTTAATTACGACCGTACGCCCGGATTCAAAACGGGAGAGGTTTACCAAATGCGTCATTCCTTTCGGACTGAAGCATGCGGTTTTATACATCAGAGCAAAGACGTGAAGCTCGAAAATATCAAATTTCATTTCTTGGGTAATTTCGGGATTGTAGGGCAGTATTCCGAGAACCTGACTTATGAGAAGTTATATTGTGCGCCGGAATGGGGCTCGGGACGTACTTGTGCCGGATTTGCCGATTTTGTCCAGATGTCCGGGTGCAAAGGGAAAATACGCATTCTTGATTCTTATTTTGAAGGGGCGCATGACGATCCGATCAATATACACGGCACGCATCTGAAAGTCATGGAATATGTTTCGGACAAGCAGGTGAAGGTGCGTTTCATGCACGGGCAGTCATACGGTTTTGAGGCTTTTTATAAGGGTGATGAGGTGGAGTTCGTGAATGCCCATTCTTTGCGTTGCTTGCAACCGGCACGTGTGAAGGCTGTAGAACGGATAGACGATTATGAAATCCTGCTGACGCTGGACCGGGCTGTGAACGACAATGTGAAGACGGCGGAGAATGTGTCGGTGGAGAATGTGACATGGACACCCGAAGTGGAAATACGAAATAATTATTTCTCTCGTATTCCTACCCGGGGGATTCTGGTGACGACACGCCGGAAGGTCGTGATAGAAGATAACGTATTCTATCGCATCCCGATGAGTGGGGTACTGGTTTCCGACGATGCGCGGGGGTGGTATGAATCCGGTCCTGTACGCGATGTCACGATACGCCGCAACTTGTTTATGGAATGCGGTTCGCCCGTCATTGCCGTGATGCCGGAAAATGACCGTTACGAAGGTGCCGTCCATCGCAATGTCCGTATAGAGGCCAATCGTTTTGTGATTCGCCAAGGAGGCGAGGCGGTATCAGCCCGGGCTACGGATGGCCTGGTCATCCGGGATAATTATATCTCAGTGGCTGGAGACGGTTCTGTATCTCCGGATGCGTTCTTCCGTACGGAGGATTGCAAGGACGTGACGATAAGCGGAAACCGTTGCGGACGTTCGCTGCGTTAATTGAAGATATAAATGTAGGCGTTCAGGTAAGTTGCCCATAACAGCCACAGGATATAAGGGATGAAACAGGCGGCCGCAAGCTTGTCCTTTTTGAATGTGATAAAGATATAGTCCAGTACCACCACATCGAGTATCAGGATGATGCCCATGCCCCATAAGGGTTCCCGCAAAAAGAAGAAGGCGATGCTCCAACAGAAGTTCAGGGCCAACTGTATCCACCATTCACGTTGGGATACTTTCAGTCCTTTGCCCCAGATTCGTCCCAAGGAGATTCCTATCAGGATGTAAAGGATGCCCCATACGATGGGGAATGCTCCATTGGGAGGGGTGAGCACGGGCTTGTTCAGGAAAGGATACCATTCCGCGATGGCTTCCCGCTGAAACAGCGAGGCGGAAAAACCTACTGACATGCAAAGGGCAATGGGGCATAAATATCGGGTCAAACGTTTCATAAGAATGATTTTGAATGTGAATTTTTTGAATAGTTTTATATAGAAGGGAGTTCTGCACCGGGAGTTAGGTCTTCTATGAAGTGGATGGGATATTTATCCCAGTATTTTCTATACACCCTGTCTTTTTCTTTGTCGAAGTTGAGTTGGTACATCCGAAAGGTTACCAAGAAGTTTTTGGGTTGCCATAATTCTTCGTATGAGTATTGGTATTTCATGCCGAGGGCCTGCATGACTTTGCCGCTTCGAGGATTGTTTACGTCATGGGTGGCCGTAATATAAGGGATTCCGGTTTGTTTCAGTTGCCCGATGACGGCTTGACATGCTTCAGTACAGAACCCTTTGTGCCAGAATTCTTTCTTCAGCCCGTATCCTAAGTCATGGCTGTCATTTCCGCTTACGTGCACATAACCTATCGGAGCAGGAGCTTCTTTTCGGCAGATGGCGTAGTATAACAGGGTTTCTCCTGCATGTACTGCCGCATGCTTGTCCTTGATGTATGCCTTTGCTTCTTCCAGATTCTTAAGCGGAAACATCGGCAGGAAAGTGTTTACGTCTCTATCGCTAAGTATGGCGAACAAGGCTTCCGCGTCTTGTTCCGTGAAAGGACGTAATATCAGTCGTTCTGTTTCTAAATGATTCATCAGGCGTGTCATTGGATGTTTTTACAAAAATAGTGATTTATGAGTAAAAAAGGGCAAAACCGGTTAATCTTTTTCAGAAGCAGCCCAATGTATAAGGTTGTCGGAAGCTTGCTGAAAAAGAGAATCCAAATCGGTTGGATATGCATGGTCTATCAGAATATACTGATAACCGTATTTCCGGCATATCCTCAGATAATTTAAATTCTCTTCGATAAGGTATTCTTGGGTGTACCAGTCGTCGTTCATACGCTTCTCGATGGCATTGGCATGCTTTTTTATGTCTTGGAAATGATTTTCAATATATGAAGGAGACATGACTAAACCACAAAAACAGATTTGTTTCAGTTGGTCGCTGTCGAAGTCTTTTGTCCATTGGGAAGGAATATAGGCTCCCTCGATGATGAGGTTTTGTTGGTTTTCGAGAGCCGTTTTGATTATTTCCCTGAGAATAGGCCAAAGGTAACGGGTCAATACTGAGTCTTCCTCGGGAGACAGGGAGGTACAGCCGCTTCTGATAAGTCCCATTTTTAATAAGTCAATGGACAAATAAGGATATTTGTACTTTTCCAAAAGTCTTTGAGCCAGGAGTGTTTTGCCACAGTGGGTTGCGCCCGTAATCAAGATGACCATAAGCTGTCTGTATTAATAAGATGTGATATTGCCCCGACAAGATAAACTGATGTCAAAATTTGAATGGCTTTGATGTAAGATTGTTCCTGTACTCCGACGGCGGCACTCCTATCCGTTTTTGCACGTAACGGCTGAAATAGGGAACGGACGAGAAGTTCATCCGTTCGGCAATCGTTGTCAGCGACAGTTCCTTTTGGCGAAGCAGGCGAGTGATTTCATGAATGGTGAAGCGGTCTATCCAATAGGTAGCCGGACGACCGCTTGCCTTCCGGCATATTTCCGACAAGTAGTGCGGAGTGATGCAGAGATGAGTGGCATAGAAATCGAGGTCGCGGTTACGCATGTATTCACCGTTGTACAGCAGTTCGATAAAGCTCCTCAACAGCGAGGCGGTGTGCTCCGACAGTGACGATGCGTTCCGGCAACGGGCATGGATGTCGTAAAGGTCGAGGATATGTGCGGTCAGCAGACTGCCCAATAATTCCTCGCGGAACAGGTGCTCTTTTTCTTCCATGCGCATGCGGAGGTACCGCAGGGCAGCTTCGCATATCCGGAAATCACGGGCAGAGAGTTTCATTACGGGATTCTGCAGGAGAGACAGATGCCCGATGATGCCGTAATTGCTCCGAATGGCGATGGAAGCGACAAATGCTTCCGAAAGGCTCATTAAGATACCTCTGAAATCATTGGATGCGGAGAATCCGGAGCCGAGTTCAGCATTGGGCAGGATGACATAATCATTCACAGAGATGTTGTAGCGCGTATCTTGAAAAGTAAATCCCATACTTCCGTCGCAACATAAGATATGTACTATCTGTCCTGCATAGTGCAAAGTATTGAAATCCTGCAATGTGTCGGCAAAAGCAATCCCATCGAAGCCTGTCTGTTCCATAACGCTCTTTCTTTTGTTGCAAAAATAACCAAAAACCACGAAAAGTGAAAATTCCTCCTCGAATTATGTAACAACTAAATAATAGGAATCCCGTAATTTTGCATCAGAAATTAAAACTATAAAAGAGATGAAGGATGTAAGACTGAACAACGGAGTGATGATGCCGGCCATAGGCTTCGGCGTTTTCCAGATTCCTGAAAACGAAACGGAACGGGTCGTGACCGATGCCATTGAAACGGGATACCGGCTGATAGATACGGCAGCCGCCTATTTCAATGAAGAACAGGTGGGCAACGCTATCCGGCAAAGCGGTATCAAGCGTGAGGAGTTCTTCATCACCACCAAATTGTGGGTGCAGGACTACGAGTATGACGATACGCTGAAGGCGTTCGACCTTTCGATGAAGAAGCTTGGATTAGATTATCTTGACCTCTATCTGATGCACAAACCCTACGGGAATTATTATGCGGCATGGCGGGCGATGGAACGCCTC
>OGPX01001280.1_pt1 | contig 17370 bp, 9 predicted proteins | sample 1553101 | NCBI WGS metagenome assembly OGPX01 (sample SAMEA2579964, study PRJEB22360) | human gut metagenome | biome: human gut; feature: human-associated habitat; material: faeces | place: Denmark | collected 2008/2010
CGTTTTATCGGTGCCCAGATTTATGACCGTCTGACACAGACAAACGCAGACGGTTCCATTGAGGGACGCCTTGCTGAGTCCTGGACTGTAAACGATGCCAGTGACGCAGTTACCTTTAAGCTTCATGAAGACGCAGTATGGTCTGATGGTGAGCCGGTTACAGCAGAGGACGTTGTATTCAGCTACCAGATGTATTCTGATCCGTCTGTAGAGGCAAAGAGCCGTTATCACCTGGAGTACATTGCCGGTGTGGATGATTCCGGAGCAGAGCTTTCCGAGGATTCTATCGAAGTAACTGCAGACAGCGATTATGAAGTAACCTTCAAATTAAAAGAGGCTATGTATCCTGATACATTCCTGCAGGATATCGACACTGTTTTCATCATCCCGAAACATATATTTGAAGGAAAAACAGCAGAAGAGATCAATGCTCCTGACCTTTGGGCAAATCCGGTAGGTTCCGGCCCATTCATCTATGACAGTGAGATCAATGGTGAGCGTATGGAGTTCACAAAGAACGAAAACTACTATCTTGGAACTCCAAATATTGACCGTCTGATCATCCGTGTAGTACCGTCTGCAAACGTTCTTTCCGGTCTTATGAACGGCGAGCTTGATTTGATCGGATTCGGTTCCGTACTGACTGATGACTGGGAAACAGCCAAGTCCCAGGATAACCTGGTAACAGAGTCTGTTCCTACCACTTCCTATACCACTCTGATCTTCAATACTCAGAAGGAATATCTTACTCAGGAAGTTCGCCAGGCACTGAATATGGCAATCAACCGTGACGTACTGGTAAATGGTCTTCTTATGGGAGAGGGAACTCCGATCATGACCCCGATCGCACCGGTAAGCCCATACTACAATGACAAAGTTCAGGTTCAGTACGATCCTGAAAAAGCAAAAGAGATGCTTGCAGAAGCAGGCTTCCCGGCTGGACAGACACTGAAATTTTTCATCTCCTCTGGAAGCAGCATTACCGAGAGATGTGCAGCCCTGATCGTACAGGATTTTGCAAATGTCGGTGTAAATGTAGAAATTGAGCAGATGGACTTTGCAACTCTGATGAGCCGTATGCTTGACGGCGAGCATGATCTTGGAATCATTGGTTCCGGCGGAACTCTTGACCCAAGTGAGAGCCGTGAAATGATCTATCCGGAAAGCTCCTGCAACTTCTGCCAGCTTCAGGATACAGAGCTTTCTGACCTGATCGACAAAGGAAACGCAGAGCTTACTTTTGAAGCAAGAAAACCATACTTCGATGAGTATCAGGAAAAGGTTGTAGAAAAAGCAGCTATGGGCTACTTATATACAAAGAACCTTCTTACCGCTTACAACAAGAGCATGAAGAACCTGAACGTTGCAGACTTTAATTGTCTGAACTGGTCTTCCTGGGAGTGGGATAAAGAGTAATAAAAATGGGAAACAGGACAAAAGCGGATAAAGCTTTTGATCCTGGAACCCGCCAAATATGAGAGAAAAGACTCTCATGTCTGGCGGATTTCAGGAGCTGTGAAAGAATCACAGTGAGTTAATTAAGAGAAAAAGGAGTACAGCTATGGCATCTTTACTTTCAGTAGAGAATTTACAGGTACAGTTTCAGACAAAAAAAGGCATTAACACAGCCGTTGACGGTGTAAGCTTTTCTGTAGAAAAAGGCAGGATCCTCGGAATTGTAGGAGAGTCCGGATGCGGAAAAAGTGTCACATCCATGTCTATCCTTCAGCTTCTTGGAAGCAACGCCCGGATTTCCGGCGGCAGCATCAAACTGGATGGAAAAGAACTGATAGGGCTTCCGGAGAAAGAGATGTGCAGGATCCGCGGAAATGATATTGCCATGATTTTTCAGGATCCAATGACTGCCCTGAATCCGACTCTGACTATTGGAACCCAGCTGATGGAACCAATTATGCTCCACCAGAACTGCGGTAAAAAAGAAGCCTGGACAAGAGCTGTGGACGTTCTGAAAAGAGTTGGGATCGCTGCTCCGGAGAAGCGGATGAAGGAATATCCGCATCAGCTTTCTGGCGGTATGCGCCAGCGAGTGATGATCGCCATGGCAGTATCCTGCGAGCCAAGACTTCTTATTGCAGATGAGCCTACCACAGCCCTGGACGTAACCATCCAGGCACAGATCCTGGAGCTGATGTGTGAGCTCGGGAAAAAAATGGGAACAGCCATTATGCTGATTACCCATGATATGGGGGTAGTAGCAGAGACCGCAGACGATGTGCTTGTTCTTTATGCAGGAAAAGCAGTAGAATACGGCAGCATTGAGGATATTTTTGAAAGACCGAAGCATCCTTACACACAGGGACTTTTGAACTCTATTCCCCGCCTTGATGAGGATGTAGAGCTGCTGAATACCATTGAGGGCACCGTTCCGGCACCGGACGCCATGCCTGCAGGCTGCAGATTTGCTCCCCGATGTCCTTACGGAAAAGACCGCTGCATGAAAGAAAAACCAGGCGTTTACCATGCTGGAAATTCTCTGGTAAGCTGCTTCAGATACGAGGGTGAGAAAGAATGAGTGAGAACACAGGAATCTTATTGGAAACAAAGGATTTATCCAAATATTTTACGGCAAAAAAAGGGCTTCTGAACCGTAATCCATCTGTAGTAAAAGCAGTAGACCATGTAAGTCTTTCTGTGAGAAAGGGTGAGACACTGGGCCTGGTCGGAGAGTCCGGCTGCGGAAAATCCACTCTGGGAAGAACTATTCTCCGCCTGATCCCGGCAACAGAGGGCCAGGTTATGTACAATGGGGAAGACATCCTTACCTATGATAAGAAAAAAATGTGGGAAATGCGCCGGAAGCTGCAGATTATTTTCCAGGATCCATATAGCTCCCTGAATCCCAGAATGACCGTTTATGATCTGATCAGTGCCCCTCTTGAGGTGTATAAAGTGGGGACTAAGGAAGAACGCAGGGAAATGGTGGAAGAGATCCTTCAGGAGGTTGGACTGGATAAACAGTATCTGAATCGTTTTCCTCACGAGTTTTCAGGCGGTCAGAGGCAGCGAATCGGAATTGCAAGGGCACTGATCCTGAATCCGGAATTTGTTGTCTGTGATGAGGCAGTTTCCGCACTGGACGTATCTGTCCGCGCGCAGGTGCTGAATCTTATGAGAAATATGCAGCAGAAGAAAAATCTGACCTACCTGTTTATCTCCCATGACCTGAGTGTAGTCCGCCATATCAGTGACAGAATTGCAGTTATGTATCTTGGAAGTGTGGTTGAGGTTGCAGAAAAAGCCCAGCTTTATTCCAATCCGATGCACCCCTATACAAAAGCTCTTCTTTCTGCAATCCCGCTTCCAGATGTGAAGAAGAAACGTCAGCGTATCATTCTGGAGGGTGACGTGCCAAGTGCCTACAATCCACCGTCAGGATGCAAATTCCATACCCGCTGTCCCTATGCAACAGACCGCTGCAGGCAGGAAGCTCCTGTGCTTCAGGAGGTGGAAAAGGGGCATAAAGCAGCCTGCCACAGGGCTTTGGAGCTTGCCTGAAAATTTATTTCCTGCAATCTGCAGGCTCCGCAAATTGTGACGTACATCTTGCAGAAAGCTTTTTTTAAACATGTTCTGGAGCTTGCTGAATAGTTACATATCAGGAAGGATAATACCGGTTTTTCGAAGAATTCCATTAAAGGGATAGCTTCGGGAAACCGGTATTTTTTTAAGTTATTTTTGTTTAATTTGACGTTATTTTCGTTGCTTTATTGAAAAAAATTTCATTTTTTGCTAAATTATATATAAATATGGAGTATTCTGATTTTGTTTAGAAATATTCCAAAATTTCGAAAGGGGATGGAATGGTGGAAAACAGAAATAACAGATTGCTGAATGCGAAATTAAACAAGTATATCGTTCCAGGTATTATGATGTCGCTGGCACTTCAGCTTGGAAACATTGTGGACACCATCTTTGTAAGTAATTTAATTGGTGTAGAAGCAATGTCCGCAGTTACAATGAGTCTTCCGGTTGAAACGATAGTTCAGCTTACTGGTTACTGTCTGGGTGTGGGAGGTTCCATAGCCGCAGGAAATATGCTTGGTAAACGTGACAAAGAAGGGGCTTCGAGATTGTTTTCGGCCACTGTTATTGTCACACTCGTGGTGGGACTGCTGTTTTCTCTTATTGCATTTCCTGCTGCAGGACCTATTGCCAGATTTCTGGTATCCGGAGACGGAGTTTTGACAACTTATACAAGAGACTATATCCGCATCAGCATGTTAGGTGCACCGGTAATCGGAATCGGTCTGATGATGGTAAACTACCTTGGGGTGGAAAACCATCCGGAGCTTGCTTCTGTTTATCTGATCGCAGCCAACGTGATAAATCTTGTGCTGGATTACATATTTCTTAGATTTACACCACTTGGAGTCACAGGTGCATCCTTATCAACGGTACTTGGCTTTCTTTTTGCCATGGTGGTTTTCCTTTTCTATATTCGCTCAGATAAGAGGAATATCAGTTTCGTGCGGCTGAATGCAAAGGATTTCGGAATCGTGAAGGAAGCGGTGGTTACAGGTGTGCCCATGCTTGTTTTCATGGCAACCAATTTTGTAAAAGCCCTTGGCCTGAACACCATCATTATGAATCAGATCGGGGAAGACGGAATGGCAGTATTTACGGTCTGCGACAATGTTTTGCTGATCGTGGAAATGCTTACAGGCGGAATCATTGGCGTAATTCCTAATGTTGCAGGAATTCTTTTTGGAGAAAAAGACTATGTGGGAATCCGTGTCCTGTGCAAAAAAATGCTGAAATACAGCTACATCGTGCTGGCAGTCATATTCGTTCTGATCATGCTGTTTACAGAACAGATCACCATCATGTTCGGAGGCGGCGGAGAGCTGGGACGGGAGATGGTTCATGCACTGCGTATTTTTGCTCTGTGTGTAGTGCCTTATCTCTGGAATAAATTTACCGTAAGCTATTATGAATCTATTGAAGAGACTGCAATTGCAAGCTTTGTTACCTTCCTTGAAAACGCAGTGGCAGTTCTTCCTGCAACATTTATAGGAATTTCTATCTGGAAACAGATTGATGGAATCGGTACAAATGGAATTGGTGTTGCATTTGTTGCCACAGAGGTCATAACCCTGATCGCAGCCTGGATTTTTCGAAAGATCAAACACAAAAACTCTACCTTTTATATTGTTCCTGATCAAAATCCCGGAACCAATCTTGATTTTTCCATTAAGAGCACCATGGAAGAAGCTGGCGCGGTTAACAGAAAAATCCTGGAGTTCTGCAAGGAAAACGGTGTATCCGGAAACAGAGCCAATCTTGCTGCCGTGTGTGCAGAAGAAATGACTGTGAATATCATTAAATTTGGTGGAAAAACTTCCAACTGGATCGACATCAATCTTTGCCTGGAGGATGACATTTGCCAGTTAAGGATAAGAGACAACGGAGTGAATTTTAATCCGCTGGAATACAGCTATGACCATGAGGAGTTTGATATCCATGGAATTGAGCTGGTGAAAAAGATTTCAAAATCAATGGATTATATCCGCGCAATTGATATGAATAATACTATAATATCATTTTAGGAGGTGCAGGAAATGTCTGACATTAACGAAAAGAGCAATTTTGTTTTTGAATTTCAGCCTGTGACAAAGTTGTTTGAAGAGCAGGTGCGGCTTCATCCTGACAAATGTGCTGTAGCTTCCAGCAAGGAAAGCTTTACCTACGCACAGCTGAACGAAAGGGCAAACAGAATTGCAAATTCTCTTATTGAAAAAGGCGTTGGCTGTGAAAAAATCGTAGGTGTGGTACTGGAGCGCTGCTGTGACTTTTACGCAGTCCGTCAGGGTATTTTGAAGGCTGGTGGCGCATTTGCTGTTGCAGCCCCGGATTATCCCGATGACCGTGTGCAGTTCATTTTTGAAGATGCAGGAGTTCCCTTTATTATCACCACAAAGGAGATCGCGAAGGAGCGCCAGGAGCTGTTTTCCAAGCTTTCCTGTACGGTGCTTCTGCTTGAAGAACTGCTGGAAAATTCAAATGCCGGGAACCCGGATACCCAGATTAAGGAACATGATCTTTGCTACTGTATTTACACCTCCGGTTCCACGGGAAAACCAAAAGGTGTTATGATCGAGCATATCAACCTTGCCAATTTTGTAAATCCTAATCCAAAGAATGCGGAAACCTATGGCTATGTAAGCAGGGGAAGCGTTTCCCTTTCCATGGCAGCCATGACATTTGATGTTTCGGTACTGGAGGAATTTCTCCCTCTCACCAATGGAATGACTGCAGTGATCGCAAGCGATGACGAGATCCTGAATCCCATTATGCTTGGAGATTTAATTGTAAAAAATAAAGTGGATATTATGACCACAACTCCTACCTATCTTTCCAATATGATCGATCTGCCCCAGCTTCAGGAAGCAGCTGCCCAGATCAAGGTATTTGACGTAGGAGCAGAAGCATTCCCGCCTGCACTTTTTGACAAGATCCACGCAGTAAACCCGGATGCTTATATTATGAACGGCTATGGACCAACCGAGACCACCATCAGCTGTACCATGAAGGTGATCACCGACAGCAAAAATATTACCATCGGAGAGCCAAACGGCAACGTTCAGGTGTACGTGGTTGACAAAGAGAACAGGATTCTTCCGGACGGAGAGACAGGAGAGCTTGTAATTGCAGGTCTTGGTGTAGGTCGGGGCTATATCAATCTGCCGGAGAAAACAGCAGAAGTTTTCATCACTCTCAACGGCGAAAGAGCCTATAAAACAGGAGATCTTGCAAAGATCACTCCAGATGGTGAGATCGAATTTTTCGGAAGAATTGACAATCAGATCAAGCTTCGCGGTCTCAGAATCGAGCTTGGTGAGATCGAGGAGGTTGTTAACAGCTTCGAAGGAATCATCACCAGTATTACAGTACCGGTGGATAATAAATATCTTTGCTGCTACTTTATGGCAGACCGTGAGATCGATGTTGAAGCGCTTACCGCTTATGCGTCAGAATCCCTGGCTCATTACATGGTTCCGGATGTTTTCATCCAGCTGGAAAAAATGCCTTTAACACAGAATGGCAAAATTGACAAAAAAGCATTGCCCAAGCCGGTGGCGCAGCCCAGAAATCTGAAAGAGCCGGAAAATCCAATGCAGAAGAAGATTTTTGACATTGTGGCAAAAGTAGTAGAAAACGACTTCTTCGGAATCGACACCAGCTTTTATAAGGCCGGTCTTTCCTCCATCAGTGCAATGAAGCTCTGCGTCCTGATCTCAGAGGAATTTGGTGTTACCGTAAAAACAAGCGATATCCACGAGAACAATACCGTGGAGAAGCTGGAAAAATATGTCATGCTGGCGCCGAAGCTCAGAACCTACGAAAAGAGAGAGGTTTATCCTCTTACCGGTTCCCAGAAGGGTATTTTTGCAGAGTGCAGCAAAAATCCTGAGAGTACCGTATACAATATCCCCTTCCTTTTTGAACTGGATCCTGCAGTGGATACCCGGAAATTATCCGATGCAATTGCCAGAATGGTAAGTGCCCATTCCTACCTGCTCACACAGGTATATCTTGATGATAATGGGGAGATGGTACAGCGCCCTGGAAATGAGACATTTGTGCCGGAAGTGATCGAGACCACAAATGAGAAATTTGCCAGCCAGAAGGAAAGCCTTGTACGTCCGTTTAAGCTGGAAAAAGGACGTCTCCTTCGTGTGGCAATTTATGTGACAGAAGATAAGAAATACCTCTTTACAGATTTCCACCATATTATTGCTGACGGCAACTCTTATGATATCATTTTCGAGGATATCAATAAGGCCTATATGGGTGAAAAACTGGAAAAAGAGTCCTATACCGGATTTGATGCGGCTCTTGACGAAGAACAGCAGATGAAAGAGGGCAAATACAAAAAAGCCGAGAAATATTATGACAGTATTTTTGAAGGAATTGAAACGGAATCCCTCCCAATGCCAGACCTGAATGGAAAAGCTCCTGAAAAAGGTTATCTGGAGAAGACCATGGGTCTGAAAGAAGAGGCCATTCTTTCCTATTGCGAGAAGCTGGGTGTTACCCCGAATATTTTATTTACAGGTCTGTTCGGCATCCTTATGGCAAAATACTCCAATGCAGAGGATAGTCTGTTTTCCACGATTTATAATGGACGAAACGATTCCAGGCTTGAAAACACAGTCTGCATGCTGGTAAAAACCCTTCCTGTTTATTGCAAATTCGACCCGAAGACCACCGTACAGGCGTATATGGCAGAGCTTTCCGAGCAGATGCTGTCCTCCATGGCAAACGATATTTTCCCATTTTCCGATATTTGTGCAAAATACGGGCTGAATTCGGATCTTACCTTTGCATACCAGGCAGAGTTAAGCGACGATTATCCAATTGGAGACACCATTGCCAGAGGCCACGACCTTTCCCTGGATATGGCCAAAATGCCTCTGCTGATCCAGGTAAGAGAGTACAACCACACTTATGTGCTTACAGCAGAATACCGAAGCGACATGTACAGCCAGGCCTTTATTGACGGAATTCTGGATTCCTATGAAGCTGCCATGAGCTCCATGCTGAAAACAAAATATGTTTCTGAAATCTCTGTGATCTCTCAGAGTGGGGTAAACAAGATCGCAGAATTCAATCATACAGAAAACGAATTTGACAGAAGCAAAACCATTTCTGACATGTTCGCTGAATTGGCAGAGACCATTCCGGACCACACAGCAGTGGTATTTAAAGACCGGAAATATACATACAAAGAACTGGACGAGCTCAGCGACAGACTTGGAAAATATATTGCATCCCAGGGAATCGGCAGGGAGGATGTAGTCTCCATTCTGATCCCCCGCTGCGAATACATGGCCATCGCACCAATGGGCGTAATCAAAGCCGGTGCAGCATACCAGCCTCTTGATCCTACATATCCGAAAGACCGTCTGATGTACATGCTGGAAGATTCTGCTGCGAAGCTTTTGATTGCAGACAGAGAGCTTCTGCCACTGGTAGACGGCTATCAGGGACCTGTTTTATTTACAGATGAGATCCCACAGCTGGAAGAGCGTGATGTGGAACTTAAGAAGCCAGAGCTTCATGATCTGTTTATTTTACTGTACACTTCCGGCTCCACCGGCGTGCCGAAAGGCTGTATGCTGGAATATGGAAATATCACTGCATTCTGCCACTGGTACAAAAAGTATTACCATGTAGATCACAGCTCCAAAATAGCAGCTTATGCGTCCTTTGGTTTTGATGCTTCCATGATGGACATTTACGGTGCAATTGCAAACGGTGCAGAGCTTCACATTATTCCGGAAGAAATCCGTCTTGATTTCATTGCACTTCAGCGTTATTTTGAAGAGAATGGCGTTACCCATTCCTTTATGACTACACAGGTGGGAAGACAGTTTGCAATGGAAATGAGCTGCGAGAGCCTGCAATATCTTTCCATAGGCGGAGAGAAGCTTGTTCCTATGGAGCCGCCGAAGGATTATAGATTCTTTAATGCTTATGGCCCTACAGAGTGTACAATTTTTACAACCATATTTGAAGTAGATAAGTACTATTCCAACATTCCAATTGGAAAGGCACTTGATAACTTCAAGCTTTATATAGCCGATAAGTTTGGTCATCTGCTTCCATACGGTGCCTGCGGTGAACTGATGATTTCCGGATGGCAGGTTTCCAGAGGTTATCTGAATAAACCGGAGAAAACTTCGGAAGTTTATACGAAGAATATTTATGACGATGCAGAAGGCTATGAAGTCCTGTATCATTCCGGTGATGTTGCCAGATATCTTCCAGATGGAAATATCCAGATCATTGGAAGAAAAGACTCCCAGGTTAAGGTCAGAGGCTTTCGAATTGAGCTTTCCGAGGTTGAGGAGGTCATAAGAAGATACGAAGGCATAAAGGATGCGACCGTAGTAGCTTTTGATGATCCTAATGGCGGTGGAAAATACATTGCAGCTTATGTAGTATCTGACAGTCAGGTTGACATAAATAAGCTGAATGATTTCATCAAAGAAACCAAGCCTCCATATATGGTTCCGGCAGTTACCATGCAGATCGACAAGATTCCGCTGAATCAGAACCAGAAGGTAAACAAAAAAGCCCTTCCACTGCCAGAGCGAAAAGTGGAAGAAATCGTGAAACCGAAGAATGAGACCCAGCAGAAGCTGTTTGACTGTATTGCTGAGGTTCTTGGCTATACCGAATTCGGCATTACCACAGATATTTACGAGGCAGGACTGACCTCTATCACTGCTATTAAGCTGAATATTCTTATTTCCAAAGCTTTTGACATTGTGATAAAAACATCTGACATCAAGGATCACCCAACCATTCAGATGTTAGAGAGCTTTGTGAAGACTGCCGGAAAAGAAACCAAGAGGGAAATCCAGGAAAATTATCCTCTCACCAATACCCAGGAGGGAATTTTCATCGAGTGTACAGCCAATATGGGATCCACCATTTACAACATCCCATATCTTCTGAAGCTTGATAAAAAGGTTGACCTGGATAAGCTGGCAGAAGCAATTGACAGCACCGTTGCAGCTCATCCTTACCTGAAAACCCGTCTCTTTATGAGCGACGAGGGAGAAGTCCTTCAGAAACGTGATGATGCTTTAACCTATAAGACGCAGATTATAAATGGAATGAACCGGGAAACTCTGGTTCGTCCGTACATGCTGTTTAATGAACAGCTTTTCCGCTTTGAAATTCACAGAACCTGTGATGGAAATTATCTGTTCCTTGACATTCATCATATTGTTGCAGATGGTACCTCCCTGGGCATTATCCTGAACGACATTAACAGGGCTTACAGCGGAGAAAAGCTGGAAGTGGAAGAGTATACTTCCTATGATCTGGCCCTTGATAACAGGGATGCTCTGGCAAGTGATGCTTATAAGAATGCAGAGAACTACTATAAATCCGTTTTTGAAAATGCGGGCGGAAGCATCAACTTCTATCCGGACAAGAGCGGAGCAGCTCCAACCGCAGAGATGTATCACCGTGAGACCAGTGAGTTCTCCGTACAGGATGTGAAGGCATTCTGTAAGAAGCACGGAATTACAGAGAATGTATTCTTTATCTCTGCCTTTGGTATTACTCTTGGAAAATACAATTTCAGGAAGGATGCGGTATTTACCACTATTTACCACGGCAGAAACGATTCCAGACTTTCCGATACCGTGGGTATGCTGGTAAAGACTCTTCCTGTTTACTGTGATTTCTCAGGAAGCACTGCGGATTGCCTGAATGCTGTCCAGCAGCAGCTGATTAATTCCATGAACAACGATATTTATCCGTTCTCCCAGATCAGCCATGAGTTCAACATCAAGGCAGATGCCATGGTGATCTATCAGGGCGACAACTTCGCCTTTGATAATATCGGCGGGGAATATGCGCAGGAAGAACCTGTTCAGCTGAATGCGGCAAAGGCACCTGTTTCCATCAGTATTTCAATTGAGAGAAATAAGTTTGTCTTTGAGATTGAGTACAGAGGCGACATGTACAACGAGGAAACCATCAAATACCTTGCAGATAACCTGGAAACAACGGCAGATGGAATCCTGAGAGAATACGAGCCTGCAGACATCAGACTGATGTTTGAGGAAGAGACCAAAATGGAAGATGATCCTTCCCATGCCGGAAAGACTTTTGTAGACCTGTTCAGGGAAGCTGTTGCAAAATATCCGGACAGACCGGCGGTAAGAGATGGAATGGGCGAGCTTACCTATAAAGAACTGGATCATATGTCTGATTATGTTGCTCAGAAGCTTACGGAAAATGGCTTTGGCAGGGAAAAGGTTGCAGGTATTTTGTGCGGAAGAACAAAGGAATATGCCGTAGCTTATATCGGTGTTATGAAAGCCGGCGGCGCGTATGTTCCACTGGATCCGGAATATCCGCAGAGCAGAATCGAGTACATGCTGAAGGATTCCGAGGCAGAAAACCTGCTTGTAATAGACCGTTACCGCAGTCTGGTAGGCTTCTACGACCAGAATGTGATCAGCCTGGATGACGTGGCAGCAGAATCCAAAGACTTTGCATTTTCTGTAGAGCTCACAGCTCCGAAACCAGAGAACCTGGCTTACATGATCTACACCTCCGGTTCCACCGGAAAACCAAAAGGCGTTATGCTTGAACAGCGGAACCTGCTGAACCTGATCGAGTATATCCTTATGACAAGAAAACTGACACCCGATGATATTGTGGCAGAGTTTGCAAGCTTCTGCTTCGATGCATCCGTGATCGACCTGTTTGCTCCGCTTACTGCAGGCGCAGTACTGTACATTTTGCCAGAGAGCATACGAAAAGATGCGGTTGCTGTTGGAAAATTCATAAAAGAAGAAAAAATTACCACAGCTACCTTCCCAACCCAGATGGGCGAGCTGGTTGCAGAGCTTCTTGACGACGCTCCGAGCCTGAAATTTGTTACCCTGGGTGGTGAGAAGTTCAAATATTACCGGGATAGAACCTACCAGATGATCAATGGATACGGTCCCACAGAGAATACCGTTTCATCTACAGAGTTCCTGGTTGACAAACAGTACGACAACATCCCGATCGGTAAGTCACAGCGGAATATCCGCAGCTACATTGTGGACGAAAATATGAAACGGCTTCCAGTGGGCGCGTCTGGTGAGCTTTGCCATGCCGGACGTCAGATCGCAAGAGGATATCACAATCTTCCTAAGAAGACGGCTTCCGTATTTGTGGAAAATCCGTTCTCCGTATGTGACGAGGACAAACGTCTTTACAGAACCGGTGATATGGTCCGCATGAAAGGTGACGGAAATATTGAATATATCGGAAGAATCGATTCTCAGGTAAAAATCAGAGGATATCGTATCGAGCTTGGTGAGATCGAGGGTGCCCTTCTGAAGCATGATCTGGTGAAGAATGCGGCTGTTATTGTAATTGAAAAAGGTGGAAACAAATATATCACAGCTTATTATACTGGTGAAATCATTCCGGAAGATGAGCTGAAGCTGTTCCTGAACCCGCTGATTCCGGATTACATGATGCCGTCCTTCTTTGTCCATCTTGAGAAAATGCCGGTGACTCCTGGCGGAAAGATCGACAAAAAGGCACTTCCGGTACCAGAAGTAACCACCACAGCAAGCACAGCCTATGTGGAGCCTGTTACCGCTGTCCAGATTAAACTTTGCGAGATATTTGAAAAAGCACTTGGCATTGAAAAAGTAGGAATTGAGGATAACTTCTTCGAACTTGGAGGCTCCTCACTTACTGCATCAAAAGTTGCTGTTATGTGCCTTTCCAAGAATATTTCCATTGTATATGCGGACATTTTCAAATATCCGACCATCCGTGAGCTTTCTGCAATCGTGGATAACAGTGAGGCATTTGAAAATCCGCAGAGTGAGAACGAATTCTCCAGCTACAATTATAACCGGATCCAGAGCGTGATTAGCGGAAATGTGGAAGAAAACGTAAACCAGGTGACAAAGGAAGAAATTGGTGATATCATGATCACAGGTGCAACCGGCTTCCTGGGAATTCATGTTCTGAAGGCTTACCTGGATAATTATGACGGTAAGGTTTACTGTCTGGTACGTAAGGGTAAATATGAGTCCATGGAGAAACGAATGATGCATATGCTGATGTATTACTTCGATAATCCATGCCAGGAACTGTTTGGCGAGCGTATTATCTGTGTGGACGGCGATATTACCTCGAAAGAACAGGTGGAGAAATTTGCAGATTACAAATTTAACACCATTATTAACTGTGCAGCCTGCGTAAAGCATTTTGCTGCTGGTGATGTACTGGAGAAGATAAATGTACACGGAGTGGAAAATCTGATTGAATTCTGTAAAAATAACGGACGCAGACTGATCCAGATTTCTACTGTTTCTGTTGCCGGAGAAGGTTCCGATGGTGTTCCGCCAATGTCCAGAGTCTTTAATGAAAACGATCTGTATATTGGACAGAACATCACAAATGAATACATCCGCACAAAATTTCTTGCAGAGAGAGCTGTACTGGAAGCTGTTTCCAGTGGGCTTGACGGAAAGGTTATCCGTGTAGGAAATCTGATGAGCCGAAATTCAGATGGTGAATTCCAGATCAACTTTATTACAAACGGATTCCTGCGAAGTCTGAGAGGATATGAGGCAGTTGGTAAATTCCCAATTGGGGCTATGCACGAAGTTACAGAATTTTCACCAATTGATTCTACTGCACTTGCAGTGTTGAGACTGGTACAGACAGACCGGAGATTTACCGTATTCCACGCCTGCAACAGCCACCATATCTATATGGCGGATCTGATCTATGCAATGCGGAGCCATGGATTTGACATTGACATTGTAAGTGATGAAGAGTTTGAGGCTGCAGTAAAAGAATTTGCAAAGAACAGTGATGATTCGGATGTTGTTTCCGGACTGATCGCGTATACGGCTCATAATGAAAATGAGATCTATACCCTGGATTACAGCAACCGGTTTACAGCACAGGTTCTTTACAGACTGGATTATAAGTGGCCGGTTACAGATGACAGATATCTGGAAAGCGCTATTGAGGCACTTGACAGACTTGCATTCTTTGATTGATTTACGCAACTTAAAGGAGGAAATTGTAATGGAAATTGTAAGTAAGACAGAGGGCAGCAAGGTAACTATGGAGATCACAGGATGGCTTGACACCCAGACTGCACCGCAGCTGGAAAAGGAGCTGTCAGCACTTGATCCTGGCACAACAAGCCTGGTATTTGACTTTGCAAACCTGGAATATATCTCTTCCGCCGGACTTCGTCTGGTAATTGCCGCTTATAAGAAGATGGCAGGCAAGGAAGGCTTCAGGATTGTAAATGTTTCTGATGAAGTGTACGATGTTTTCAGCCTTACCGGATTTGACCAGAAGATCAATATTGAGAAAAAATAAAGGTTGAATTCGTACATGGCGAAGCGTATTGCTGTGATTGGAGTGAACAGTAATCTGTCTGGAGTAGACATAGGGAATCCACGGTTACTATCCGGTTCTTTTATAGTAAGAAATGATAAAATTATATAGAATCAATATCAATACTCTTGAGGATCCCTTGCAGAATGAAAACGTTTTGGAACAAGTTGGACCAGAGAGGAGAAAAAAGGTATCTTCAGCCGGATGACCGCAAAAGAAGTCTGGGCGCAGGAATTATGATCCGGAAGATCCTGAATGGGAACGGACTTTCCGAAAGCAGCCTGAAATATTCCGAAAATGGGAAGCCTTTGGCGGACCATTTCCATTTTAATATCTCCCATGCCGGAGACTATGTGGTGGGAGTGGTGTCGGATGATGAAGTGGGATGCGACATTGAGCGGAATGTCAATGCGCCTCTGGAAATTGCGGAGCATTATTTCCATTCGACAGAGCGGGAATATATAGAAGCTGCTTCTGACCCGGGCAAAGCTTTTTTTACACTTTGGACCTTAAAGGAAAGTTATATGAAAATGACAGGCAGGGGGATGAGCCTTCCGCTTGATTCTTTCGAGATCATTCGAAAAGATCAGGGCTTTGTTCTGGGAAAATCACCGAAAAGACCAGGCTTTTTCAGGACAATGGAATTTGAGAATTATATTTTCTCAGTGTGCATGGAAAGTGATTTTTCTTTGCCGCCCAAGGGCTTTACAGAGCTTCTGTGACACTACTGCCTTTTGCTGCTATCCAGCATGGATTGGAGCTTATTTTTAGTCAAAAAATCCTTAAGAATTATATGCAAAAGACTTGACGGATATGTCCGCTGTGTGGTAAACTGTACAAGCGACATGGAAGTTAGGTCTTTTTTTTATGCCGAAAAATGGTGGCGGATACACCGAAGAGGCTGGATTTAAGACCATGCAAATGAAAACACTGGAGGTGGAAGTTGTGCGCGTTAGGATTACATTAGCATGTACAGAGTGCAAGCAGCGTAACTACAATATGACCAAGGAGAAAAAGAACCATCCTGAGAGAATGGAAACCAAGAAATATTGTAAGTTCTGCCAGAGACACACAATGCACAAGGAAACAAAATAGTCACTTTAGATTGTGAGGTTAGGCTATGCAAGAAAAAGAGAAATCTGCAGGCAAGACCGCCAAGGCTAAGGAATCTAAGAAATCCTGGTTCCAGGGGCTGAAGGCAGAGTTCAATAAAATTGTCTGGACAGACCGCGAGACACTGATGAAACAGTCAGTTGTTGTTATTGTCATAACCGTAATTCTCGGTGTGATCATCAGTGTGATGGATGCAGGCATTCTGGAATGCATTAATCTTTTAATCAAATAAGGACAAAGGTGATTGTATGTCAGAAGCAAAATGGTACGTTGTCCATACCTATTCCGGTTATGAGAACAAGGTAAAGGCCAACATTGAGAAGACAATTGAAAACCGACATCTTGAGGATCAGATTCTGGAAGTACGGGTTCCTCTGGAAGACGTTGTGGAGATGCGTAACGGCGTTTCCAAACAGGTTCAGAGAAAAATGTTCCCAAGCTATGTTCTTATCAACATGGTCATGAACGACGATACCTGGTATGTTGTCCGGAATACACGTGGAGTGACTGGTTTTGTTGGTCCGGGATCCAAGCCTGTACCGCTCACAGAAGAAGAAATGAAACCGCTGGGCATCAAAGATGAGACTGTCCGCGTAGATTTCGCTGAGGGCGATACTGTTGTAGTAACAGGCGGAGCCTGGAAAGAGACTACAGGCGTTGTTACTGCGATCAATCCGCAGAAGCAGCTTGTAACGATCAATGTAGAGATGTTTGGACGCGAAACACCGGTTGTGATCAGTTTCGCAGAAGTTCAGAAAATGTAACAGACAAAGGTAACACAATATCGTGGGAGGGACATACCCCCGCCAATACCACATAGGAGGTGCCGAAAATGGCAAAGAAAGTAACAGGATATATCAAATTACAGATTCCCGCTGGTAAAGCAACTCCAGCACCACCTGTAGGTCCGGCTCTTGGACAGCACGGTGTAAATATCGTTCAGTTTACAAAAGAGTTCAACGCAAGAACAGCTGATCAGGATGGTATGATCATTCCTGTAGTAATCACTGTTTATGCAGACAGAAGTTTCAGCTTCATAACCAAGACTCCGCCGGCTGCAGTTCTTCTTAAGAAAGCTGCAAACATCAAATCCGGTTCCGGCGTACCGAACAAAACAAAAGTTGCTAAAGTTACAAAGGCTCAGGTTGAGGAAATCGCTCAGCTTAAGATGAAAGACTTAAATGCAGCATCCATCGAAGCAGCAGCAAGCATGATTGCTGGTACTGCAAGAAGTATGGGAATTGAAGTAGTTGATTAATCACAAATAGTAAGTGGGAGGGCTTTTCCCCGCAAATACCACAGGAGGTTATAGAAATGAAACGAGGAAAGAAATACGTG
>OGPX01001301.1_pt1 | contig 17166 bp, 6 predicted proteins | sample 1553101 | NCBI WGS metagenome assembly OGPX01 (sample SAMEA2579964, study PRJEB22360) | human gut metagenome | biome: human gut; feature: human-associated habitat; material: faeces | place: Denmark | collected 2008/2010
ATATAATTTTATTTGTATTATGGATAGTAATTTTAATATTACTACCTAAAAATGTTTATGCAAGTAGTGAATCTTGCACACTGTCAATAACTCCTGATAAAACACAAGCAACTCCAGGAGAAACTATTACATTGTCTTTAACAGTTTCAAATATTACATCAAAAAATGGAATTGCTATATACAATGGACTATTAGATTATAATTCAGACATTTTTGAATTGTCTGTTCAAGACAGTAGTAATGGAAAATGGAAAAGTGATTTAATTGAAAATTCTGTGACATTTACTAAATCAGATTTAGAAGGAACTAAGGAAGATCAGGAAATTGGAAGAATAGTATTAAAAATAAAAAGTGGAGCTATTATTGGTAAACAAACAATTACATTAAAAAATAATGAATTTGCAGAAGCTACATCATTTAAAATAGATGATGTTAATACATCTGTCGATATAATTGCAAATAATAACAACAACAATAATAACAACAACAATAATAACAACAACAATAATAATAATAACAATAATAACAACAATAATAATAACAACAACAACAATAATAATAACAATAGTAACAACAATAATAATAATAATAATAATAATAATAGTAACAACAATAATAAAGATGACATTATCTATGATGATAGTAACAATGAAAATAAAAAGAATAATACTTTTATTGTAAAACAAGAAAATAAAGAAACAACGAGCAATAATGCAACAATTGATACTAGTGCACAGGCAAATAAAATACCTCATGCAGGCATAAATAGAATTCATATAATAGCAATTGTTTTAATTATAATTTTCGCTATTGGAATATATTCATTTATTAAATGTCGTCAGATGAAATATTTATAATTAAATGAGATAGGAGTTAGAATTATGAAAACAGTAAAAATGAAGAAAAAGAAAAAAATGATTTTTTTTATTAGTTTTATAATTGCATTTATAATGTTAATTACAATTGCTTATAATTCTTATTCAGCGACAAAAGAATATTATTTAGGAGACACAAATCTAGATAACCAAATAACACTTTCAGATGAGTTACTCTTGTTACGTCATATATATTCTTTAAAATCAGATAAGAATGAAAATTGGAGATTGTCAGGAGATGCAGTAGTAAATGCAGATATAAATGAAGATAAAAAAATAGATATGTCAGATGTATTATATATGAAACGATATTTGCTTGCACAAAAAGATACAGGCATTGCAGAAAAACATACAGAATGGACAAAATTGTGCAAAAAAATAACTAAAGAGAGTACAGATATAATAAAAACATACACATTAGCAATAAAACCAGGGGATCAAACATATACAAGAGAAACAAAAACGACAATGACAGTAACAGCGCCAGAAGTTAGTTATACAGTTTCATTTAATGGAAATGAAGGAACATCACCAGATAAAGAGAAATCAATAAGAAACTTTTCAAATTGGACATTATCAGGAGCTGGAAAAGTAGAAGATAAAAAAGCATCACCAACAACATATACATTTGGGGAAGGAGATGCAACATTAACAGCAAATTATAACAAAGAAGGAAATTCAATTATACTTCCAAATGCAAAAAGAGAAGAATATGTAGTTGAAGGGTGGTATGACTCTAAAGAACTAAAAAACAAAGTTGGAAATGTAGGAGACTCATATACACCAACACAGGACATTACATTATATGCAAATTGGACAAAGCAAAAAGTTGAACCAACGAGTGTAGAACTTAATAAAAAAGATGTATTAATTGATATTAGTGATAATAAAACAGAAAAATTAACAGCAAAAATTGTTCCGGCAAATAGTAATTATAATGAAAATTTAACATGGACAAGTAATAATCCAAGTGTTGCAGAAGTTTCAAAAGATGGAGAAATAATAGGAGTTTCAAATGGTAAAGCAACAATAACAGTTAAAACAGAAAATGGAAAAAGCAGTACATGTGAGGTAACAGTACAAACAAGTCCAACAGGAGTTGCTTTAGATGTAACAGAGAAAACAATAGATTTGAGCGGAAATAAAATATTTACAATAAAACCAACAATAATACCAGAAACAGCAAATGTAAACAATAAAATAAAAGCAAGAACAAGTGATGAAAAAATAGCTACAGTAACAGAACAAGGAGAGGTTACAGGAGTAGCTAATGGAAATGCAAAAATAACATTCTATACAGAAAATGGAAGATTTGCAACATGTAATGTAAATGTAGTAACAAGTCCTACAAGTATATCTTTAGATAAGACAAGTATAAGCCTAGATAAAGATTCTAGTACATACCAACTAACAGCAGTAATAGAGCCATCAACAAGTAATATAAAAACAGAATTAACATGGAAGAGTAGTAATACAAATGTAGCAACAGTATCAAAAAATGGATTAGTTACAGGAAAAACTACAGGAACAGCTCAAATTACAGTTGAAACAGGAAATGGAAAAACAGCAACATGTAATGTAGATGTAAAAATTGATCAAACAGAACCAGAAAAACCAATACAAATCACATTAAATAAAAATACAACAACAATAGATTTATCAACTACGGTGACAGAAAAATTAGTAGCAACTACCAATTCTACAGAAAAACTAACATGGAAGAGCAGTAATACAAATGTAGCAACAGTATCAGATGATGGATTAGTTACAGGAAAAGCAAATGGTGAAACAACAATTACAGTTAGTACAGAAACAGGGGAATCAGCAACATGTGAAGTAACAGTGCAAACAAGTGCAACAGGAATAACAGTAAATATAACAGAGCAAACATTAGACATTAGCTCAAACAGAACATTTATACTTACACCAACAGTAATACCACCAACAGCTAATGTAAATAGAGAAATACAAATAAATTCAAGTAATCCAAGTGTAGCAACAATTGCAACAAATGGAACAGTTACAGCAATGTCAAACGGAACAACCATTATAACATTTAGATTGAAAAATGGAAAAGAAGCAAAATGTAATGTAACAGTACAGACAAGCCCTACAAGTGTATCTTTAAATAAGACGAGTATAAGTCTAGATTCAAATTCTAGTACAGAGCAATTAGTGGCAACAATAAATCCTGCAACAAGCAATATAGATACAGGATTAACCTGGAATAGCAGTAATACAAATGTAGCAACAGTGTCAGATGGTGGATTAGTTACAGCAAAAGCAACAGGAACAACCCAAATTACAGTAGAAACAGAAAATGGAAAGACTGAAACATGTGATGTGGATGTAAAAATGGATTCAACAGAAACATCAAATTTGAAATTAAATAAAGAAGCAATAACGATAGACTTATCAGAATCAAAAACAGAAAAATTAATTGCAACAACAAATGCACCAGGTGGACTAAATTGGAGTTCAGACAATGAAGATGTAGCAACAGTATCAAGAGAAGGTTTAGTTACAGGAAAAGCAAATGGACAAGCAATAATAACAGTAATAGACTCAAGTGGAGAAATAGTCACATGTAATGTAACAGTACAAACAAGTCCAACAAATATAACATTAAATGTTACAAATCAAACATTAGACATAAGTGGGACAAAGACATTTTCAATAACAGCAAATGTAGAACCATCAACAGCAAATGTAAATAATAAAATATATTTGGAATCAAATAATAGAAGTGTAGCAACAGTTTCAGAAAATGGATTAGTAACAGGAATTGCGAATGGAACAACAGAAATTGTAGCCAGAACAAGTAATGGTAAAGAAGCAAGATGTAATGTAAAAGTACAAACAAGTCCAACAGGAGTTGCTTTGAATGTAACAGAACAAACACTAGATTTAAATGGAACAAAAACATTCAAAATAGCAGTTGACATATTACCGCTAACAGCAAATGTATATACAACTTTATATATCAAATCAAGCAATCCAAATGTAGCAACAGTAACAGAAGATGGAACAGTTACAGCAGTTTCAAGTGGAAAAACAACAATAACAATAGAAACGGAAAATGGAAAATCTGCTACATGTGAGGTAACAGTATTGGAATCACAAGCAGAACCAACAAATATTTATTTTGCGGAAAATAAAGACGATGCTACTAAATATATATCAGTAAAAAAAGGAGAAAGTACAACAATAAAAGCAGTTGTTGAACCAAGTGATGCAAAATCAGATATCACATATTCTATTATTTCAGGAAATAGCAGAGTTGCAAATATTAATTCTACTACAGGGGAAATTACAGGAAAACAAGCAGGTGTAGTAACAGTTCAAGCAAAAACGTCAAATGGATTAAGTACTACAATTAAAGTAAATGTAAAAATTGGAAATGAAGCATTTGATACATATAGTACAATAAAATTAAGGGCAAATACATCAAATAATCTCTTATATAGTAAAGCAGTTGATTTTGCTTCAAATAGTGCAATAGGAGAAGCTTCTCATTTTCAAACATTTGCTGTTGCATCAGATGGAGATATATATTATTGTTCATATCCAGGAGGAGCAACAGGAACAACAAATACATCTGCCAAAATGAATATTTCAATTGGACATCCAAATGAAACACCATACAAATGTATGACATTAAACTATTTTGGTCATGGAAGTGGATTCGATTTAGAAAAAGGATCAGGAGGAGGAAAAGTTTGGATAGATTCAATTACTCAAGGAAATAGTAATGGAAAATATGATCATGGCTATGCAATTACCAGAATACAATGGGCAAATAAAAGTGAATATTATTTTGCAGCAGGAACAGTTAAATTAAAAAATACAAGTGGAAAGGTTCTAAAAACATATGAAAATAGTGCAGGAGAGAACTTTATATTTACAACAAATGGAAAGGTTACAACACCTTTAAGAATTGCAATTGATGAAACTAACAGATTGATGGGAGTAAAAAAAGGAAACAATTATTATGTGTTTGATTTAGACGAGGCATTAGGTATTTCTGATAAAACCTATGAAATAGATACTTATATTGATGACTATCAAGATTGTATAGTAGAAGTTCAAGCTAAAGATTTTAGTCTTATAGAGCCACTTACAGAATTTAAAATACCATCTCCTAGATCAGAAGAAGATGTAACATGGCATGCTTGGCAAGGATTTGACTTAGATGGTGACTATATTTATATAGGAGAAGGCGGATATACAAATAAAGTAACACCAACTTTATGGGATTATAAAGCTTTTGTTTCAGTATTTGATTATATGTATGCATATAATGGAAATACACTTACAAAGAAAAAAACAGAAGTAGCAGCTGTAAATGACGAATGGGCTGCATCAAAAAAATTACTTGCTCTTATGGGAGATGATGGTGCAGGAAATTATAGGAAGGCACAGCTTGAAGGAATTAGAGTAACAACGCAAGGTGGAGTAAAAGAAATGTACCTAGGATTTGACTCAGTATTTAAATCAACAGGAAAAAGAAGTGCAAATGTATTAAAATATACATATTAATAAACTATAAAACATGCTAAAGAAAAAAAGTGAACTATTTTTATTAGACAAAATGTTTAATAAGAATGGTTCATTTTATATGTCAAAATATGAATTGTAAGCAGAAAAGCTACGGTTCACAGCTATTAAAAATATTATGGATATAGGGAACCTTCCCAGGTGATTATATATATTGAGATTGTGTCCTGTTCATTGCGTTCAAAAAGAAAATCTAACATAAAAACCTGAGCCTCTCTCACTCAGGCATAAAATGCATATATGTATATGAGTTTAAACTTTTCGAATGTGATTGGAGCAATATTAGAATTTCTTAAATAAATTTATGGAAAGAGTTCACGAGAGTGGAAGGGTGCCATAAATTTATTTTAGAAATTCTTATGTTGCGTATTGAACCGAGAAAATGTTTCAAATCATATACATATATACATTTTTCCGTGAGCATTCCTCAGTTTTTTATTTAAGATTTTCTATTTTTCACTTCAATCAAACGGACACAATCTCAAATATATATAATCACCTGGGAAGGCTCCCAACATATATAATATTTTTTTGGACTGTGAACTGTAACTAATTATATCAAAATATCACTATCTAAATATGTAGAATAAATATAAACTCTATCAACATTTCTATTCAAAGCTTGACTCAAAGCTCTTTTATACAAATCTAACTGTACTTTATATTTATCAATCAAAATCTTTTCATCTCTATTTTCAACATAATCAGTTTTAAAATCAACTAGCACAAGTTCTCCGTCTGAACTTATATAATATAAGTCTATAACACCTTGAACTAAAATATTTTCTTCCAAGTCATCTTTATATATCTCCTTTGCTGGAATGTTAATATAAAAAGGCTTTTCTCTTTGTACTTCTTTAGCCTCAATCATTTCATTCCATATTTTTGATTTCGTAAATCGATATATCTTGTTGATATTTATGGTTTCCGCTTCTTTTGATGTAATAATCTTTTTAATTTCAAGTTCATTAACTAACTCTTTCACATCTTCATAAGTATAATTCATTTTATTTAAATCAAGTTTTTGCATGCAAAGATGTATCAATGTTCCTTTTTGGGCATTTGTTATTTTGGTGTCTTCATCTTTTTGTAAGAATAACGGCATTCTAATTTCAGTTTCTACAACATCTTCTTTTTTCTCTGGGAAATTTTGTACCGGGTACATTTTTTCCTTTATTTCTGTAACAGATGTCTTAGTAGGGATAGTAGTTGCATTTTGATATTTATACTCATATTCTAAAAGTTTAGAAATCTTCTTTTGTTCTTCTTTATCTATTTTAAATTCAGACATCTTTTTCATTATTTGCTCAGCCTTCGCATCTTTCATATCAATATCTTCAGCATCATCTTTTGAGTCACACATTTTAAATACTTCATCTTTATTATATGTTTGTATTGTTGCAAGCTTTTCCATCTCTTCTTGATGATATACATAAACTAATTTTATCCAATCTAAATAAGACTTATATTTTTTTAATATAATAGGATTTAATTTATCATATTTATATATAATTTCATCTATTTCTTTTTGTTTATCACTTGTTGAATATCCTGTTATTATCAATTTTTCCTTTGCTCTTGTTAATGCTACATATAGTACTCTCATTTCTTCTGATAAAGTTTCTATCATTATTTGATTTTTCATAGCTTGTTTTGAAAGTGTATCATATTCTATTTGTCTATCATAATCTATGTATTTAACTCCAATTCCAATTTCAGGATGTAGCAAAATTTTATTATTCAAATCTTGCATATTGAATTGTTTTCCTGTTCCTGACAAAAATACTACTGGAAATTCAAGACCTTTACTCTTATGAATACTCATTATTCTAATTACATTTTCATTTTCTCCAATTACTTTGGCAGAATCCATGTCTTTACTACTTGTTTTGATTTTGTTTATATAATTTATAAAATTAAATAATCCTTTAAAACTGATAGTTTCACATTGTTTTGCTCTCTCAAATAGCATTTTTAAATTTGCTTGTCTTAATTCTCCATTTGTCATAAGACCTACATAATTATAATATCCTGTGTCATTGTAGATTTTCCATATTAATTCATCTAAACTTAAATATTCTTGCTCTTTTCTCCATTTTTCAAGATTATCTAAAAACATTTCTATCTTTTTTCGTAAATTAGTATTAACATCCTTTTTAGCTTTTAAAATTGTATTATAAAAATTGTCATATTTGTCACTTAATCGTATTTCAACTAATTCATTATCTGTAAATCCACCTATCATTGACCTCATAACTGCTACAAGAGGTATTTCTTGCATTGGATTGTCTATTATTTTTAATAAACTCATTATTGTTTGAATTTCTATGCTTTCTAAATATTCTGATGATGAATCACTAAATACTGGCATTCCTAGATTTAGAATCTCTTTTTCAAATATAGGTGCTGGCTCTTTTGTTGATCTTAATAAAACTACTATGTCTTTATATTTAATATCTCTTTTTTCTTTCTTTTTAGCATCATATACTTGAAATTTATTAGATATCAATTGCTGTATTCTTTTTGCCACAAATTTTGCTTCTAATTCGATATTTTCAATTCTTTCTTTTTCTTCTAAATCATCTGTCTCACTATTGGCTGAATCACTTTCAATATCTTCTTCTGAAATTTCGTCAACATTTAATATGTCAATTTCAGCTCTCAAATCTTGATTTGTATCTTCATAGCTTGCGCCTAAATTCAAATATTCTTCTATTGTGTAATTTAATTCTCCAAGTTCCTCAGTCATGATGCTTGCAAAAATCATGTTTGAAAAGTCTAATACTTCTCTTCTACTTCTAAAGTTCCTAAATAATTGAATTTTTAAATCATCATTTTCTGTTTTATAATATTTTGTTTTATATGTTTTATATTTTCCTAAAAATAAATCAGGCCTTGCTTGTCTAAATTTATATATACTTTGTTTTACATCTCCTACCATGAAAATATTGTTTCCTCTTGATATTGATGTTAATATATATTCTTGTACTAAGTTACTGTCTTGATATTCATCTATTGCAATTTCTTCAAATTTTTCTTGATATTTTTTGGCTATTTCTGATGGTTTTACTTCTCCTTTTTCTTCTTTTAATAAAATTTTTAACGCAAAATGTTCCACATCACTAAAGTCTACAACATTTTTGTCTTTTTTTCTTTTTGCAAATTTTTCTCCAAATTCTATTATTATTTTTTCTAATTTAGTTAAAACTTCATACATGTCATTTATATCTTCATTTGCTTCTTTTGAATCAAATATTAATATTTTGTTTAATACTTTTTTTAGACTTTCTTTCACTAAATCTCTTGTAACTTTTGCAATATCTTTTGCTTCAAGTGTAATTTTCTTGTCTGCTGACCATGTTTTAAATTTGATACTTGAAGCTATTGTATATGCTTTATCCCATGAGTCTAAATTAGATTTTAACATTTCTAGTTGTTCTATATCATCATTTATTATTAAAAAATATTTTTGCAATTCATCATATTTTGCTAAGTTAGACTTTTCAGATTCTAATTTGATAATTCCTTCTTGCAAGATTTCATCTACTTGTTTTAATAACAATTTGCCCCAAATTGTTTTTGCAAAATCTTGGTCTAATTTTCCTGATAAATTAAACATTTCAATTTTTTCATGTAACCATTTTTCTGGAAATGGATTGCTTTGAATATATGTATAAATTTTTAAAATCAATTCTTTTAATGGTGTGTCATCTTTATAGCTAGTATATGTATTTATTAATTTTTCGAAGTCTTTATCTTCTGCCTCATATTTTTCTTCAAATAAATCTTCTAATACATCTTGTTTCAAAATCTCTATTTCTGTTGTGTCTCCAATTCTGAAATTCTGAGAAATGTCTATTTCAAAAAAATTATTTCTAACTACATCTAAACAAAATGAGTCTATTGTACATATACTTGCTTTATTTAATAGTGTAACTTGTCTTTGTAGTCTTTCATCTTCTGGGTTTTCATCTATTTTTTTGTATATAGCATCTAATACTCTTTCTCTCATTTCTGATGCTGCAGCATTTGTGAATGTTACTACTAATAACTTGTCTATATCAATATTTTCATTTATTATTTTGTTTATTATTCTTTCTACTAATACTGCTGTTTTTCCACTACCAGCAGCAGCAGCTACTAATATATTACTTTCTTTTTCATATATTGCTTGTTTTTGCTCTTCTGTCCATTTTACTTCATTTGCCATGTTTGACCTCTTTTCTTTCTTATAGTCGGAAAAGAATTAATTTTCCCTACCAAAATTATAATTGTTTTCCAACTAATTAAAAAATCCCCTTGACATGAAACCATCATGCCTTAGGGACTTATTTTATTCATTTTCACTTGTTTCATCTGTTGTTACATCATTATTTGAATCTTCGCTATCCCCTGTAATTTTTTCTTCGATTTCTTCTTCAACTTTACGTTCAACAAGGTCTTTCATAGTAAGATTGATTTTACCTTGATCATCAATTCCAATAACTTTAACAGGAACTTTATCTCCTTCTTTTACATAGTCTGTAACATTTTTAACTCTTTCATTAGCTATTTTAGAAATATGAACAAGACCTTCTTTTCCTCCGCCAATATCAACAAATGCTCCAAATGAAGTTGTTCTTACAACTGTTCCATAATAGATTTGTCCAACTTCAAATTCTCTAACAATATCTTCTATCATATCTAATGCTTGATATGCTTTTTCTTGGTCTGCTGAATAAATCATAACTTGTCCATCTTCTTCAATGTCAATTTTAACTCCTGTTGCATCAATTATTTTATTAATAGTTTCTCCACCTTTACCGATTACATCTTTGATTTTTTCAACTTTGATTTTTGTTGAAACTATTTGTGGTGCATATTTTGAAAGTTCTGCTCTTGGTTCAGATATAACAGGTTTCATTATATCATCTAAAATATATTGTCTTGCTTTTCTTGTTCTAGCAAAAGCTTCTTCAATTATTTTATATGATAATCCATCAACTTTGATATCAACTTGAATTGCTGTAATACCTTTTTCTGTTCCGCCAACTTTGAAGTCCATATCTCCGAAGAAATCTTCTAATCCTTGAATATCTGTTAGCATTACATAATCATCTGGATTTTCTGGATTTGTTACTAAACCTGTAGAAATTCCAGCTACTGGTCTTTTAATTGGAACACCTGCATCCATTAATGACAATGTGCTTCCACATATACTTGCTTGTGATGTTGAACCATTTGAAGATAATACTTCTGATACAACTCTTATAGCATAAGGAAATTCTTCTTTTGATGGAAGTACTGGTACTAATGCTTTTTCAGCTAATGCACCATGTCCTATTTCTCTTCTTCCTGGTCCTCTTGATGGTCTTGCTTCACCAACACTATATGCTGGGAAATTATATTGATGCATATATCTTTTTTCTGTTTCTGTATCTATTCCATCTAATTCTTGTGCTTCACTTGACATTCCAAGTGTTACAATTGACATAACTTGAGTTTGTCCTCTTGTAAATAATGCACTTCCATGTGTACGAGGTAATAAACCTACTTCACATGATAATGGTCTAATTTCATCAATTGCTCTTCCATCAACTCTTTTATGTTCATAGAAAATCATATCTCTAACACATTTTTTTTCTAATTTATAAATTGATTCTCCAATTTCTTGTGCTCTTTCTGTTGCTGCTTCTTCTCCTAATTTTTCTGCAACAGCTGCTGTAATTTCTTCTGATAATTCTGCTACATTGTTGTCTCTTGTATCTTTATCAACTTCTTGTACAGCTGTTTTCATTTTTTCTGTAAAGTTTTGTTCCATAAATTCATATAAATCATGATCTACTGCAAATGATTTATATTCAAATTTTGGCTTTCCAATTTCATCTTTCATTTTTTGAATAAATTCACAAATTTTTGCAATTTCTGCATGTCCTTTTTTGATAGCTTCTAGCATTACATCATCTGGAACTTCATTTGCTCCAGCTTCAATCATTGCAACTTTGTCAACAGTTCCTGCTACTGTTAATGTTAAATCACTAACTTTTCTTTGCTCTTCTGTTGGATTTATAACAATCTCTCCATGTACTAAACCTACATTTACTGCTGCTGTTGGTCCTCCAAATGGTATATCTGAAATAGATAGCGCAGCTGAAGCTCCTATCATTGCAGCAATTTCTGGTGAATTGTCTTGTTCAACACATAATACTGTTGCAACAACTACTACATCATTTCTGAAATCTTTTGGAAATAGTGGTCTTAAAGGTCTATCAATTGCTCTTGATGTTAATATTGCTTTGTCACTTGGTTTTCCTTCTCTTTTTATAAATGAACCTGGTATTTTTCCTACTGAATATAATTTTTCTTCATAATCTACTGATAGTGGGAAAAAATCTATTCCTTCTCTTGGTTCTTTTGATGCTGTAACATTTACCATTACAACTGTGTCTCCATATTTTACAACTACACTTCCATTTGATAATCCACATAATTTACCTGTTTCTATTACTAGCTTTCTTCCTGCTAGTTCTGTTTCATAACTTTTAAACATATTTACTCCTTCCATTTTGGTTCTAATTTCTATTCAATTATTGTATCCAAAACTATTATCTTTATTTCTACACCTATATTTCGGTAAACCATATTAGATTGTAACCTCTATAATATCTTAAATATCTTTCAACTTGCAATATTTATAACATTTTTCTTTTTTAAATATATGCCTTTTATCTAGGACATTATACAAGCTACTTTTCTAATCCTAGTTTACCTAATAAGGAGGCATTGCTTGTTGCAAATGCCTCCCCCTTACAACTTATCAACTATTTTCTTAGTCCTAATTTTTGAATTAGTTCTTTATATGTTGCTTCATCTTTTTTAGCTAAGTAGTTTAATAAATTTCTTCTTTTTCCAACCATTTTTAAAAGACCTCTTCTTGAATGGTTGTCTTTTTTATGAACTTTTAAATGCTCTGTTAATTCATTAATTCTTTCTGTTAAAAGAGCGATTTGTACTTCTGATGATCCTGTGTCTTTTTCATCTCTTCTATATTGATTAATGATTTCTTGTTTTCTTTCTACTGTCATAATAACACCTCCTATTTCTATTTCTCCTTATACCGAGCCACAATAATAGGTGTTTTTTATTGCGCTAAGTTAAAGGAATATTTTTTAATATCATTATTGTACTATACTTTTTTGTAAAAATCAAGTGTTTATGGTAATTTTTATGTATAACTGATAAATTATAAAAAAGAAACCCCTACATATTGCTGTAAGGGTTTTTCAATTATTAATTATCTAATGTAAATATAATATGTTGCTGTATTTTTTACGTTATTCCATAAATTAAAAGCCTTTATATCTGATTTATAGGCTCCAGGATTTTCATCCCACGTTTTCTGGAATTTTTTCGAAAATTCTTTATATTTGTCATTGAGTTTATTAGCTATATACATTTTTTCATCAACATGCTCATAATGCATTGCTATTTGTATCTGTTTATACTGTATCCATGAATTTTCTTTTTTGGGCGTGATATTCAGAACATCCTTAGAATTTAAAATTTGAGAAAATTCATTTTGTGATGTTACAAGTCTAAAAATTTTAGTATCTGCATCTTCGTCCATTTGCCCCCAACAAGAGTCTCTGCAATTTTTTATAAATTTTAAAAGATGCTGTGCTTCTTGTCTAGTTTCTGCGTTTTCCATTAATTTTGCTATTTTTCTCTCAAGATCCATTGACTTATATACCTTACTTTTAATTATCGTTATATCCTGACCTGAAATTTCATTCCAATACTTTTTGATTTCATAAATAAATTCAATTTTAGACTTCCAATCACCATTTTCAAGTTTTAATAAATATATACTGGTACCATTGTCAATTTTGTTTTTAAATTCCTGAAATTTTAAGTAAATAGCTTCATTATACCTAGTTTCAGCCAATCCAATTTCACATTTCCAATTCTTTATTAAAACTGTTTCTGTCCGTTTTAATAACTCTTCAACATTGTCTGGAATTTTAGCCATATTTTTTTCCTCTTTTCTACATTATTTTAATTAATAGTTTCAAATACTCTCCATATATAATGGAATCTTTTTTATTTTAACATATTTGTAATCAAAAGTCAATTTATGTAAAACATTCAATTTTTAAACAACTAAGTACAGCCTATAAAAATATTATCTTAATTTTTCTTGAATTATTAAAATTAAAGTGCTATTATAAATATGTTTAAAATAAACAAAAAAAGATATAATAAGAAAAGAAGCATAGTAAGTTCGGTTCAAAAACTTAACCTACACGCTCAAAAGGGAGGTAACAAAAATGGCAAAAGAAAAAAAAGAAGATGTTGACATAGATAAAATTTATGGTCATCTATGCAAAACACCAAAAGAAGAATTCATTTCAGAATTTAAAATCAAGGAAAAAGGATTAACAGATGATGAAGTTTCTCAAAAAATACATACATACGGATATAATGAAGTAACTCAATCTAAGCCAAAAAAATGGTATTATTATTTATTAAAAAGTTTAATTACACCATTTAACAGTATTTTATTAGGTATTGTATTGATTCTGAATTACACAGATGTATATCTTGCAGAAAATCCAAATTATGCTAACATTATTGTAATTTTAGTTTTAGTAACTATTAGTACTTTTTTAGATTTCTTTTCAGAATATCGTTCAAATTTAGCAGCAGAAGCATTAAAAGATTTGGTATCAACCACTGCAACAGTTATTAGAAATGGAAAAAAAATAAAAATTCCTTTTAAGGACTTAGTTTTAGGAGATACAGTTGTACTTTCAGCAGGAGACATGATTCCAGCTGATATTAGAATAATAGAATCAAAAGATTTGTATGTTGGACAATCAACTCTTACTGGTGAATCTGATGCAATCAAAAAAATCGAAAATACTGAATTACCTATTGATGAAGAAATTGATAGTCTTTCTGATATAGATACAATTTGTTTTATGGGTACAAATGTTATAAGTGGTTCAGCGAAAGGTATAGTAGTTTTGACTGCTGATCATACTTACTTTGGAAAAGTTGCTCATACCTTAACAACAGGGAAACCAAAAACAGCTTTTCAAAAAGGAATAGAAAATATCAGTAAACTACTAATCAAATTCATGTTAATTTTAATACCAATTGTATTTTTACTAAATGTATGGAAACATGATATTATCATATCTTTCACCTTTGCAGTTGCAATTGCAATATGTATTACACCACTTCTACTACCTGTTATTTTATCTAGTACTTTATCAAGAGGTGCTTTACGAATGTCTAAGAAGAAAACAATTGTAAAAAAACTCGATTCAATTCAAAATTTTGGTGCAATGAATATTCTATGTACAGATAAAACTGGTACTTTAACAGAAGATAAAATAGTTCTTGAAAAATATCTTGATGTTATGGGAAATGAAGATATTAGAGTTCTAAAACATGCATTTCTAAACGCATATTTTCAAACTGGATTACGTAGCAACATTGATGAAGCAGTTATAAATCGTGGTGTAGAACATGGATTAGAAGAACTTTCAACTAAATATACTAAAATTGACGAGGTTCCTTTTGATTTTTCAAGGCGTAGACTTTCAGTTGTTGTAAATGATGGAAACAAAACACAATTAATTACAAAAGGGGCTGTTGAGGAAATACTTAATATTTCAACAATGGTAGATTTTCAAGGTTCAGTTTCACCAATTACAAATGCAATAAAAGAAAATATCAAAAAAGTTGCAAAGGGCTTAAATAAACAAGGACTTCGTGTTGTTGCTGTATGTCAGAAAAATGACTTAGATAAAACATCAGGATTTGGAGTTTCTGATGAGAAAAACATGGTTCTTATTGGTTTCATTGGTTTCCTTGATCCACCAAAAGAATCCGCAAAATCTTCTATTGAAAAACTTGGAAAAAATGGAATCAGAGTTATTGTTTTAACTGGAGATAATGTTGAAGTCACAAAATGTGTATGTGACAAAGTTGGAATTAAATCAAGAAAAATTGTTACTGGTGCACAAATCGATAAACTTGCTGATTTAGGTGTAAAAAGACTTTTGAAAAAAACAAATATTTTTGCAAAACTTTCACCTATTCAAAAAGCTCGTATTGTTAGGTTATTAAGAGACGACGGACATATAGTTGGATATATGGGAGATGGAATAAATGATAGTCCATCACTTATAAATTCTGATGTTGGAATTTCAGTTGACACAGCTGTTGATATTGCAAAAGAATCTGCTGATGTAATCTTACTTGAAAAAGATTTGCATGTTTTACTTGACGGTGTAAAAGAAGGTCGTCACACTTATGCAAATTTAATGAAATATATAAAACTTGCTACAAGTTTCAATTTTGGTGAAGTAATGTCTGTTATAATTGCAAGTGTACTTTTACCTTTTTTACCAGAAACGCCTATCCAACTTTTAGTTGAAGGATTATTATATGATTTTGGTCAATTGACTTTACCTTTAGATAATGTGGACGAAGAATATTTAAATAAACCTAAGCGATTTAATGTAAAAAGTTTGAAAAACTTTATGTTATTCATGGGACCTTTAAGCTCATGTTTTGACCTAATAGTATTTGTTTTAGTATGGTATACATTTCATATACATGAAGCTGCAGTATTCCAAACAATATGGTTTTGTTACAGTATAGTTTCTAACTTGCTTGGTATGCATATTATTAGAACAGCAAAAATACCTTTTAAACAAAGTCATGCATCAACTGCTGTATATGTATCATCTATTTTATTAAGTATTATTGCTATGATTATACCATTTACATTTATAGGTACCGCTATTGGTCTAACTGCTCTTAGTCTTAAATATTACTCAATTATTATTGGTGTTCCAATTTTATATTGTTTTGTTGCTATCTTCGCTAAGAAAGTTTACATTAAAAAATATGGTGAATGGATTTAAGCTGAAATTTTGTACCGGGCAATTTTGTACCCGGTACATTTTTGCCCATTCTTTTTGGGACATTTTGTACCGGGTACATTTTGTCCCGTTTTTATATAATACAATTTTCTTTTCCAACAATTTCCTCAAAAACCTTCAGAATTTCTTCATTCAAATAAATTGCACCACAAGATTTTAAATCATCACCAATCTTAATCACTACACTTATATTATTTTGTTCTCCTCCAAAAAATTTTATAGCTCCTCTTAGTTTTGCTTTTTGTTCTTCAGTAGTATTTGTTATATTTAATGTTAACATTTTTGGTTTTGATGTTCCAAAGTTTTCTATCCTATTTGCTACAATCTTTGTTTCATCATCTTCTCTAATACTAAGTCTACCACTAATCAGAACAACATTTTCTTCTACCAAAACATCTTGAGCTTTTAGATAAGTTGGCTCAAATACTATAATTTCTGCTGATCCATATAAATCTTCTATACTTATAAAAGCCATAATTTTATTGTTTTTTGTATATTTCTTTTTTACAGACGTAATTATTCCTGCAATCCTAACTTCCTGTCCATCAGTAAATTTTGCAACTTCTTCTACTCTTACATCTGATTTATCTCCATCAGCTCCTATACTATTTATTTCATCAATATCCTTCATTTGCATAGATGATATATTTGTACTCGCAATTATCTGTTCTCTTATTTTTTGTAAAGGATGTCCCGAAACATAAATTCCAAGCATCTCTTTTTCCATTGATAATAGTTCTTTTTCGTTCAGTTCTGGTTGCTCTGAAAAATTGTATTTAATTTCTTCTAAGTTATTT
>OGPX01001303.1_pt1 | contig 17147 bp, 16 predicted proteins | sample 1553101 | NCBI WGS metagenome assembly OGPX01 (sample SAMEA2579964, study PRJEB22360) | human gut metagenome | biome: human gut; feature: human-associated habitat; material: faeces | place: Denmark | collected 2008/2010
GCTGTCCTGCAGCGTATCTGTTTTCCCGACATCAGTTAGTCATCTCTTAGCCTATAGAAGTTATACAACAAAACTGACCAGTAGTCAATATCTGTTTTTTATCCAAATCTTTTCTGGTTTTGATATTGACTTTTGGTCATTTTTGTTTAAAATAAAAATGAATCCACCGTATAACCGTACACAATGAGGAGGAACAGGCATGGGAAAACTGGAGTTAAACAAAATGAGAAAGAAAAGTGCTCTGTACAACACAGCCTTCGAACTCTTTACCACTAAGGGCCTTGCGAAGACCACTATCTCTGATATCGTGGAAAATGCAGGCGTGGCAAAGGGAACCTTCTACCTTTATTTTAAAGATAAATATGACATTCGAAACAAGCTGATCTCACATAAAGCAGGGGAGCTTTTCTCCCAGGCACGGGATGCACTGGAGCAGGCACATGTTACCGACTTCACCGCACAGCTGCACTTTCTGGTTGACAATATTCTGGACAGGCTGGAGACAGAAAGCGATCTTCTTGGTTTCATTTCCAAGAATCTGTCCTGGGGTGTTTTTAAGGATGCCTTCCAGGAGCAGGCGGACGAGGATGATTTTCCTTTTTTCCAGGAGTATCTGAATCTTCTGGATCAGTCCGATGTACAGTATGACTCCCCGGAGCTGCTTCTTTTTACCATTATCGAACTGGTAAGCTCCACAAGCTACAGCTGTATTCTGCACTCCCAGCCCGTCTGTCTCGCTGAGTACAGGCCCTATCTTCATAAGACCATCGACTGTATTCTGCAGGCCTTTGCCCACACTGACGAGTCAGGGCTTTCCGCAGCGAATATGAATGTAATTTCCGATAAACATTTCGACCAGAATTAAAAAAGACATCCTGAACAAACGCAAAGCATTTTGCTTCACACTTGCCCAGGATGTCTTTTTTATTTAGGTATACTTTCTTTTACATTTTTTCCAGCTTCACCCGAAATGAGATAGTCCGGGGTGTTTCCATTCCGTCGAAAAGAATGGCGTAGGCACTTTTTTCTGTATCTACATCTACGATAGTTCCCGGGCCGAAAATCTTATGCAGGATTTTCTGGCCTATAGGGTAATGGGATGGGGCTTCGTCGGTGAGAAGGCAGCGACTGCTCAGTTCAATGTATTCCCGTGCCTCTTTGATCAGTCCTTCTTCTGGTTTCCGGTCGTATTCCAGAAGATTCTGGTCAATGTCCAGGATGAATCTGGAAGGATATCTTGGGGAGCCATCCAGATTTCGTCCTTTGGCTTCTGAAAGATACAGGCGCTTCTTCGCTCTGGTCATGGCTACAAATGCCAGCCTGCGCTCTTCTTCCATTCCTTCTCTTGTCTTAGTCTTTCTGGATGGGAAAATACCCTCATTCATACCGCATAGAAATACATAGGGAAATTCCAGTCCCTTGGAGGTGTGCACGGTCATCAGCTTCACCTTGTCATGCTCCGGCTGTGCGTCGCTGTTGGAAAAAAGGGCAACATGGGCCAGATAGTGTTCCATCATGGCTTCCTCCCCACAGGTGGTCTCGTACTCGTAAACAGACTGCTTCAGTTCTGCCAGATTGTCCAGTCTCTCCTGGTTCCCCTCTGTGCGCAGCATTCTCTCATACCCGGACAGATCCAGAGCAGCAGAAAGGATCTCTGATACCGGGCGATCCTGATAATTAGCTGCAAAGCTTTCAATCAGCTGGACAAATTCCCCAGCTTTGGTTCCCTTGAAAATATCCTGGTCCAGATTCCGGCAAAGCGCTTCATACAGGCTGCAGGAATTCTCTCCGGCATACTCCTGAATAAACTTCATACGCCGTTCTCCCAAATTTCTCTTTGGAACATTAGCAATCCTCAGAAACGACAGATCATCCCTGTAGGCAATCATCCTCAGATAGCTAAGAGCATCTTTGATCTCCATGCGTCCGAAAAACTGTACTCCGCTGTAAATGGTATAGGGAATTTCTTCCTTGAGAAATACCTGCTCGATGCTTCTGGTCAGGTAATGAGCCCGGTATAATATGGTAATATCTTTGTAAGGAACCCCTTTTTCCTTTAGTATTTTAATCTGTTCTGCCATCCACAGAGCCTCTTTTTCCTGGTTCTCCCCGTGACAGCAGAGCACGGAGCCGCCTGAGGGCAGTGTGGGAATCAGATTCTTTTTCATGCGGAGAAGATTCTTGCTGATCAGGGAGTTAGCTGCCCGCAGAATCTCAGGTGTGGAACGGTAATTTTCCATCATCATAATGGTCTGTACATCTGGAAAATTCCGGTGAAAATCCAGAAGATACTTCACATTGGCGCCGCGCCAGGTGTAAATGGTCTGGTCCGGGTCTCCCACAATAAACAGGTTTTTGTGATAGCCGCACAGAACACACATCAGGCGGTACTGCAGGTCATCAATGTCCTGAAACTCATCGATCATAATGTATTCCAAGCGTTTCTGCCATTTTTGTTTGATTTCTTCGTTATTTTCAAAAATATATAAGGTAAATTTGATAAGATCGTTATAATCCAGGCCGAAGCATTTCTTCTCCTGGTACAGATAGCCGTAAAAAATAATTTCCGATGTCTCTGTGGCCTGCATATATTTCTCATAAATCTGATCAATGGACATGGTGATCATATCCTGATAATACTCTGGCTCCTTATAAAGCTTGCGAATCTCGATCATGTCTCTGGCACTGGAAAAAGTCATATTCCGAAGGGTCAGGCCACGCTCCTCATAGATGATCTTCAGCATGGAATCAATGTCGGAGTTGTCAAGTACCAGAAAGCTCTTGGGATACTGGACTGCGTAGCTCTCCTCCTGCAGGACGGATACGCAGAAGCCGTGGAAGGTATTGATATATCCAGTGTCATTGTCTCCGGTAAGATTGTGGATTCTCTGGCGCATCTCATTGGCAGATTTGTTGGTAAAGGTGACGCACAGAATGTTTCCAGGCAGAATTCCGATCTCATTTACCAGAAAGGCAAACCTGTGGGAAAGTGCCCTGGTTTTACCGGAACCCGCACCGGCGATGACACGTATATATCCTTCTGTAGCGGTTACTGCCTCTGTCTGTGATCGATTTAATCTGTCCAGAATATCCATTTTCGTTCCTCCATGATGTGAGATTGCGTCCTTAAACTGTAAATGTTCTTTTAGTATACCATTCCATAGCATCATATGCAACCATACGTTCGGTTTTATATTTAAATTCTTGCTTTACAAACAGCTGGATTTACCATACTATGGTTATAACAGACTGCCAGAGCTGAAGTCTTTCCTGCTGCTCTGGCGGCACAAAATTTTCGGATTATCATAAACTTAAGGAGAACCCTCACATGAAAGAAAAATTATACACCATTCCCTTAATGGACGCCTTCAAGGCGGATGACGAATGCCCCTTCTGCTTTGTGGAGCGGCAGCTGGAGCAGCACACTATGGACTTTGTTCTCGGGGCCGGAGCCTCTTATATGGAAGATGATGTACGTGCGGAAACAGATAAAATGGGATTTTGCCGCACCCACTACAAAAAGATGTACGACTATGGCAACCGTCTTGGCACCGGTCTGATCCTGAAGACCCATTTCCAGTACAAAACCAAGGAACTCCATGAGCAGATCAAAATGTTTGCCCCATCCAAGGCTTCTGTTTTTTCCCGTTTCAAAAAAGGAATTGCAGACACAGGCTCTGCAAAGACTTCCCTTGGTGCCTGGGCAAAGGCACAGGAAGAAAGCTGTTATATCTGTAATTTTTACAAAGATACATACGCCCGTTATCTGGACACCTTCTTCGACCTTTTTAAGAAAAATCCGGAATTTCTGCCTCTTTTCAAAAACTGCAAGGGCTTTTGCATTCCTCATTTCGGGGATCTTGTGGAGACTGCGGAAACCGCTTTGTCTGACAAAGAAAAGAAAGCCTTCTACGACATTCTGTTCCCTATGATGGAGCAGAACATGCAGAGACTTTCCGACGATCTGGACTGGTTCTGTGACAAATTCGACTACCGCAACAAGGACGCCGACTGGCGTACCTCCAAGGATGCTCTCCCCCGCGGCATGCAGAAAGCAGCAGGCGGTTACCCGGCAGACGAACCGTATACTATGGACAAATAAAAAGCAAACCGCAGGCTGTACTGAAATTATCTGCACAGCCTGCGGCATTTTTACTACACAAAACATGTTTTCAATCAGCAACGCTATCATATTATGAATAGCAGCAGCTTTTCATTTAAAACTTTCTCCAGGTATCCCTCTTAAATAAAAGCAGCAGCGGGAACACCTCAAGTCTTCCAGCCAGCATATCAAAGATCATCACCAGCTTGGAAATATAAGAATAGCATCCAAAGTTTCCGGTAGGTCCTACCGCCCCAAGTCCCGGTCCAATATTATTCAAGGTAGCTGTGATCGCCGTAAAGTTGGAAATCATGTCCAGATTATCCAGACTGATCACCAAAAGGGATGTCACAAAAATCATAATATACACAAACAGGAACATATTGGTAGCTCTTACCACTTCGTGAGGAATGGCCTTCTCGTCCATCTTGATCTTCTTCACTGCATTGGGATGCAGGTAAAGCTGCAGCTCCTTGCGTGCGGATTTGCAGAGGATCAGAAGACGGGAAACCTTAATACCGCCGCCTGTACTTCCTGCGCAGGCTCCCACAAACATTAGGATCACAAGTATGGTCTTGGAAAATACCGGCCACACGTTAAAATCCGTAGTGGCATATCCGGTTGTGGTAATAATGGAACCAACCTGGAAGGCTGCCTGCTGGAACGCCCTGCCGAAGCTGGTAAACATGTCTCTTGTGTTAACGGCAATGGCCACAATGGCCAGGCCAATAATCCCAAGATAATAGCGAACCTCCTCATTCTTGGCTGCCTGCATTACTTTCTTGGAAAGAAGAAGGTAATAGGCATTAAAGTTCACTCCAAAAAGGATCATAAACACGGTAATGACAATCTGATTGTAGGTACTGTAGCTGGCAATACTGTCGTTCTTAATACCAAAGCCTCCGGTACCTGCTGTACCAAAGCTCAGGCACAGTGTATCGAACAGCGGCATGCCTCCAAGAAGCAGGAAGACCATCTCCACAACTGTCATCAAAATATAAATGGTATAAAGAATCTTGGCTGTGGACTGAACCTTGGGAACCAGCTTGCTTACAGAAGGTCCCGGGCTCTCTGCTTTCATCAGGTTCATGTGGTAGCCTCCGGTCAGAGGCAGAAGGCAAAGGATAAACACCAGCACTCCCATACCCCCGATCCAGTGGGTAAAGCTTCTCCACAGCAGGATACAGTGGGAAAGTGACTCCACATCGGAAAGAATGCTGGCTCCTGTTGTAGTAAAACCGGAAACGGTCTCAAACAAAGCATCCACCGGATGAGGAATGCTTCCTGAAATCACAAAAGGAAGCGCCCCTGCGATACTAAGTACCAGCCAGCTAAGAGCAACGGTAACCGCACCTTCCTTAGCATGGAAAACTTTATTCTTACGCTTTGTCCTGATAAGGGGAATTCCGATTGCCAGGCAGATGATCATGGTGACCAGAAATGCCAGCCCGTCCTTCTCCCGGTAAATAATCGCGGTAATTCCAGGCAGGAGCATAAAAGCTGCCTCGAAATTAAAGATCCAGCCAAGAATGTAAGATATCATGGAATAATTCATGTCCAGACTCCTTTACTTCGCAAGAATGTCATTGATGTCACGAAGACCTCTGTTGGTGGTAACAATTACTACGCTGTCACCGATTTCCAGGGTATCGTGGCCTCGTGGAATACGGACAGTACCATCTCTGTAAAGGCAGCCAACCAGAAGATTCTTCTTCAGGTTCAGTTCCTGCAGAGTCTTGCCCACAATAGGAGAATGATCGCTGATCTTAAACTCCAGGGCTTCTGCCTTGCCATCCAGAATGTGGTACAGGGTCTCCACATTGCTTCCGATGGAGTTCTGGGTTGCTCTCACATACTGCAGAATGTAATCTGCCGTAATATACTTCGGATAAATGACGCTTCCAATATCCAGGCTGTCAATGATGTCGTCATAGGCCAGACGATTTACCTTCGCTACCAGCTTGGCATTTGAAATGGTTTTTGCAAAAAGGGACAGGAAAACGTTCTCCTCGTCCATATTGGTCAAGGTAACAAAGGACTCTGCACTTCCAAGGCCCTCTTCCAGAAGAAGGGATCTGTCTGTACCATCTCCGTTGATAATGGTGGCATCCACCAGCTCCTCGCTTAAGAACTCACAGCGGTTCTTATCCTTCTCAATTACCTTCACCTTGATCTTCATGGCAAGCAATGCCTTGGTAAGATAATAGGAAATGGTTCCACCGCCTACGATAATGGCATTCTTTACCTGATGGGTCTTAAGCCCGATCTTCTTGAAAAATGCCGCTGCATTCTGCGGTGTGGCAAGAATGGACACCATATCTCCGTTGCGGATGGTATTGGTACCGCCTGGAATGGTGGTAAAATCTTTTCCCTCAATGGCGCAGAAAAGAACGTCACAGCGGAAGTGCTCTGTGATCTCCTGGATACTCTTTCCATCCAGATTGAACTCCGGCATTACCTTGAATTTCAGAAGCTCTACCTTGCCTCTTGCAAAAGTATCGATCTTGATCGCAGAGGGAAAACGCAGCAGTCTGGAAATCTCCTGTGCTGCAGCCAGCTCCGGATTGATGATCATGGTCACGCCAAGGCGCTCCTTGATAAAGCCGATCTCCTTGCTGTAAATCGGATTGCGCACACGGGCAATGGTATGGCAGTGCCCTGTTTTCTGAGCAATCAGGCAGCACAGAAGATTCATCTCATCTGACACCGTAACTGCGATGAGAATATCCGCAGTCTCGATTCCGGCTTCCATCAGGGTATTGATGCTGGCGCCGTTTCCTACAACACCCATGGCATCTACTTCATCTATAATCTCATTAATGGTATCTGCATTGATATCAATCAGGGTTATGTCTGTATCTTCTTCCTGTAATTGCTCTGCAAGGGTACGTCCTACTTTTCCGCACCCAACAATTATAATTTGCATAGTTCCTCCAAATGTATAAAATACTTCATATAAACAGTGCTATTATAGCACTCCTGTATGTTTTTGGAAATAGTCTTTTTCTTACAGTAAATAACGTCATAATTATGGGAAATCCCGGCACAATTTTAGGTGCCGGGATCTCCCTTTTAGAATATGTTATTTTATTTTTTCTATACTGTTTTTCAGATGATTTCTTTGATTTTCGCAGTGAGGGCATCTGCAAGCTGTCTGTGGCCTTCTGCGGTCAGGTGCATGAAATCAATGTGATTCGGGGATGCGCTGATCACCTCATTGGCATCCAGGTAATGGCACCCTGTAAGCTCTGCAACTGCCTTGTACTGCTCTCCAAGGCCTCTTGACTTCTCGGCACAGCCTGCTCCCATGGTTGTGCGCACTGCCGAATGCTCATACTCATCCCCGATATTCTGAGGAGTTACCACCAGAATCTGGGGCTTTTTGTCACGCCAGCAGTCGGTCACGGAAACAGCCTTCTGTACCAGTCTTTTCAGCCCAAGGCCGATGCAGGCTGCAGACGCGCCAAAGCGCTCCTTGGTATCGTTGGTTCCCAGCATGATCACCAGAAGATCTACAGGCTCATGGCTCATCAGACAGGGGTAAATATAATCCAGTCCTGAAAGCCCTTCAAATAAGGGATCGTTAAAACAGGTCGTTCTGCCGCTTAAGCCTTCCTCAAGCACCAGATAATCCTCTCCCAGATTTTTCTGAAGAAAGCAGGTCCATCTCTCGTTTTCGTCAAATCTGCCGTCATTCATGGCACAGTAGCCATGGGTATTGGAATCTCCAAAGCATACAATATGTTTCTTCATGCTGTTACCACTCCTTTGTATCCTCTACTGCCTTTCGGATATCATGATAAAGCTCCACAAGCTTCGGATCATCTGTTGCAACCGGAAGGAACGGAAGTCTTGGGTCACCCATCGGGCAGCCGTCCAATGTAATGATTCCCTTCACAGCACCATGCATAGACGGGAAACTGCACAGACGGTAGATCAGAGGCGTTACGATTTCCTGAAGCTGCGCTGCCTTTTCCCATTCGTGGCGATGAATCAGCTCATCCATTTTCAAGTAAAGCTCCGGCATTGCGCCGTAGGTTCCGCCGATTCCGGCATCTGCGCCAAGAAGGCGTCCTGCTACGAACTGCTCGTCCGGACCGTTAAATACGATGAAATCCTTTCCGCCAGCGTGCTTGAATCTTAAAATATCCTGAGCCGGATCTGAAGAGCACTTCACACCTGCAACTCTTTCATTTTCCAGCATTCTGTTAAACAGATTCATAGAAAGATTAAATCCGGTGAGTTGAGGAATGTTATAAATAAAGAACGGAAGGTCTGCTGCTTCTGTGATCTTGGTCCAGTGCTGGTAAACGCTCTCCTCGCTTGGACGGTAGTATACACATGGAACTGCTGAGGTGGCAGCTGCGCCGATTTTCTCGGCATGGGCAGCCAGAATGCAGGAGTGTCTGGTATCCGGGCAGCCTACGTGAACAATAATGTTCATGTCTTTTCCCACTTCATTGACTACGGTCTCTGCGACCAGCATTCTCTCCTCAGTGTCCAGAAGGAAGCCCTCTCCTGTGCTGCCGCACACATACATCTGCTTGATTCCCTTGTCACGGAAATATCTGCACACTGCTTTTATGGCATCTATGTCCACGCTGCCGTCTTTTTTAAAAGGTGTGTTTAATGCAACTGTTACGTTTCTGAATTTGCTCACATCATACTTTGACATAATCCATCCTCTCTTTCTCTTAGCCCCTGTTTTCTACTGCCTTGATAAAGCGTGTGGCGATCTCAAGGGGTCTTGTGATCGCGCCGCCTACTACCACTGCAAATGCGCCTGCTTCCAGCATCTTCACTGCTTCTTCCGGAGAGTGCACACGGCCTTCCCCAATCACCGGAATGTCCACAGTCTGGGAAAGCTTTGTTACAAGCTCATAATCCGGTCCGTCTAACTTCGGGGAATGGCTGGTTTAGCCGCTCATGGTAGTGCCCACAATGTCCATGCCCAGCTTCCATGCACGCACGCCTTCCTCGTATGTGGAAATATCTGCCATCAAAATAGCATCCGGATATTTGGTTCTTACTTCTGTGATAAACTGATCCACTGTCTTGCCGTCACCGCGCTTCATGTCTGTGCAGTCCAGCGCAATCACATCGGAACCAGCCTCCACCAGCTCATCTACCTCCTTCATGGTAGGGGTGATATAGCTTTCAAATCCCGGATATTTGATCTTGATCAGTCCGATTACCGGAAGCCCGGTCTCTTCCTTGATGGCGATCACATCCCGGATGCTGCTTGTGCGGATTGCAGGGGTTCCCGCCTGTTTGGCTGCTCTTGCCATGAGATACATAATGGATTTCTCTTCCACATAAAGAGGTTCTCCCGGCACAGCCTGGCAGGATACGATTACTTTGCCTTTGATGCTGTCAAAAAATTCCTGTTTTGTCATAAGTGATTCTCCCTTCTGCTGCTTATCAGCCTTTTACAGCGCCCATTGTAATTCCTTTGGTAAAGTATTTCTGGAAAATAAGGAATACGACGATGATCGGAACTGCTGCAAGAGCTGCACCAGCCATAATAAGACCAAAGTCTGTCGCATTCTCAGCCTGAAGCTTGGCAATACCAAGAGAAATAGTAAGGTTGCTGGTACTGCTCAGCATGATCAGCTGCATAAAATAGTCGTTCCATGAATTAATGAATGTGAAAATCGCAAGTGCTCCAACCCCTGGCTTGATCATAGGGTAAGCGATGGCGGTGAATGTTTTCCACTCGTTAGCACCGTCGATCTTGGCTGCCTCCATCATTTCCCCTGGGATTCCCTCGCCAAACTGCTTGATCAGGAAAACGCCGAAGGGCCATCCGACAATGGGCAGGATTACTGCCCAAATCGTGTTATACAGATGAAGGGATGACATTTCACGAAGCAAGGGGATTAAGATAACCTGTTTCGGAAGTGCCATGGCACATACGATCAGGGTAAATACAACGGAACGTCCGATAAAACGTTTCTTTGCCAGCGCATATCCGGCCATAGCTGCAGTAAAGCAGGTAAGAAGCATGGATACCACTGCCATGAAAATAGTGTTCAGAAGCCAGCGGATAGCTGCCGGAACTACCGGGCCTGCAAAGGATTTGCCAGTAAAAGGAATTCCGATTTCCCATAACGGTGCGGTCTGTCTGCTGAAAAGCTTCTGATAGTTGGCGGAAACCCATTCCTGGGGCCACCACTGAGGGGTTGGTGCATTGATCGCCATACTGGTTTTGAAGGATCCTGTGATGATCCAGTACAGAGGAAATGCAAATCCGATTGCAAGCAGGGTGATCACAATAACGGAAAATACGCGGTAAACCTTGGAGCCTGTATTGCTTTTCTTTTTCATTTGCTTCTCCTCCTTTCTCAGTCTGACTGTGCAACCTTAAACTGAATACCGGACAGGATGGCAATTGCAATGGCAAGGACTACGCCCATTGCATTTCCATATCCATAGCGGTACAGCTTAAATGCGGTGTGGTAAATGTAGTACATAATGGTATCTGTGCTGTGGTTCGGACCGCCGCTTGTAAGAAGCTGGATCAGAGCGAAGCACTGGAAGCTGTTGATGGTAGTGATAACCAGAATGTAAAGTGTGGTTGGCTTGATCTGCTGCCATTTGATTTTCCAGAAGCACTGCAGCTTGGTGGCACCGTCTACTTCTGCTGCCTCCACAAGGCTCTGGTCTACGTTATTCAGAGCAGATACGTAAAGCACGATGGGCTGTCCCACGGAAGTCGTAAGAAGGATCAGGATGATACAGCCGAGGGCATATCTCTCATCTCCCAGCCAGTTAATGTTCTGGTCAATCAGGCCGGTTGCCTTGCCTACATAGTTAAAAATACCATAGTAATTATTGAACATCCATTTCCATACAACAGTAACGGCTACAGAACCGGTTACAACCGGAAGGTAGAAGATACAGCGGAAAATGGAGCATAATGGGCCGCTTAAGTTATGGATGACAGAGCTTACCCACAGGGAAAAAACACAGACTACCGGAACGGAAACCACTACGATAATGACCGTGTTCCGAAGAGCCCCAAGGAAAACCTTATCCTGAAACAGTTCTATGTAATTGCCAAAACCAATAAAAATATCCTCTCTGTTCATAGTGGAATCAAAGAAACTGGTAATCACGCACTGAACCATGGGATAGATGACAAATCCAAAGAAGAAAATTAAGCTTGGAAGCATAAATGCGTATCCCGCAATGGTCTCTCTTCTTACCAGCGCCTTTGACATACGGCTTTTGTTTGACACGTTGTCTCCTCCTTTTTTCAAAAAAACACCCTTCCCGCACGGAAAATACAGGAAGGGTGCGTGACTTTTAGTTGCAAAGTCTCTTTTTAGTTTTCATACTTAGATGATTCAGATTATTTAGCTGCTGCAGCGTTTGCTGTGGTTACGAATTCTTCTACAGCTTCTGTTACGTCTGCACCGGAACCGATCTGCTGAAGCATGTTCCACCATGCGGTACGAGCTTCTGCCCATCCGCCAACTACCTGATAGTAGTCGCCCATGTACTGGATAAATGTGGAGTACTCTGTCATCAGGTCATCGCCTTCGTAGATATTTCCAAGGTCTTTTACCGGCCAGTAGCTGGAAGCCTTAACGCTCTCTACTACCTGTGTCTCGTCGTTTGCCATGAAATCGATAAATGTCTTGGAAGCTTCAACCTTAGCTTCATCACCATTATCAAATACACCAAAGCCCCAGATACCGCCGCAAAGCTGTGGTTTGCCATCCTCTGCCGGGAATGCCATTGGAAGTACGTCAAAGCTTAAGTTCTCAGCATTATTCTTCTCCTGTGCAACATTCCAGCAGAATGCCATTGCAAGTGTACCGTTGCAGAAAAGATTGATTTCATCTCCGCCTGCGATAGAAGCATCAAAGTTGATTCCATCCATAGAGGAAAGAAGCTCAAGAGCTTTAATGTTCTCTTCGCTGTTAGCTGTGTATTCAGTATGCTCCGGATTCGTAAAGGTTCCGCCGAAAAGATTGTTTACAAGTGCTCTTGTACCCTGGTCACCGCCCTGTCCACTGCAGTAAACAGCACCAACATTCTCCTGACCGAAATCATAAACTGCCTTAACTGCCTTCTGGAAATCTTCTGCTGTCCAGGTACGTGTCTCTTCGTCAATATACTGAAGCGCACCAGCCTGCTCGAAAATGTCTTTATTGATTGCCATTGTATGGGCTGTCATACAAAGCGGATACTCATAAAATACGCCGTCGTTATTCTGGCACGCAGATTCTACTGAATCATAAATGGCTTCTTTCGCTTCGTCTGTCCACAGATCGGAAAGATCTGCCATAAGTCCTCTTGCGCCCCAGTTCGCAACCAGACGCTCCGGTCCTTCCAGAACGATATCAGGAGCCTGTCCGCCTTCGATAGCGGTATTGATCTGATCATCACCATTGGTGTAATCAAGGTACTCAACGGTTACGTTGATCTCTGGATGAGCTTCGTTAAAATTGGAAATCATCTGATCAACAACTGCTGAATCTCCCCAGCTTCCTACTGGATAAGTCCACAGTGTAATGTCTGTGGTATCTCCGCCTTCTGCCAGAACGCTCACTGCGTTTAAGGAAACTGCCATGCTAGCTGCAAGTGCAAGTGCCATAACTTTACGGAATTTCATAAATAAACCCTCTCTTTCTTACCTTACCTTCTTCATAAATATTTGATTGTTTTTGCTATTTAGTTTTTGCTATTTACTGAAAATCTTCCATTGATTCTCAGCCTGTCTCTTTGCCTTGGTGCAAGTCATGTTCCGCATCGGCCTTTTTCATAATGAAAAGGAAAGCCTACATGCCTTACACATCTGGTGCAAAATTTCGTCCCGGGTTTGTGAAATCTCGCTAATGATTATGGTTGTATCATACATTCTTTTGTGCTGTTTGTCAATATATTTTTAAAATAATTTTCATTTTATTTTTATTTTGAAAATATTTTGCATTTTTAAAGCAGCAAAGGTTGCAAATGAAAAAGCCTTTTGTTATAGTTATAATTAACATGAAACGGAAGATTTCCAGGAAGAAGGAGCTTTTTTCCCGGCATCCGGTCAGGAGGCAAGATGCATATCCTGGCTTTTAAAATAAAAAAGAAATGAGGAATTCGGTTATGAAAACCATGGTTCTTGACATTGGCGGAACCGCCATCAAATCTGCAGTTGCCGAAAACGGAGTTCTCAGTGATATCCGTGAGACCCCTACCCAGGCTTCTCTTGGAGGAGAGCATGTTATGGCACTTGCCAAAGAGATTATTGCTTCTTATAAAGAGCACTGGGATTTTGCCAGAATCGGGATCAGCACTGCAGGACAGGTGGACCCGGAAAAAGGCAGCATCATATACGCCAACCACAACATTCCCGGCTATACGGGAACTCCCATCAGAGCCATCATGGAAGAGGCATTCCATGTTCCTGTCTATGTGGAAAATGACGTAAACGCTGCTGCCATCGGGGAGGCACATTTTGGCGCAGGCAGGAGGGAACGTGATTTTGTCTGCCTGACTTACGGAACCGGAGTGGGCGGTGCTGTTTTTACTGACGGCAAATTGTACCATGGAAGCTCTTTTTCCGCTGGGGAACTTGGGGCGCTGATCGTCCATCCGGAGTTTCGCCGTCCTGAAGAAGATATGTACTCCGGCTGCTATGAGAAATATGCTTCCACCACTGCCCTGGTGGCACGGGCTATGGAATATGATCCTTCCATCACCAACGGCAAGCTTCTTTTTGCCCGTATTGAGGAAAAGGAGATTCAGCTGATTGTAGATCAGTGGATTCAGGAAATCGTATACGGCCTTGTTTCCATTATTCATCTGCTCAACCCTTCCTGTATCATTCTGGGAGGGGGCATTATGGAGCAGCCTTATATTCCGGCACAGATTGAGAAGCAGCTGATGCCGGCTATTATGCCAAGCTTTCGCGGGCTTACTATTAAGAAAGCTGAGCTTGGAAACCAGGCAGGAATGCTGGGCGCTTCTATCCTTGGCGATGAAGATTAAACTTACAAAGGAGGATTTGTTTTGGCGGGCAATATTTTAGAATCCATAACTGCACAGTATCATTCCCTGACCCGTTCCGGGAAAAAGCTGGCAGATTATATTTTTGCACATACAGGAGAAGCACAGTATTTCTCCATTTCCACGCTGGCGGAAAACAGCGGCGTCTCCGAAGCTTCCATTACCCGTTTCTGTCATGGGCTGGGGCTTGCGGGATACAATGATTTCAAACTGGCGCTGGCAAAAACAGACCATGTCACAGATATGGGGGAACTTTCTGATTCTCCCCAGGGAATTGCTTCCGAAGACAGTCTGAATACTATTTTCCAAAAGATCCACAAGGCCAGTGTTTTGTCCCTAAACGAAACCCTGGAACTTCTGGATGAGGACGCCATCAACAAAGCTGTGGATCTTCTGGTGCAGGCGGACCGGGTTTTTTGCTTTGGAAACGGCGGCAGCATGGTAATGGCTATGGAGGCGTGGGCACGTTTTTCCACAGCTACCTCACGTTTTGTCCATGTTTCGGACTCCCATATGCAGATTATGAACACCGCACTTGCCACTTCCCGGGATGTGCTCCTGGTATTCTCCTACTCCGGCTCCACCAAGGATATGGAGGATACCCTGCAGATTGCCAGGGAACATGGGGTTTCCATTATCCTGGTGACCCATTATCCCAATTCAAGGGCTGCCCAGTTTGCAGATGTGGTGCTTCTTTGCGGATACAATGAGGGACCTCTTCAGTCCGGCTCCATTCCGGCAAAGGTGGGGCAGCTTCTGCTGATTGACTGTCTGTTCTACGGTTTCTGCCGGAGAAATCCAGAAGCCAGCGCCGCAGCAAGGTCGGCTACGGCGGAGGCGGTTGCGCGGAAGATGTTGTAGGGAAATGAAATAAAAACAGCCGCTCCAGTGCAGTTCAATCAGCACCAGAGCGGCAAAAACTACATTTCTGCAGACAGAATTTTTTTATAAAAACTTATCTTGCTTCCGGCGCACAGCTTGCTTTGCATGGATTGTCAAAGCTTGGGTTAAATGCGTAGAAATTATTGGCATCCAACTGCTCCTGGATAGAGCGGAGAGCTTCACCGAAACGCTGGAAATGCACCACTTCTCTTGCCCGCAGGAAGCGAATGGGGTCAGCAACTTCCGGGATATTTCGTACTACTCGCAGGATATTGTCATAGGTGGAGCGTGCCTTTTGTTCCGCAGCAAGGTTTTCAAAAAGATCTGTGATCGGATCCCCTTTACTCTGGAACTCACATGCGTTAAATGGAACGCCTCCTGCAGCCTGGGGCCATACTCCGACTGTATGATCAATATAATATGGCCCAAGGCCGGAATTCTCAATTTCTTCCATCGTAAGATCCCGAGTCAGCTGGTGAACGATGGTGGAAACCATTTCCAAATGCGCCAGTTCCTCCGTACCGATATCATTCAGTACTGCCATAGAAGTTCTGTTCGGCATGGTAAAACGCTGGGAGAGGTAGCGCATGGATGCTCCAATCTCGCCGTCGGGGCCACCGTACTGACTCATGATGAACTGTGCCAATTTGGCGTTTGGCGTGGTGATGTTAACCGGATACTGCAGACGCTTTTCATAATTCCACATAAAAGATCACGCTCCTTCCCTTTCCCACGGGAATGGCTGCTGGGACCATTTCCATGAAGTTTCGCAGGTTTTGGATGCGGTGTCTACGGTCAGTGGGCCGTAGTCCTTCGCATACTCTGCCAGCAGCTGGTTACGCCTGTCTGAAACATCTTCAAAAAATGCCAGGGCTTTCTCATCGTCCGGGTGAGTATCCAGATAGAGAAGAATATCGTTGACAGCGAAGCTGACTTCATTGATCTGCTGAAGCAGGCAGCGACGCTTGGAGGTCTGATTTTTCATCATCTTCGAACACCTCGCTTTCCGCAGAATGGCTTGCACAGCTGTGGAAAAATAGTTCCTACAGAAAGGGCGTAGTCAAGGTCATAAGAAGAAGTAAAATTCTGGTATGGCACATAAGCCATAGCTGGAACCAGATGCTTCAGATGGTCATACATATTCTCCTGTGAACGGGAAGAACAGGGACAGTTGGGAGTACTGGAATTGGAAGGTTTCATCATTCCGCAGGTTCTATTATAAGGGCGGCAGCCCGAACGGTTCATCTGATAATTTTCCATGAACAGATCCTTTCAGACTTAGTCAATTCGTTCCCTTTATTTTATGTAGAACCCGTCGGAAATGTTTATGACTTGGGTTTCAGAAAATATACGTGGACAAAATAAATCAGTGCTGGAATCAGAAATACAAGATTGATTCCATTGACTGTAAAGCCAGAAAAAACAGGCGCTTTCAATGAAAAGCCAAGAAACAGGTACAAGGCGCCGCAAAGAGTGCTGGCTCCCCAGTTTCCAAATCCAAGCCAGCCAAGAATTCCTGCAAAGATCAGGCAGAATTCTCTGTAATACATAAGAAACTCTCGCTGGGAAAAGGGAAAGGCATTTCGAAGCAGGTAAAATCCCAGAATAATTTCCAGGATATTCATAATCCGCATCACCTCAAAAACCAGGCTGGTGCTTTTCAGAAGGGAGCAGTTTTCCCATAATTTCACATCTAATTTGTTGGCTGCGCTGATGGCCGCTTTGGTAAAGGTGCCGTTGGTCATAACAATGCAGCGGTCACAGTCGTAATATTTGCCACCGGCGTATACCTCCTGAACTGCCTTGTTTCCAACCGGATAGGAGTAGTATTTGCACTGGATCGCATACTTGGAAAAATGCTTGTAGGCGATGATGTCAACTCCCTGATCGCCGCTTTTCTTAGTGACTTCTACATGGTGAAAACCCTTTCTTCGCAGCATTTGTGCGCATCTGTGCTCATATTTATGTCCGTTCATCTGGTAAAATTCCTTTGTTTCGTGTATGTGTTTCGTGATTTTGTGCAAAAATATCTAAAATCGTTTCACTCTTTTTTCAAATGTATTTCACATTTTTGTCACATTTGTTTCGTATATTATTAAATGTAGAAAGCACCAAGTCTTTCTTAATTTAATATTTTTCTTTTTCATACGCGCCG
>OGPX01001305.1_pt1 | contig 17132 bp, 18 predicted proteins | sample 1553101 | NCBI WGS metagenome assembly OGPX01 (sample SAMEA2579964, study PRJEB22360) | human gut metagenome | biome: human gut; feature: human-associated habitat; material: faeces | place: Denmark | collected 2008/2010
GTATATACACGATTAGAGGAAATATATGTACCTATGGACAGAATGATATTGCGGAATGGAAGAGCTGTGCAGGTGATTCAGATCGGAGAAAAATGGGTAGAAATCAAGTCTCAAGGAAAATTAGGATATATTCATAGAGAGGATTTTGATGAAAATTTTTCTGAAATCAGTCTAAATATAGGCTGATTTCAGTGTATTACCATAAACGGAAAAAATTGACCTATTTAGACATTTATGATATACTCATACGGCTACCACCCCCGATGCAGGTAGAGAAAGGGGGTGAATCAATCATGCTCGATATGATAGTATCTTTCATATTCTCTGTTCTGGCAAGTGTAGTTGCCTACTACATTTGCAAATGGTTGGACGATGAGATTTAGGCGGTAGTCAACCTCAGGATTAAGCTTCCTGCTATCAAAAAGGAATAGAACGCCCCCAGTGTGCCAGCACTGGGGGCGTTCGTTTTGGCGATCAATCATGATCGTGATAGTATCTTTTGCCTATGATTAGTATAACATATGCTCAAGGCAAAATCAAGTATTCCCGTGAAGCTTATTGAGTATTCTGTTGGAGTGCGCAATATGTTGCTTTAACACTTAAATGTATTTATTTTTTCCCTTTTAAATCAATAAATATTGTACAAATCAATTCAATTAGAAAGAGTAATTCCATTACATCAATCATTAGAAAATCAGTAAATACTTTGGGTTTATGCATCAGATATAGAACGATACATACAACTACAAAAACAATCAAATCAACAAATGGTTGCTGCTTTTTTTCAGAGTTTCGATTCCATAAAACATACGCTAAATGCAGTTCATTGACCAAGATTATTGATGTTAAGCAAAAACGAATCCATAGCACTGGAAGTATATTATATGTTTGTTGATATTTAACTTGTAAAATAGGCAATATTTGACCGTGTGCTACAAGCAATAGTAAAACTAAACTTACACATAATAGATACTTCGCTTTCTTCATGCAATCGTTTCTCCTTATATAGTCATAAAAAATGTTATGTAAAAAGTATTTAGAAATCAGTGGTAAAGTTACTGAATAAGTTGTTTGAGAGTTCCAGTTTCCATGTATATCCATTAGGACGTTTTATTGTTAACTCATAAAAACAACCAACAGTACCCATACCATCACCATCTGTTACAGCCATCCATGTTGAAGGTGGAGTGCAAGACCAAGATGATTGCGTGAGAGTGTAGTATGCTATTTGATCAAAACAACGGCTCCCGACTTGTCCAATAGTTAGTTTGTGACTAGGTACTGTCGCCCAACTATCCAATATGACGACACCACCTTGTACACTGGTTATTGAGTAATAAGTAAGTATATCTTGCTTACTGGTTGTGTAATATACTGTTGTATACGCTTTTACAGATAATGAAGAGTCAGAATCTTCTTCATATTTATGGCCACTTCCTCTTGAATAAGTAAACGATTTTATATCAGCTAGTAAATCGCTTGAGGAACATTCTTCTTTAGGGAGTAACCAAACAACATCTTGAATATGTTCTGATTGGATACTTTGTGTACTTACTGCTCTTTCTCGTTTCAAAACGACTATGCCATTTTCCTCATAAGCGGTTGCTTCCTGTAAAAATTCACGTGTTAAATTTACTTCATTGCTTTCTTCACTTGCTAATGTTAAATTGCTATTACTTATTATTATGCTAATCAGAGCAGCCATAATTAATGTGCTAAAATATAACCATTTCTTCATAAATGTCCTCCTTGCTGTACATGATTATTTTTGAAAAAAAATATAGAGATTAAATAATCATTGTTCCCACCTCTTTCTCTCTTTAAATGTATTTTCATAATATTATCTGATTTATTTATAACATATACAGAATAAATTTGTCAATTACTTTTCGCTTTGTAGTCAAAATAGAGATAAAAGGAAGTAATTGAAGTGTAGAAAGCGGTGATAATCTAAAACTAGTTTTCCTTTATTGATATTGTGAGATTGAGCTTAAATGGATAGTTTGCAAATTATTTATGAACACTATTGACAAGAGAGGTAACAGATGTTATATATGTATATAAAATATTTATGAACAGGAGAAACAAAGCATGGCAAGAGAAACACAGAAAGAGAAAATAGCTCGTTTGGAAGAGGAGAATGCACAACTTGAACAGCGAATTGCAGAATATCATAAGGCATGGGCTGAGGCAGAGCGCCAAAAGGACGCAGCAGTTCAGGAAACAGATGAATATAAGGCACTTGAAAAAGCATTGGCTGCCGAGCGTCTCAAGGTGACAGAAATTACTAAGTTGTATCAGAGTGAATCAGAAAAGCGGAATCAGGTAAGGAATGAGTATATCGAGTTACGAGGAATCCATGATACACTTACAAGTGCATACAGCGCTGTTAAAAGCGATCTGGAAGCAGCACAGGCAGAATTACAGATTTTAAAGCAAGAAGTCATTAAAAGCTCGAAGAATCCATTTGGAGCAGGGCGAAAGCCAAAGTTGACGGTTGAACAGGTAGAACAGGTTAAAATGTTATCAGCTGAAGGATTGAGTGTGCGCAAGATAGCAGCCAAGATGGATTGTTCAGCTGCTTTGATTTGCAAATTACTCAAAGAAGATCATAAATAAATTATAAACATTTATGGATTCTCAAATAACCTTCCTGTTGTTTCTCATATCGAATATTCAATGTTGCAAATGCACACTGATAGTTATTCGGATTGTTTACGCCTCGAACTCCAAGCATAGAAGTTACTACTTTGAAAGTTGCATATGTGTATCCGTCACCACCATCGTGAACATCCGTACACTGAAGGGCAATATTAGGAAGATAGTTTCCGAATCCAATATCATGCGCAAAGGTTTCCTGCTCTCCTGTACGCTCTGTAAACGAATTAACTGAATTTACAACTTCGGCAGGTGTATTTGCTTCCAGATGCCATGCGTGCATACAAGCAAGAAGTACCTGCGTGCCTTCCAAGTTCAATGTTTTTCCAGATGCACTTGTTGAAGTTCCGAGTGCTTCTGAAAGGTATCCAAATATTTTCTGCCCGCCAAGATTAACGGATGTACCATTGCTGGCTGCACGGCGCTGAATATTTTCAGTTGTCATCTGTACAAGATATCCTGGACTTGCAGAATTTGCATCACTCAGGCTGTATTTGAACCATGAATTTAACGTATTCAATGCCGCCTCATCATATGGACTATACAGACAAAACTCCTGTGCATCATGCGTTGGTACGGTTGTTGCTCCAACATGAACGGTTCCACTGCCATCCGCTGCATTGTTGACACCTGTGATTGTCAATTTGGTATTTGCATATACAAACTTATCTCCAACTGCCAAATCAGATGGTACACTACTTCTTGCCATTTCGAGATAACTTCCATGCAGCTGTGCTGTCAATGCAATTCCATTATCTAATGACTCAGATTGATACAGGCTTTCAGTTGTTACCTGTGCAGCCATAGAATACTTTGAAGTCGCGTTATAACCGATCAAAACATCCAGACTTCCCACTGCACAGTTATCTCCCATTACAAACTGGAGTGTCTTTCCATTGTTAATTACGTAAACTTCGTCCGGAAGACTTTCACCTCTGTTAATGGATGCAGATACAAGATAATTATCAAGTGTATCATCATAATCATCATTAAAAATCTTTACAGTTGCTGTGCCTGATGCAAGATTCAATACTGCCGGAAGAAAACGCTCTGTCATATCAGGATACAGAACATCAGCACTAATCTTCACCTCACCTGATGCTGTGAAGCCATATAATACCTGAATACGAAGTCCAAATGAAACTCCGTACAGAGTACCTGCATCTGATACATACTGCTCTGTATAGCAATACTGATAACGACTGCTCGGAATGCGGTAAACACCATTTCCAAGATACTGAATATCCGTAAAGGCTTCTGCCACTACGCTGTCATTATAAAAGTTAGTTGCCGGCTGATAGTCAGCAGACTCTATCCCATTCAGCATTGGAACGGTAGATACAACATAATAATTTCCGTCAGAACCATAATAAACAGGAACTGTCTCTTTAAACATTTCCGGATTCAGACTTAAAATATAATCATTGGAATACCAATCTGCATTAGAGTCAAGCAGTCCGTCAATGGTGGTAACACCTGCCTGAACCTTAGACGGATCGACATAGGTGTTATAAAACTGCATTGTCTGCTCGGTTCTCTGTAATGATACGCCGGTTAAGCTTTCTGCAAACACATCATAGCTTGCATAATCCCATGTACGGTCTGCGGTAAACTCTTCATAATCAATGACATCTGAGAAATCCTTCTCATCCATTTCTGCCATCATTTCCCTGATGGAAAGATATCTTTTGTACTGTTCGAATGTCATGGATTCCGTAAAGTCAGCCAGCTCATCCTCGGACAGCTTGTGGATATACTTTGCAACATCCAGATCGCTTGAACCGTCATAGTCAAAGCCAAAGTTCTCTAACAGCTGATCCTCTTGTGCTCCGTACTGTGCCATCCATACAAGCTGATAGTCATCCTCTCCAAGACTGCCGATAAAGGAATAGAAAGCATCGCTCTCATCGCCGCCGATTGCCTCAATGTAGGAAAGAATATCTTCCCTTGTTGCATTAGACAGGTCGATTGTCGGCTCTTCGCTTGAAGTTTCTTCAACCGTCTCTGTTTCAGTCACTTCTTCTGTTTCACTTTCAGATTCAGCTGTTGTTTCGTTTTCCTGTGTTTCATCCGGTCCGCGTGTTTCATTTGCAGATGTTTCTTCTGCGCTCTCTCCAGATGACTGTACTTCTTCTGCAACAGAACTTTCCGTCTCTAGCTGATCTGTTTCTGCTGTCGTTTCTTCGGTGATTGCCTGCGTTTCGGATGCTGATGTTGATGTCTGTGCTTCACTGCTCGCTGTTGTCTCCACTGTAGTCTGCACTTCTGTCTCAGCTGTGGTTTCTTCCGTTATGCTTTCAACCGCCATTGACGAAGTTTCCATTTCAGATGCTATGGAATTAACTGGCGTCAGCGTTGTAGATACACTCATAAGTACTGCCATCAGTGTAGAAGTCAGTCTCTTTCCTTTTTTATTTTTTAAATTCATCGTCATGCCTTTCTTGTGGGAAATCCTGTCAGAAAATCTGACAGGATCTGTTTGTTGCTTATTGCCTGCATTTAAAACAGGCGGTCCTCTTAGACGATCCATAACTGTTTTCCTTTCTGTTTCTTCCACGAAAAAAGGTCATGGCATTTCTGCCACAACCTTTCCACAGTATTCTGTGTTTTCTCGCGTGTCCAAATCGGACACAATGTAAAAAAAAGCATGAAAAAAGCACCAACTATAAATCCTGTTATTTTCAGAAATTATGCAGATGCTTTTTCTTATGTATTGTTACTTATTTATTGATATTTACTTTTCTTTTGCTGCTCCGCAGACAGAACATGTATAACCAGTAATTACTGTCTCATCCCATGCTGCCTGATCCACTGTCTGTTCGTTGTGACCTGTTGCATCATGATGGACGATTGTTGTCTCTGCCTCGTGATGGACTGTTTGATATGTTGCCTCATGATGAACTGTTTGGTAAACAGCATCATGATGAGTTGTTCCAACCTGCATCCATTCTCCATGCCAGCTTGACCAACAACCAGCTGCCATATGCTCGTTAATATCCTCTTTAGGATCTAAAAACTTATGACCACACGCATTGCAAACTTCGACCCATGCATAAACCGGTTCATCATACGCATCTGAAATCATCACATTTTCATCATATGCGTCCTGAACTAATACCTGCTCATCCCATGCTGCCTTCGTGATCACTGTTTCATCCCATGCTGCGGAGTCCTGAACCCACACAGTTTTATACGTTGCATCATGATGGACTACCTTTGTTACTGGCACCCAAGCGTGTGTATGAGCCGTTGTCTGCGGCTGTGTTTCTGGCGTTTTGGTCGGTGCTGTCGTACTCGGGCTTGTCGTTGGTGTACTTGTTGTCGGAGCAACCGTAGTCGGTATAGTTGGCTTAGTCTCCGGTGCTTTAGTACTTTCCGTTTCTTTTGTTGTCTGCTGACTTGACTTTGTTGTCTCTGATTCCGTTTTCGATGCAGAATGTTTCTTTACATCCTCACTCGCAGATGGACTTTCATCTATCTCCGACTCTGTTTTCCCTTCGAGTGACTCTGCGGCACTTTCTGTTTCTCTGACTGCATCTTCTGTGTCCGATTCGGACACACCCTGCTTATCCTGATTACTTCCCAAGTGCAGTACTAACCAATGATTTGTCTCTGACTGATAGCTGATTAGTGGCAGACGGTTATACTCCTCAGCTGCATATGCTACATCTAACGTATCCTTTTGCAGCTGACCATCTATTGTCTGATACAATGTAACATCGGCATCCTCTGGAATCTGCAAATTAAAGTCATACAGCGAATCAGCTGACTGCTGATTCGAAATAAGATCATACAAGGCAATCGAATCATAGTCCTGATAGTCAGTAGTCTGTGACAGCAACTGTGCAATGATTGGCTCATCCATGCTAATTCCTGTTATGCTATAATCGTCCCCTATAAAATCATTTAATGCAAACAATACTGTGTCCGATTCGGACACAACTTCTGAAAACTCTTCTGTTGACTGCTCCTCAGAAGAGTTTTCTGTCTCCTGCACATCCACTTCCGGCTTAACAATCGGTTCTAGTTCAATAATCATATATTGATCTAACACTTCCGTTTCTTCTGCCGGAATCATCTGTACAGTAGGCATCACAAGAGATACTGTCAATGCTGTAGCTGCTAAAACGCTAATTTTTTTATCGTTCAATTTCTTCATCCTGCTCCTCCTCTTCCTGTTTTTCTATGACATTTTTACTAACCGTTTTTTTGCTTTTATTCCGTGTATTCTTGATAAGATCTTCAGTTCTAGAGCTATGATAGCCTTCATATTCATAACTATGGTCAACACCCTTCATAAACATCTCTCGATCATCAATTTGGTCAGTTAATGCATTTTGAAGAATCACCTTTATCTCTATATCTTTAATAGGGCTTCTCTCCATTGCCAGAAGATAATCGTCTTTATCAACTTTGCTCCAATCAACGACTTTTCCAAGCTCCTTTTTTAAAATTTGATCCAGCCAAATACGGGTACTTCGTCCATTTCCCTCTCGAAACGGATGCGCAATATTCATTTCAACATACTTTTCTACAATCTCATTAAATGTAGACTGTGGCATTTTCTCAACATTTTTCAATGCTGCATCCAAATACATGACTGGTGCAAATCGAAAATTTCCTTTTGCAATATTAACTGTTCTAGTTTGACCTGCAAATTCATAAACATCACAAAATAGCTGATTGTGAATTGCCTGCAATGCTCTATAACTTCCGGGAATCATTTCATCAAGCATTCCACTTTCAAACATCTCTGCTGCTTTTCTTTTACTGATTCGCTCCTCTTCTCTCGCCAATTCTGTAGAATCAGTAATTCCCAGTTTATTTTTTAATGCTGCCATTTTTCACTCATCCTTCCGTGTCCGATTCGGACACACTCTCTGTTTCCTGCTCCAAAAGCGTATCCAAAATCAACCATCTTCCACATCCTGTCGATTCATAGGATACTGCTCCATCAGTTACTTCCAACGCTTCTGAAACCAACTCACCATCTGCATTTAAACGATACAGTATGACGCTTGCATCCGGTTCAACATTCAAAGTAAATGTAATCTCCCCTGTTGGAGTAACTCTTTCCCCATTTTGATATGCCTGCGCGTCTGTGATCTCGAAGTCCTTTACCTGCACATCAGGGATCACATTTTCCAACAACAAACCGATAATCGGATCATTCGAACTAACCTGCTTGTACGCAAATTCTACGTTTTCTTCAAAACCAATGATTTCTGGCATTTCCTCCGACTGTGTTTCACCTGTCTCCATCTCTGTGTCTGATTCTGACACGCTTTCCTCTGGCATTTCTTCCTTCGTTTCTTCTACCTGATCCGACGGATCAGCTAACTCTATGATAATGGTTTGTGCGCCATCTGGTTTATCCTGGCATCCTGCCATCCATGTACATCCAACCAAACCAATTAGACTACAAATCAATGTTTTTCTCATCCTGCTCCTCCTTATCTTCTTCCAGCGGTACAATTGCTAATCGGTATCCTACTGGAACCAACAGCTTATTCATTGCTCGGACAGTTGGCATCAGCTTTCCCTTTTCATAGCGATTAATCGCTGATCGAGACATACCCGTGATTCTCTCCAGTTCAGATTGACTGACACCACTTTCTTTCCTAATCCTGCTGTAATATTCCATTAGCCGTTCAATCAGCTCTTCTACAAAAATTTCATTTTCTTCCATGACAATCCCTCCTAACCATAGTGTAGCTTATAAGCCTCACATTGTCAAGAGACATTTTCACCAAAGATGGAAAAAGCACTGTCGTTTCCGACAATGCTCCTTCACCCGCTTTGGTTCGCATTCACTTAATGCAATTATACTATACAACAACTATTTCCTGCCATCAAGTACAAAATCCTGCCACGAACTGCCAAAAAATGCCTTTTTCTGCCAATCCTGCCAAACTATTGACTTTGGTATTTGTATGTGATATAATTTTTATTTTTTCAAAATCCAATATGTAAATTTTTCCGCTTTTTTATCCAGTTCTCCGCAGAAAACCTCGTCCGACATAGTCGGGCGGGGATGAATGCGGCATAAAAAATAAATCAATATCAAGTGCAATGGTATTTTCACATTTTCTTTGCTTGTCTTTTGGTATATTTTCGTTTTGGTTTTTCAATCCCTTGGTCTTGGATATATCTTTCTAGTGTTTCAATGTTTGCGCCTCCGGTAGTGGTAATGAAATAACTGTCTGACCAGAAGCTATCCTTCCAGAGCTTATCTTTGATCTCATCCCAAAATTTTGCTCGAACTTCTTTTGAAAGTTGGGTCTTAAGACTGCACACAACAACGGATGGTGCTGCTGTTGCAGGAAGTTCAAACAGGATATGGATGTGATCGGGTTCTCCATTTAGTTCGAGAAGCTTTCCCTGATAACACTGTTCAATCAGATGAGTAGCATACTGTCTCATGTGTGTAATGATGGGTTCTGTCATTACCCTTCTGCGATATTTAATGACAAACACTGCATGATAAGTGAGTTTGTAAACGGCATGTCGTTTTCTGTTTAAATCGTCCATAAAAAGCCTCCATTCATTTTACAATCGATACTTGCAATATCTATTTAAATGTGCTATAATAATAGCATATTTAAAAGGATATTGCAACAGTTAACCTATTTTTCAACCGAGGTAATTTGCATGGAACTATCAAGGACAATCAATTCGGATAAGCGTTACTATTTAGATAAGAAAACCATTGAAAATGCCGCATCGCTTCTAGAGACGATGCGTGTATTTAATGATGCCAAAATGGATCTGTACAATGCACTCTATGATCAGAAATATTTAAATGCAGGGCCGTTACTTGACCATGCCTATCCTGTCTTTTTGAAAGAAAAATACAAAACCAATGATTATTATAATGCAGCAATCTATACAGCAGCTTCTGGACAGATTTCTTCACAAAAGGAACTAAAAAAGTATTATAAAACGACAATCGCTGCAGATTTAAAGAATCGTGATGAAAAGATTCAGTCTGTGAAAGAAGAGTTGGATAAAAAGAGAGCAATTAAAAACTCCATTCGTCTCTATATAAAAACAAAAAAATGGATTAAACCATATCCGAAATGCCAGTCGAAGGTTAGAGGATTTAAGATCATTTTGTTTAATAAGATGATGGTGAATCTGGATGAGTATGAGCGTAAGGTTGAAGCTGATATTCGTAAGTTAAAGACGCGTTTGGCTTTGGTAACAGAAGCAAGAAAACGCAAAGCGAAGAAACTGGAGAACCTTGAAAAACTTCCACCAGAGCGGATTGTGTTTGGTGGAAAGAAGTTGTATTCTGAGAAAGATGTAGTTGAAGTTACAAAATCCGATGATTCATCAAATGATAAGGACCAGAAAACTTCGAAAAAGGCATCTAATAAATGGAGACAAGAGTTTTTTGAAAAGCGCCACCAGAGTATGTCACTTCCAGGCAGACATACGTCAAAGTATGGAAACTTCCTGTGTAAATATGATGGGAAAGATCTGTCTGTTACCTGCATAGATGGTTCTGTTACGATCTTTCATGATTTTAAGCTTCCAAGAAACGAAGAAAGTTTTCAGAAAAACTTTACCTGCAAGCCAGAAGAGCGACAGTCACTTTGCTACAATTTCATTTTGAAGCGTGATAAGGAAAATAAGCAGTATCTGATCGTCTCCGTTACTATGAAGCTAAAAGCATATGAAAACAGTTATTACGGAAATGGCGCAATTTCTATGGATATTAATTATGATCATTTTGCATTGGCAGAACTGGATGAAACCGGAAAACTGCTTGACCAGAAGTTAATTCGATTTGACCTTATGAACAAATCTACTGGTCAGGTTACAAATATTTTGGGAGCAGCAGTGAAGGATATATTTGATTGGTGTGCAGAAAAGGATAAACGTCTCATTGTGGAAGACATTGATTTAACAATCAAACTGGCATCCAGAAAATACGGAAACCGAAAAGGAAATCATCATATGACCTTGTTTGCTTATCAGAGGATTGCATCAAGCATTGAAAATCAGAGCTTAAAACGAGAAATTGCCTTTTACAAGATTGATCCGGCTTATACCAGTCAAATGGGGAAGTTTCTATTCATGCGAAAGTATGGAATTTCCATTCATCAAGCTGCGGCATATACGATTGGTCTGGTAGGTCTCGGTTTGTATGAGAAACTGGTACCAGACTCGCGGATGTTAAATTTGTTGAAAACAAAAGAAGGTACTGTACCAGAGTTTTCACAAGAAACCTACAAGAATATCTGGGCAAGGATCACAAATACATTTTCAGGTATTCGAAAACATTTCTTCTACCGAAGCATTCCGTATGAGGTGCTAGAAGAAAGAAAGCGACCAAGTTTAAGAACTTTAGCCGCTGAAATGAAAATACGGTATATGCCAATATTTGAGTAATCTATAAACTTTTTAATCAAGGTAACCTGAAAACAATATAGATTTGTAACTGTAAATCTTGCCCTTTTGTCACCACTTTCTGGATGTGTATCAATCGTATGATACAATGTGGGGGTGGACGGACGGCACTAGGGCAATCCTGTTCCTGACTTACAAAGCACCGCAAGATGTCGGCGAAGTTAGGAAAAGCGTAACTCTGGACTAAATCGCGGTTCCAATGCATCCCAATGTGAGAAATCCTGACGGCTGCAACGGAATCCTCGTCCGACCCGTCGGGCGGGGTTGTTCAAAAGATTAGCGGTTAGGTATTCATTTGCAAAACTATTGACAATGAAACTATTGACTTGTAAAATAGAATGCGAAAAGGTAAAAAAAATCATTGATAACATAACGTGCCCCTATATGAATTTGTGGCGGTAGTAGTGTCGTAGAGGGATGGATGGGGAGAGGTACGGAGAGGGGGGGGAACCCTTCGAAAGTTAGAAAGGAGGCAATGCGATGCTTGAGGAGATTATAAGAAAATGGGGTGGGCATGAGGTGTCCGCAATGCAGGTTTACACTGATCTTTTCGGACTGGGCGAGGGGTTGATACAGAGGCAGGATGAGGAACCGGGGGCGTTTAAAAGCAACCCACTGGGTTATTGGAAGAATGATGGAGAGCAGAGGGGACATAGGCGGATATTGTTTGATGACACATTTGAAGAGACGTTGAAGGAGATGCAGGAGGCTGACTTCTCAATTATGAACGGCTTGACGTACTTTGGGAAGCGGAATGCAGCGGAAAATGCAAGCAAAATGTATGCAATGATTTTCGATGTGGACGGGATCACAGACGAGACACTGAACAATTTCTTATCGGGTGCGTATGTGTCGGAAGCATACCCAGTGCCGAATTATGTTGTTCTATCTGGGCATAATATTCATTTATATTATAGATTTGAGATTCCTATAGCATTGTACCCGAATATTAAGTTACAGCTAAAGGAATTGAAGTATTCTCTTACAGGCAAGATGTGGAACAGGTACACCAGTACTGAAAAGAAAGTGCAGTTCCAAGGAATCAATCAAGGCTTTCGAGTGATTGGAGGGAAAACCAAGATAGAAGGGGTTCGGGTTCGGGCTTTTGAACTTAATGTGCATCCGTTTAGTCTTAAAGAGCTATGCCAGTTTGTGCCAGAAGCGAAACGAGTTGACGAAACGAAGCAGTACAGAGAACATAAGTATACATTGGAAAAGGCGAAACAGTTGTTTCCGATCTGGTATGAACGGAGAGTGCTGAACAAGCAACTGCCTGGACGCTGGACAGACAAGCGCGATTTGTACGACTGGTGGAAACTAAAAATTAAGGAATCCGCTAGTTATGGGCATCGTTATTTTGCTATTATGGCATTAGCAATCTACGGTATTAAATGTGATATACCAAAGGCAGAGGTTGAGGCAGATGCAATGGAATTTATACCGTTTCTGGATGGATTGAAACCTGATGCACCGTTTACAGAGGAAGATTGCAAGAGTGCTTTGGAATGCTTTGATGAAAAATATGTCACGTTTCCGAGGGCTGATATTGAGAAGATCACAGGTATACAGATTCCCCAAAATAAACGAAACGGTCGAAAACAACAGCAGCATATTAAGATGGTCAATGCTATGCGAATTATGAAAAGAGATATGTTGGGCGAGGATGAGTATAAAAACAACGGCAGACCAGACAAAGCAGAGATAGTGAGACAATGGAGATTAGAGCATCCAGAAGGAAGAAAAGTCGACTGTATCAAGGATACAGGACTGTCAAAACCGACTGTTTATAAGTGGTGGGACTGAATTGAGTGTCAGGTGGCGGAAGCATGTCACTGCTCTAAAAAAGGACGTCAAGCAATATATGCTTGACGCTCTTTTTTTGTCGGCTTATGCCGACGTAGTTCTTATTGTGTGTTTGTATTGTTCATAGCTTTTGAGTAGTAATTCCCACGTGCTTCTTGCTGTTTCAAAAAGTTAGCGAATTTCTGTAAATCATCATCTTGAAAAGGTCGTCCAAGGATAGATTCAGCAGTTCCACCAATCTCAATCAAGCGTTTCGTTCTTAATTTCCGTTCTTTTGCCTTTTCTTGAGTAATAATTTTCTTTTCCTGAGCTTTAAGTTGAGCCTGTTTTTCTTTGATTTTTGCAAGTCTTTCTTCTGCTGTTGCCATATCAAGAAATCTCCTTTCAAATTTTTTGTGTATTCAGTATATCATATATTGACGTTAAAGAAAAGGCATGATAAAATTCATTGCAGAAATCCCTTAACTTTGTTAAGGGCGCACTTACACGCAACCAAAGGTTGCATGTAAGGCGCTCTCCGAGGGGCAAAGGCAAATCCTTTGCAAACCTATTTTTTTTAGAAAGCGAGGTAACGCGAATGGCAATCTATAGTTGCAATATTTCTAATGTATCAAGAGCAAAAGGTTCATCTTCATGTGCTACGTTTTCTTATATTTCTGGTGAAAAAGTTCGGGATGAACGGTTGGGAAAAACATTCCGTTATGGACGAGAAGAGCGAGTAATTCTAACGGAAACCTTGTTACCAGAAGGAGCACCGGTGGAATTTCAAAATCCTGTTGTTTTGTTTAATGCAATCGAGAAATATGAAAATACTGACAATGCAAGGACAGCAAAAAAAATCATGGTGGCATTGCCAAAAGAATTTGATCTTACAATGCAGAAAAAAGTAGTCGATGAATTTATTGAAAAGCAGATCACGTCACGGGGATATGCGTGCAGCTATGCTATTCATCACGACAAAGAGAATATGAATCCACATGCACATATTTTGATTGCGAATCGGCAAATCGACAAGAAAACAGGGGAATGGACAGCGAAGAGAAAAATGGAATATGCGTTGGATGAACAAGGCGCACGCATCCCGATCATTGACCCAAGTACAGGAAAACAGAAGGTAGACAAAAGGAATCGGAAGCAATGGAAGAGAATCAATGCTGAACAAAATGTGCTGGACAAAAAAGAAGTTCTTCAGAACATGAGAGCATCCTGGGCGGAAGTCTGCAATCAGTATCTTGACCAGGAGCATCAAATTGACCATAGAAGCCATGAGACACGTGGGATAGATCAAGAGCCAACAATACATGAAGGGTATGAAGCAAGGGCGATAGAAGCGTCTGGAAAGGCTTCAGATCGCTGTCAGATCAATCGGGATATCAAAGAACATAATGAGTTATTGATACAGGTGCAGGAACAGCTGAAGGTGCTTGAAGAAGAAATTCAGAAGCTGAAAGAACAAGAGAAGGGAGAAGAACGCAATGAACGAATCAGAGAGTTACTCAGAAGAAGAGAAGCTGCTAAATCTGTTGGAGGAATTACAGACGGAGAACGAACAACTGCGCAATCAGATACAGATGACTTCCTCCGAAAACTTGAAGCTCAAGAACGAGCTTCAAAAGAAAAGCGATCAGATCATAGATCTGAACAAACAACAGCAGGAATTAAGCAGTATAGCTACAGATCGAGAAAACAAACTTTTGGAGCAGAACAAGAAGTTAAAGGACGAGACGAACAAGTTGAGGAATACGACGAAGAATTTGAACAATGATCTGGAGGCAGAGATCGAGCAGAGAATTAAAAGACAACAAGAGGAAGTTCTGAATTTGCATAAGAAGGCGCTGAATGACCGATTTCAGAAGAAAAAAGCTGAATTGGAAAAGAACTACATAGAGAAAGCCAAGCAGCTAGAAACGCAATATAGCGGTTCAAAACGGCTGATACAGGCATTAAGAGTTGTTACAATGATTTCAGTATTGGCAATCGTTGTTGCAATCGGGGCTATAAGCCAAAGTAAAGCAATTAAAAAAGCAGAGGTACTACAAGATCAGATTCAAGAAGTTAATACTGCTGACTGGTATTTATGTGGAAAAGATTTGAGTGTATATACACGATTAGAGGAAATATATGTACCTATGGACAGAATGATATTGCGGAGTGGAAGAGCTGTGCAGGTGACACAGATCGGAGAAAAATGGGTAGAGATTAAGTCTCAGGGAAAAATAGGATATATTCTTCGTTCTGACTTTGACGAATATTTTTCCGAGATCAGCCTTAACATTGGCTGACCTCGGAAGGGAAAAGTGCAACTTATTTGTCTTTGTAATGTGTTCCGCATTGGAGAATTTCTAAATCGTTTCCATCTATTATCTGGAATACAATTCTATTTTTTTCATCTATGCGAACACTCCAATATCCTGCAAGATTTTCTCCAAGTGGTTCAGGTTTGCCAGTACATTGATACCCGTTTCTGTCGATATCGGTTAAAAGGCGGTTGATTTTTTTCAAGGTCTTTTTATCCTGTGACTGCCAATACAGATATTCTTCCCATGCCTCATCATGCCACAATTTTCTCATCATTGCACCTCTATAAGATCATGTTCTTTTAAGGTGCTTTTTCCTGCTCGTACATTGGCTACACGTCTTTCAAGTTCATCCATATTTTCCTGACTGTAAAAAGGATCAGCAGACAACTCAAAAGGAATACGATTTTCTCGTGCAACCTTCTTCAAAAAGATATTGATCGCAGTAGACATGCTCAATCCAATATCGGTGAGCGTTCTTTCCGCATTGCGCTTTACGTCATCATCTACACGTAAACTGATTTGTGCCATAACTGTCACTCCTTTCTTTTTTACCCTATTATATAGCAAATGTAATTTAAATGCAAGCATTATTATATACATTTGCTATGATTATGCTGTAAAACTTAAAATTACCCTTTATGTGACTTGCTTTGCATCAAAAATATTTTGATGCAAAATAATTGACAGTTAATCGGCAGCGTGCTATGATTGAATCAAAATAATAATGATTCAAAGGAGGCTAGCAGCATGAAAAAGAAAACAGAATCAGAGCCAATGACAGCGGAAGAACAAAAAATTAGAGGATTGATCGGAAGAACAATCAAAAAAGAGCTTGAGCGTATGTACCTTGATATCTGGGAAGAAAACAAGAGTTTAAAACAGCAGCTTGACGGCAAACTGGAAGAATCAAAAGAATACCAAAGCATGGTTAAGCAGCTGCGAGATGAAATGCAATTAAAACAAACAGCTATCAATCAACTGAATCGGTTAAAAGAAAAATACGATAAGTTGAAAACAAATACCGATGAGAACACACAGAAGCCTATAGAAGTGACTTTAGAGCATGATGAAAAAGATACAACCAATAAAGCGGAGATTCTATCATTGCGAGAACAGCTTGAGGCAAAAGACAAGGAGATCGACCGCTTGAAACAAGCACTAAACAATAATCAAACCGAACTAAATGCCTCTGTAATCGCACAGAATACGCTTAAATCCGATCTGGAAGCAACACAGAGAGAATTACAGGTTATCAAGCAGGAAACTGCTAAAAGCCAGAAAAATCCGTTTGGCGCAGGACGCAAGCGAGAACATACAGAGCAGCTTGAAAAAATTATGGAATTACATGCACAAGGATTAAGTCATAGAGCTATTTCTGAGATTGTAAAAGTCCCTTCTGCTACAGTTGGGCGATACATCAAACGGGTGAATCAAAATAATATTGATTTGTAATTTCTGAGTTGTCAACTTGTAAAATAGAATGCGAAAAGGTAAAAAAACTGTAGTGATAAACGTGCCCTATATGGATTGTTGGTGGTAGAGATATCCTAGAGGGGGAGACTACCTTGCAAAAGGTTGATTTTTTCAAACCGAAAAGGTAAAATTACAGTATTGTTAATTTAACGCCCCTATGCATTTTTGCCCCCTACTGAAATTAACATAGTGAGGGGCAGGGATGAGGTATGGAGAGGGGCATGGAGCTGGCTGGGCGATACATCAAATGAACGAATCAAAATAATATTGATACAATGCTCTTAATTCGCAAAAATATTGACAATGAAATCGTTGTTGCAATCGGGGCTATCAGTCAAAACCGAGCAATTAAGAAAGCCGAGGTGCTGCAAAATCAGATTCAAGAAGTTAATACTGCTGACTGGTATTTATGTGGGAAAGATCTGACTGTATATACACGATTAGAGGAAATATATGTACCTATGGACAGAATGATATTGCGGA
>OGPX01001306.1_pt1 | contig 17122 bp, 10 predicted proteins | sample 1553101 | NCBI WGS metagenome assembly OGPX01 (sample SAMEA2579964, study PRJEB22360) | human gut metagenome | biome: human gut; feature: human-associated habitat; material: faeces | place: Denmark | collected 2008/2010
AACATTCTCAACGGGTCGAGCCGGAAACACCCCCGCCCCCAGCCAATACATCGGCTGACGTGCGACCCGGTAGATCTCTCGCCGCAGGACGGCGAGCGTATTGCTGAAAAAGCCCGGCATACGCTACCCTTTCTGAATTATTTGGCGATGTCTTTCCAGTTCACCAGTACGCTCATACCCGGCCGGATGTATTCCACGTCTTGCGTGGGTTTGGCTTTGACGGCAAAGGTGCGGATGTCGAAGCCGCCCTGCGTGCGTGTTGCGGACCAGGTGGCGAAATCGGCCTGCACAGCGATATAGGTCACCTCGAACTCCACGCTGCGGTCCAAGGCCGGGATATAGCCTGTCATACGGGTTCCGATATGGATGTCGGGCATCAGATCCTCCTTGATGTTGAAGGTCACCCATACGTCGCTCATATCGAGAATCGCCACTACGGGATAACCCGTTCCGACCAGTTCGCCGGCTTCGGCGATGATCGTCGAAACCTCGCCCGTTACAGGGGCGTAAACCAAGGCATCCGAAAGATAGGACTCCACTTCCGAAACGGCGCCTTCGGCCTGCCGCACGCTCGGTCGCCTGCATCGCCTGCAGGTTGGCGCGGGCTTCATCCAGCTTCTGGGCCGGAACGACGCCTTGTTCATAGAGGTTGTTCACGCGGTCGAAGGTTTTCTGGGCCAACAACAGTCCTGCCTGGGCTTTTTCCCAGAGATTCAGTGCGGCTTCCTTCTGTTGGATACGGGCACCGGTGAGGGCTTTCTGGTCCATGGCCGATGCGGCGCTCTTCACGGCTTCGGCCTGTTGCAACTTGGCATTCAGTTCGGGGGTCGAGAGCGTGTAGAGCAGTTCGCCCTTGGTGACGTGCTGTCCCTCCTCTACTTTCATCTCCTCGATACGGCCGGGAACTTTCGACGAAGCTTTGTATGTAGTACATTCCACCGTTCCCTGGATGTACAGGGGCGTGGCCTTGCGTAAATACCAACTGATGAAGATGACGCCCAGCACGACAGCGGCGGCAATCAGAATGATCGTGACAATGGTACTTTTTTTCATGAGATTATCTATATTTACTCTTTGTCGAAATGAATGGGACGGGCGTCGGTACGGTGCAGGTAGCTGATGAACTCATCGCTGATGCCGGCGGCTTCGAGCAACTTGGCCAGTGCGACATCGTAATTGTAGGCGGTCTGCATACGCTCGGTGCGCACCTTGGCGAGATTCAGTTCGGCATCCACCAGGTCGGAGGAGGAACTCATACCTTCCAGGAATGCCGCATTCTTGGCTTTGAGATACTCCTCCGCAAATGCGAGCGAAGCGTCGATCGACTTCATCTGGTTGGCATAGTTGTTCATTTGGTTGTAGAGTTTTTCGATCAGTACTGCAATGTCCTTGCCGGCTTTCATTTCCAGCACTTCCACTTGCTTGACCGTCTGTTTTGCCGCCGAATATTTGTATTCGCGGTTCAGGCCGTCGAAAATCTTGAGATTAACGCCGACACCTACTGCCCAGCGGGGCATTATTTTAGTTACCTGGTAGTTGTAGAACGAGGCTCCGCCCATCGCCGCGACCTGCGGCAGGAAATTGGCCCGTTGCAACCGAACTCCTTCCTTGGCCAACTGGCGCTTGAGGGCTACCTGGCTGAGCAGCGGATTGAACTTGGCCGCCAGGTCTTTGTAATAGGCTACGTCTTCCAGGTTGCCGAGTACGAACATCGTCGTTACGGGCAGAACCTCTGCCTGCTGTCCGAGCGTATTATTCAGTGCACTGGCGATGGTTTCGACCTGCAACCGGGCGTTTTGAAGCTCCCGCTCCGCCTCGGCCATCTTGAATTCGACGTAAAGACGTTCGCTGTGGGGGATCATACCGTTCTGTTCGAGGGCGATCGCATCCTTCAGATGTTGGCCTACTCCATCCACTACCTGCTGGCGTACTTCGACGACCTGTCGGGCCAGCGCCAGACCGTAGTATCGCTCCACGAGCTCCGAAACCAGCGCGTTGCGGTTTTGGTTTCCCTGCTCGACTGCAGTCTTTTCGTTGATTTTCGCGGCACGGTTGGCCGTGTTGATCTTGCCGCCCATATAGATCGGCAGGGTTACCTGCCCTCCGACGAATCCGAGACTGCGGTCCTGCAATGTCAGGAACCAATCCGCTCCCATGACCGGGGTGAGAAGTTGCTGAATCTGGGGGATCAATTCGGTTGGGATCAGCCCGCTGCCGAGAATGTCGTGGGTGATGTTTCCGACAGGCCCTTTCAAATCGTTGAAGTCGAATCCGATGTCCTTGCCCAAATAGGTGTAGGCTCCGCCTACGCTGATTTGCGGCATACGCAAGCCGATCGCTGCCCGCCGTTCCTGCTGGGCGGCTTTTTCTTCGTAACGCGAGGCTTCGATGACCGGACTTCCGGAGAGGGTGATCTCCAGGGCTTCATCCAGGGAAAGTACCCGGGGTGTTTGCTCCTGAGCCGCCAGAGGTGCGGCAGCTAACAGAGCGAAAAATGAAACGATTATACGGTTCATAAAATGGTCTTCTAAATTTTTATGCGAAGATAGTGCGAATATTCGTACGTATAATTTGTTGTGGCTATTTAGGCCAATATTCGGCGTAAAACAGAACAAAAATAGCCAAGCCTATCGATGGCCGATATGTGCGTTTATCGTTCGGACCTGATCGGACAGCGTGTCATCGACGCTGACTTCGATCCTGTGGCGACGGAGGTTCAGGGCGCCCTGGCAACAAACGAAACAGTCCGGCTCATATAGAGCAAAAACTACCCGGCGAAATTCGTGCCGAATTATCAATTCCGAACAACTTTCCGGTTCACTTTTTCGTTCGGAGCACGGTTCCATCGAAGAATAGATGGTCGCACCCCGCAGTTCGACACCCGCTGCAAGCGCTTTCAGAATCGCTTCCTGTTCGGCATGGTGGGTCGGGGAGGTTTCGTGAGTATAACCCGTAAATATCTTTCGGTCAGTCGTTACAATTACTGCACCTACACAATAGGAAGAGGTCGATGGGGTACATTTGCGGCTTTCGTCGATCGCCATTTGCAGGTAGCGACGGTCTTCGGCGGTCCGGTCGGGCTTGATCGCATAGGTCGTGACCCGCATTCCTCCCAACGATTCGGTCGAATGCGGCGTTTGCAGATAACCGGAACCGATCTCCAAACGGGGTGCCCGGGGATCCCCCACTTTTACGGCCGGATTGACAGCCAGCCGGAAGGTATCGACCAGATTTTCGGCGAAGAACATCCGGAGCGTCGCAGTTCCTCCTTCGACCAGCAGGGAGCGAAGTCCCCGTTTTTCGAGTTCGGTAACGATCAGAGCAGCCGTGATCTCTGCGGCGGGAGGCATCAAACATAGAAAAAACCCACCCCCCCGCCCCCCCCTGCCGCAGGGGACCGGGATCGGGGCAGGTGGTGAAGACGATCTTTTCCTGATCTCCCCGGGTGAAGAAATTGGCCTCCGGCGAGAGCCGGCACGAAGCGGTCAGCGTTACCTTGACCGGGTTGGACGGAAGCCCCCGGTCGATTCGTTCCCGACGAAGAACTTCGTCGCCGACCAGCAGCGAGGGATTGTCCCGCCGGATGGTTTCGGCCCCGACCAGAATAGCGTCGCAAGCGGCCCGGAGGCGATGCACTTCGGCCCAGTCTTCGGGCGTGGAGAGGATCAGGCGGTCGGGCGAACGGTCGTCCAGATATCCGTCCGCAGAAACGGCGGTGGAAACGGTCACTTTCATTTTTTCAGCGTAAAAAGGGTGATTTCAGGATCGGCGCCGAGCCGCATCGGAAAGCCGACGTATCCGATTCCGTCGTTGATGTAGAGCGTATTGCCGGCCGCATCGTCGTAGCGTCCGCTCCAACGGTCGTACATCAGTTGTGCCGGGGAAAACGCCCGTCCGAAAAGATGTCCCTTGATCTGCATACTGTGCACGTGCCCTGCCAGCGTGAGATTTCCGCGACCGAGGGCGATGATATTGGGCCACAGTTGCGGCAGGTGCGAAACCGTCAGGTTGAACATACCCTCCGGTACGCCGTCGTAAGCGGCTGCAAGGGATATTTCGGGGAGATCGAACGAATGTCGGAATTTTTGCAGCGTGGGATCGAACGAGATGCCCGTCACCGAAATCGAATCGCTGCCCCGGCGCAGGTAGAGGGTCGAATCCAGCAGCATCCGCCACCCGATCTGCCGCTGCCGGTCGATTACCTGCCGATTGTTTTCAGCACGCGGCAGGGCGACGGTGTCTTTGATATAAAGTCCCACGTCGTGATTACCCAGGGTCGAGATGACACCGTACGGGGCGCGAAGCCGCCCCAGAATGGCCAATACGTCCGATGTGAGTTCCGTGGAGCGGACATTGACCAGGTCGCCGCTGAAGACGACGAGGTCGGGTCGCAGCGCATTGATCGTGTCCACGAGCCGGTTCATCTCCCGTTCCGGCCGCACGAGCGTGCCGATGTGCAGATCCGAGAATTGCACGATCCGGAATCCGTCGAATGCGGCGGGCAGTGCTGCGGTCCGGATTTCGACTTCGTTCACCCGCAGGGCTTGTCTGCCCCAAGCCGCTCCCCATACGAGCCATACGGCACATCCGACAGCGAAGAGCGCCCCTACCCGACTGAAACTCCGATGCCGATCGAACAACAAACCGAAATAATAGCCGTAACGACAGCCTATCAGCAACAGGAAGACGAAGGTAAACCATTGGGCTGCCTGCATCCAGCCCGTCGTATTGTCCGGTACGGCCTTGAGCAGCAGCACCACGACGATCGGAAGCGCATCCGAAAACACCGCGAACCAGACGAAGGCGCGGCGAAGGCGCTCGGAATGCCGACGCATCCGCACCCGGTAGAAGAGAAAGTCCACCCCGGCAAAAAGCAGGGAGAGGAGAAGCAGAAACCAGATCATATAGCTCGATTTTTTCGTTATCGCGTTCAGTCGCTCTCTGGCATTTTATCGACAGATCGACCGGACGGAATCGTTTTTGCAAAGATAATAAGATGATGGCAATCGCACGAATTGGCACGTACAGATTGCCGAACCGCCTCCTATCTTCTGCAAAGATACGATTAAGCCGAGGGCAAAAACAAATTTATTTGTGCTTTGCCGAGGCGGAGTATCTAAGACGAAGTCAAAGATTGGGATTAAGCCGAGCGCAAAAGCAAATTTTATTTGCGTCTTGCCGCAGCGGAGTACTTCAAAGATAGTGAAAGCCGGGTCCGTTTGCACCCGTCGTTCTGCCCTGCGCCGAAGATCGGGCGAACATTGTGTTGCAGTTGTTCGATGCGCTCGTCGAATATCGACACCGTTCGCGCCGCATCGGTGCGGCACGAACGGTAAGGTATGGCCTGCGGCCGAATCGTATTATTTCGTTTTGATTTTGAAAAACAGGGCGTAAAGTATCGGCAGAAACAACAACGTGGCGATGGTCGAAAAGAACAGTCCGCCCATGATCGTCGCAGCCATTGAACCGAACATCGCATCGCCGAGCAGCGGAATCATACCGAGAATGGTGGTAAGCGAAGCCATCATCACAGGCCGCAGACGACTTTGGGCGCTGACGACCAGTCCGGCTATGAGGTCGGTATCGCCGCTGCACCGCTGGCCGATTTCGTCCAACAATACGATGCAATTTTTAATCAGCATGCCCATCAATCCCAACGCACCCACAATGGCGCAGAAGTCGAACGTCTTTCCGGTCAGCAACATTGCTCCGACGATGCCGACGGCCAATAAAGGAATGCAGCACAACACGATCGTCGGCTTGCGATAGTCGCCGAACAAGAGAATCAGAACAGCGATGATGAGTACTACGGCCAGCGGGACCTGTTTGAAAAGCCAGTACATCGTCTGGTCACGGGCCCCTTTTTCACCATCCCAGCGTATCGAATAGCCGGTCGGCAACGGAATGTCTTCGATCTGTTCGGCAATAGTTTGTCGTGCCGCCTCGGTTTCAACACCCGGTGCGGGGGAACACATCACGCTCTGCATGCGCTGACCGTTATAGCGCGGAATGACCGGATCTTCCCAGCGAATGCCGACACCCCGTCCGACTTGCCCGAGGGGGATGGTCTGCGCCAGCCTTCGGATGATATCGCCTTTGTCGAGCGTGCCGGTCTGAAGGCTTCCCACCAGCTCGTCGTCAAGCAGCGCATTTACATTCGGGAGCATCGGGAAAACGGGTACGTTCTCCGGATTGTCGATGCGCGAGCCGTCGGCCGCCGTACATTTGAGATAGATCGTATTGCGATGTACTCCTTCGTAGAACGTCCCGACGGGAATACCGCCTTCGGCCGTCAGCAACGAGGTGGCGATATCCTGGCGGCTCAGGTTGGCGCGACGGGCGGCCGCCTGGTGGTAATCCACCGCCAAAACGGGAACCGCAGGTTCCCAACCGGTAGTGATCTGCGCAACCTGGGGCGTGCGCGCCATAATCATTCGTGCGGAATCCGCCAACCGGTGCAGTACCGCCGGATCGGGTCCGGAAAATTGCACTTCGATCGGGTATTTTTTGAACATGATATTATAACGCTTCACCTTGACGTACGCGTCGGGGTAACGGGCCGAAAGATCCTCCTGAATGACATCCATGTTTTCCACCAGCGATTCGGGCGATTCGAAATCGACGATCAATTCTCCGTAAGAGAGCGACGGCGTGGCGATACTGCGCACCAGATTATACCGTGCCGGCGTCCCGCCCACGGACGCAACAACGTTCCGGATTTCGGGACGAGTCTTAAGGTACGCTTCGATTTCCCGCAGGTCGGCGGCAACCCGTGTGGAGTTCGTACCTTCGGGCAATTTGTATTCGATATAGAGTTGGTCGTAAACCATATCGGGAAAGAATCCCTGCCGCACGTACCGGAATCCCCAGACGCTCAATCCGAGCAGAACGAGAATGACCGACAGGGCCGCGATACGGTGCCGCAAACCGAAGCGAAGCAGATCGCCGAAACGACGATACAACGTGCTGTCATACAGTTTACCGCTTCCCTCGGTCCTCGACGGTTGCTTCAAAAGCCGATTCGCCATCAGCGGCACGTGCACCAGAGCCAGGACCCAACTCAACAGCAGACTCGCCGCCAGCACGATAAACAGATCGCGCACATAGACGCCTGCCGTATCGGGCGAAAGGAAAACGGGCAGAAATGCGAGGATGGCAATGACCGTAGCTCCGAGCAACGGCATGGCGGTTTTACGACCGATGGCGCACATCGCTTCGCGGCGCGGCTTGCCCAGCTTCAGATCGACCAGAATACCATCTACTATGACGATCGCATTGTCCACCAGCATCCCCATTGCGAGAATGAACGCCGCCAGTGAAACCCGCTGCATCGTGCCGTCGGTCATACCCAGCAGCAGAAACGTGCCGATGACGATCGTAAGCAGACTGAATCCGATGATTACGCCGCTGCGGAACCCCATCGTAATCATCAGAATCGCGATGACGATCAATACCGATTCGACCAGATTGATGAAGAAAGTGGAGAGGGCCCCTGTTACCCGTTCGGGTTGATAGAAGACCTTGTGGCAAGCGACGCCTGCAGGAAAACGTTCCTCCTGTAATTCGGCGAGCCGCCGTTCGACCGCATTGCCGACCTTTACGATGTCGGTTCCCGAGGCGGCGGCTACGGCGATACCGACGGCACGTTCACCGTTATAGGTCATCGAATTGCGTACGGGTTCCGTATAGCCGCTCTCTACGGTCGCAATATCCCCCAGACGCAACTGGTCGTCTTCATGGCCCTGAATGACCATGTTGCGGATCTGTTCGACCGTACGCGACTTATCGGTGACCGTTACGCGCACGCGTTGATCCCCGTTGTCGTAGTAACCGGCATAGAAAGTGCCGTTTTGTCCGTTCAGGGTGGCGAGTACTTCCGTTGGCGAAATGCCGAGTGTCGCCATTCGGTCCGCACGCAGCGAAATATCGATACTCTCCTCGCGCTTTCCGTAAAGCTCCACCCGGGCCACGCCGTCGAGATCGGTCAATTCGCGCTGGATCAGTCCGGCATAGTCGGCGAGCTGTCTTTCGCTGAAGCCTTCGGCGGTCAGGGCGTAAAACATACCGTAAACCAGACTGAAGTCGTCCTGAACCGTCACGGACGTACCGCCGGGCAACGATGCTTCCGCATCGGAAACCTTGTGCCGCAGCATATCCCAACACTGTTCGAGCCGGTCATCGGGCGTCGTACTTTTGAGTTCTACCTGTATGATGCATAGGTCGTTGTACGACCAACTCTGCGTATTGTCCACCTCCCCGACGGTACGGATCGCCTTTTCCAGCGGGTCGGTCACTTCCAGTTCCATTTCGTGCGCCGACGCTCCCGGACGAACCCCGACCACCATGGCGATTTTTACCTTGACTTCGGGATCTTCGAGTTTTCCCATGTCGTAGGCCGATTTCAGACCGCCGACCAACAGTACCGCCAACAGAAAATAGACGAGCTTGCTGTGTCCGAAAGCCCATTTGCCCAAGTCGATCATAGCAGCCCTCCTTCATTGGTTTTCGACGGAGCAGGAAGCGGTGCGACCCGCTGGCCTTCCGTCAATTTATGAACTCCGGCCACGACGATCCGTTCGCCTTCGTTCAGACCATCCGCTATCGTCGCCGTTCCGTCCGTATGCAGACGGGCTACTTCGACCCGTCGGCGTGCGATCGTCCCGTCCTGTCGGTAAATCCACACGTAACTCATCTTGTCGCCGTTGCTGAACAGAGCCGATGCAGGAATCTCTACCGATGCCTCCGTTTCCTGCCGCATGGCGACTTCGACCGTTGCGTTCATACCGGGTGTCGCCGCGATCTCCGTATTCACGGGCAGTGCCAACCGCACGGCGTAAAGCTGATTGGCATTGGCGCTCGGATCGACATGGAGCAGACGCAGCGGAATTTTTTGCCCTTGCAGAAAATCGAACACCGCCGCAAACGAAGCGATCTCCCGACGGCGAATGTAAGTCGATGCCGGAATGAAAAGTTCGACCTCGGGATTCTTGCCCGACAGGAACGTGATGACCGGCATTCCGGCCGCTACGACCGTCGGAGGGTCGAAGCGCCGACGCTTCACGTAGCCGTCGAAAGGAGCATACAGTTTCGTATCGGCCAATTGGTTGCGGGCGTTCTCGTATTTCGCCGTAATCTGTTGCAGCCCGTATCGCGCTTTGTCGTAAGCATCGGCGGTAGCGACGTTTTGGTCGTAAAGCGCCATTACACGTTCGGCTTCGGCCTTGATACTCAAATATTCGGCTTCGACCGCCTGTAACTGAAGTTCGTAATCGCGCGGATCCATTTCGGCAACAAGTTCACCCTGACGGACAAAAGCTCCGTCATCGACATAAATACGTTGCAAGGTTCCGGGTATCTTGAATGCGAGGTGAACTTCTCCGGCAGCCTGTACTCGGGCGGGAAATTCGAGAATATCACAGGTATTCGCTGTTTTTACGGTATCGATGCGCACGAGCGTTACCTGTTCCGTATGTTGCCGCTGCCCGCACCCGACCAGAAACAGCGTTGCCGCAGTCATTGCTATCACTAACTTATGTTTCATATGAAAAATATGTTTTTACAAAAATACAAAAATATCGGATAGCGACCGTTTCGGAAATAACTATTTCGCCGTTAGTTTATCCGATTTGCAGGATTTGCCAACGCCTTCTGTTCATTTTTTACACTTTTTGAGGGAATTTTATTTAGGGAAAGGAGACCGACATCCGTCCGAAGACTTCGGGAATAGGTTCGAACGTCTGGCAGATGCCGTGACCGGTCCGGCTCGCAGGCTGGAGGATCCCGCTTTACGACCTGCTGCACCTGTTCTTGTCGGGTATTTTGGCATATAACTTGCCACGTTTCGGGCAAATACCAATTGTCTGACTTCCAAAATCGTAATATACATATATAGATGGCATCCGCCATTATCGGAATAATTTAATTTTATTGCTTATGAAAATTTTTCGACTTTTAATCGCAATGTTGCTGGCGGTTTCTGCGGCCTCGGTTTCGGCCCAGACCTACCGAATCCGTAAGGACAGCGTAAAGACCGGCGAATACTCTCCGACGGTTTATTTGGTTTCCGTCAATGCTCCTCAACCGCCCGCAGACGAAGAGGCCTTGCTCGAAGCGGCCGTATTGAACCAACTGGCAATCGACAATGCCATTCGGGACTATATCGAAACCCATCATCCCGGTTTCCAACAGGATGAACTGCCTCACTTCATCTTCGCCACCAAGCAAAACAAATTCTCCTTCTCGCTCGGCGGCCAGGTGACTTTGCGTGCGTCGTATGATTTCGACGGAATCTCCGGAGCACAGGATTTCATTCCGGCCACGATCGCCGTTCCCGGCACCTATGCCACCCGTCAGAAATTCGGCCTGGACGGAACTACCTCCCGCATATTTCTGAAGGCCATCGCCAATTCGAAAAAACTGGGCCGTGTCACCCTCTATTTCAGTACGGACTTCCGCGGCGGCGGAACCAACAGTTATACGCCCCGTATCCGGTCGGCTTACGTATCGTTCAAAGGGTTCACGTTCGGACGCGACGTAACGACGTTCTGCGACCTGAACGCCGCTCCCAATACGATCGACTTCCAGGGTCCCAATGCCTATAACTACTTTTTCTCGACGATGATCCGTTACGAGCATTCGATCTACCGCGATATTCTGAAATTCGGCGTTGCCGCCGAGCTTCCGAACGTAAGCGGCACCTACGGCGATTCGTTCGCTTCGATTCCGCAGCGCGTACCTGATTTCCCGGTTTATATGCAGGTGAATTGGGGCCGGAACAAGGAGAGCCATTTCCGGGCATCGGCCGTTTTCCGCGATATGTATCTGCACAACGAATCGACGGGTAACAATACTTCGCTCTTCGGCTGGGGCGTCCAGGCCAGCGGAAATATCAAAGTAGCGGGTCCCCTGCAACTCTTCTTCAACGGTGTGTACGGCGAGGGCATCACTCCCTACATCCAGGATTTATCGGGCATCGGACTGGATTTTACACCCAATCCTCACAATCCGAGGAGTATTCAGACTATGCCGATGTACGGTTGGCAGGCGGCTGCGCAAATCGACCTCGTTCCGAACAAACTCGCCATTTCGGGCGGTTATTCCATGGCGGAGGTTTGCCGCAGGAACGGGGCCTATGCTGATGACGAATACCGCCGCGGTCAGTATGTCTTCGGCAATATTTTTTGGGATTTGGCCCCCTGCTGTCAGCTTGCGGCCGAATACCTGTACGGAACCCGCGAAAATATGGACGGAATGAAGGGCCATGCCAATCGGGTCAATCTGATGGTGCGCTACAACTTCTGATTTCGGAGGGCGGAATTTTTTACGGGCGGCTGCCGGATGCAGCCGTCCGTAATTTTTTTGGTTTTTGAGGCAGATGTGAAAGCGCCGAAATGCTTCGGATTGCCGGGGAGAAAAGCGATGCCAATTCCACTATTCATATATCGAGCGGAAAAGTTTCACAAAATACGGTTCTCGGAAAGCACGTCTTGCGCACTGGATTCGAATACGGGTCTTGAGCGGCCTATTTCAGAATTTCTTCCGGATCTCGTAACGTTTGCACGGTCGATACGCTCTTTTTGGCATTTCGGTTGAACCGGTAGCCGATCGAAAAGACCAGCCGCAGACTTCTGTGTCCCCGAGGTTGCCGCAGGACGGAATAGTAGGAGTTGTCCCAGCGTACCGTTTCCTTTTTCAGTTTGGTCGAAAGGATATTGTTCACGTCGAGGGATATATACAGTTTGTCTTTACAGAATGATTTGGTTATTCCGGCAGCTAAAGCCCAATAGGAATTTTGCCAGGTTTCCAATCTTTTTTGGGGCAGCTCGACGCCTCCGTCCAGATAGATAATCATCGAGGGATGCGGCTGGAACATAAGGGAAAGGCTGAACATCCCACCTCCGGCACTGTACGAAGCCTGCCAGTCGCCATCCACCTCTCTCCGATACCAATATCCGTGAATGAAAGATTTCACTCGGAACCATTTGGTTACCAATGTCGTATAATCGATCCAGATATTATGCGCCGAGCCGTGTTCCCCGTTCACCTTCGTCGTATAGACGATGTTCGGATCGTCGGGGTCATAGAAAGTCATCGTTTCACTGCCGCGCGACCACGTACCTCCGTAAGAGATCGTCAGTTTGTTGCGCAGCGTATAGCTCAGGTCGATGTCGTACCCCCAGCCGGGTTCGAGATTTTCGTTGCCTACGGTATAACTGTATTGCGACTGCCAGACCCGGCGGGGACTCAGGGCGTTGTTGTCGGGCAGCCGGCCGCTGGACCGATAGAGGTCGAGATTGATATTGGTGCCCTTTTCCGGGTTGAACGTGTAGGCCAGGCTGAGTTCCGGGAAAAGCCGCCAGTAGTCACGATGTTCGTAGCCCGTATTTTCGGCATTTCGGTAAGCGATGCGATCCCATTGCAGTCGCAGGCCCGCCTGATAGGAGAACTTGCCGTAGGCATCGGCCCATTGGGTGTAGGCACCCGTGCTTTGAGTGCGGTCGATAAACCAGGTACTCATCTTCGGATCCGGGATCCACTCTTCCTCCTCGAAGCGATGCACGGGAGCGTTGTTGTCCGCATACCGCAAATCATAGCTCAACCCCGCGCTGAAGCTGCGCTCTTCCGAAAAATTCTTGTTCAGGTCGAGCCGGGACGCGAACAGATGTCCCAGCAGCTTGTAGCGCTCGCGCCGCAACTCCGTGGAGAAGGGTTCCGCATCCTCCGGCCGGGAAAAATCGCGCGTGTCGTAGTCGTAATTCCGATCGACGTTCTGGTGCAGGTAGTCGGCCTTGAAAGAGAGCCGGGAACCCAACGTGTCGAAACGGAAGATATAATTCAGCGACCCCTGATACTGCCGGTTGTAGAGCGTGCCCCCGTAGCGGTAGAGCGTATATCCGGCTTCGGGCATCTGCGGCGGCACATCGCCCCAGGCCAATCCCGCAGAGGTCGTGTGCACCGTATTGGACGGGTCGCTCGCTCCCATAAAAATCTGTCCCCCGAGACCGATCGAATGGCGGTCGTTTATCTTGTAAACCAGGCTCAAAAGTTCGCGGATATTCCGGGAGGTGATCCGCCCCCGGTCCTCCGAGTCGAGCGAGTATCCCGAATTGCGAAATTCGGAATAGGTGCGGTCGAGCGTTTCGTTCTCCCCATAGGAACCCGACACATAATTATATATTCCCAATCGTCCGCACTGGGCCGAGAACGGCAGGGCGAGTCCCGTAGAATATCCGTCGCGGGAAACGGACGCGGAGGGAGATACGTTGCCGTAAAAACTGCCTGCGGCGAGTTTCTTGAGCCGGATACGGACGATACCGCCCGAAGTCGTGGCGGAATAGGCCGCTCCCGTCTTGTTCTGGACCTCCACGCTTTTCACATCTTCGGCACGAAGGGCGGAAAGCTCCCCGAGATCCGTCACCAGCCGGTCGTCGATATAGACGACCGACACCGGAGTCCCTTTGATGAACAAGGTGTTTCCGGAGACTCGGAGGCCCGGCAGCAGATCCAGCACCTGCATCACGGACCGGTTGCGGACGATCGGATTACCCAACATATTGACTTCGTAGCGGCCTGCCCTGTATTCGGTATTTCGGGCTACCACGACCACCTCGTCGATATGTCGGCTGGCCGGACGTAGAATCACATCGGGCAGGGTTTGCGCCTCCGGAACCTCTACCGTTCGGTAGCAGGATTCGTAGGCCAGATGCAGATAGCGGCCCGCCTGTTCGAAATGCAGGCTGTAACGGCCTTTCGTGTCGGAAACGGCGCCTCCGAGGATCGTGGAGTCGCGCGATTCGAGAATGCTGACCGAACAATAAGGAACCGGAGCGGATTCCGCATCGAGAATACGGCCCCGGACAACGAAGCGTTCCTGGGAAAAACAGGGAACATACAAACAGGTCAGAAGTAAGCAGAGAGTAAGGCGTTTTATCATAGAAAGCGTTATAGTATCAAATAAAGGCGTCATACATAGTATAAAACCATCTTTTTATGACTAAATTAAATGAAAATCGACAGTTATGCAAGCCTGTCAAGTGTTATTTATTTTTTGATTGTATATTTCGATTCACCGAATATCGACCTGCTCTACCGCAACCTGCCGATATGCCTCGGCTTTTCCTCAATCTTTGACTTCGTCTTAGATACTTGGCCTCGGCAAAATGCAAATAAAATTTGCTTTTGCACTCGGCTTAATCGTATCTTTGTCACCGACAAATTCTTTCCGTTGCCGATGAAACTCTTCATTAAGAATATGGTTTGTCCCCGCTGTATTCTGGTCGTGCGCGATATTTTGCGGCAGGCGGGGATCGAGGCCTCGTCGGTCGTTCTCGGCGAAGCCGTGCTGCCCGCAGAACTGACTGCCGAGCGGAGAAAGGAGTTGGACGAAGCGCTCCGCGCCGTCGGGTTCGAGTTGATCGACGACCGCCGCAAGCAGACCGTCGAGCGGGTGAAGAATACGGTCATCGAGCTGGTGCGGGAGAAGGACGCCGCTTTGCGGACCAACCTCTCGGATTATATCGCGGACCGGTTGCATCAGGATTACGGGGCCGTGAGTTCGCTGTTTTCGGAGATCGAAAACACGACGATCGAACAATACTTCATCGCACAGAAAATCGAACGGGTGAAGGAATTGCTGGCTTACGGCGAGCTGTCGCTCGGGGAGATTGCCGACAAGCTGAACTATTCGAGTACGGCCCACTTGAGCGCCCAGTTCAAGAAGGTGACGGGACTTACGCCCAGCCATTTCCGGAAGATCGGCGAGAATCGTCGCAAACCGCTGGACAAGGTGTAGTCCGCCGGTCGTTCCGAAATCTTGTAAATAGTATCCGGAATTATATAACGCCTTCCGCCCTTTTTGTCCCGATCTTTGTATCGAAAGGACACGAAGGGCGTTTTGCGGATATTCCATGCTCGTCCCTGTCTGTAAAAAAATCAAAAAGTATGTCGAAAGGTAAATATGTAAAACGGACTTTTCCCCTTGCGGGGCTGCACTGCGCCGGATGTGCCGCACGTGTGGAAAAAATTCTCAATGCCCAGACGGGCGTCGTCGCGGCTTCCGTCAATCTGGCGGCTTCGACCGCAGCGGTTGAATACGACACGATGCAGACCTCGCCGGAAAGACTCCGGCAAGCCGTGCAGGAGGGCGGTTACGATATGCTCGCCGATTCGGATGACGACACGCCTGACGAGTTGGAGCGGATGAACCGGGAGCGGTACCGGGACCTGAAACGGCGGGCTTTCTGGGCTGTCGTGCTGGCGATTCCGGTGGTCGTGATCGGTATGTTCTTTATGGATATGCCCTACGGCGGTGCGATTATGGCGCTGTTGTCCGCTCCGGTCGTCTTCTGGCTGGGACGCGGATTTTTCGTGAATGCCTGGCAGCAGTTGCGCCACCGTACGGCCACGATGGATACGCTGGTCGCATTGAGTACGGGCATCGCCTACCTGTTCAGTCTGTTCAACCTCGTTTTTCCGGAGTTCTGGCTCTCGCGGGGAGTGGAACCCCACGTCTATTTCGAAGCTGCGGCGGTGATCGTCGCCTTCATCCTGCTGGGGCGCACGCTCGAAGAGAAGGCTAAAGGCGATACCACTGCTTCGCTGAAAAAGCTGATCGGTCTGCAACCTAAAAATGCGATCGTCGTCGCTGCGGACGGTACGCAGACGGAGATTCCGATCAGCCGCATCCGGGTCGGCGATCTCTTGGCCGTTCGGCCCGGGGAGAAGATCGCCGTGGACGGTGCGGTTTGCGAAGGCGATTCCTATGTCGATGAAAGCATGTTGAGCGGCGAACCGCTTCCCGTGCATAAGGAGCCCGGAACGAAAGTTTTCGCCGGAACGATCAACCAGAAGGGCAGCTTCCGCTTTCGGGCGGAGAAGGTCGGAGCCGCGACGATGCTGGCTCAGATTATCCGCATGGTCCAGGAGGCGCAGGGCAGCAAGGCTCCCGTGCAAAAGCTGGCGGACAAAATCGCCGGCATATTCGTCCCCGCGATCATCGGCATCGCCCTGCTCTCTTTCGTCCTGTGGCTGGTTTTCGATCCGTCGGGAGGCCTGACGCACGGAATCCTGGCAACTGTGACCGTACTGGTTATCGCCTGTCCGTGTGCATTGGGACTGGCTACTCCGACGGCCGTCATGGTCGGCATCGGCAAAGGGGCCGAGAAAGGAATTCTGATCAGGGACGCCGTAAGTCTGGAGACGGCCGGAAAAATCGACACGGTAGTAATGGACAAAACGGGTACACTGACCGAAGGGAAACCCGTCGTTACCGACATTATCTGGGCGAACGGGGACGACCGGGCGAAAGCCGTCTTTCTCAGCCTGGAAAAACTCTCGGAACATCCGCTTGCCGATGCCGTCGTGCACTATTTTGCAGGTGTGCCGACGCTGAACGTCGAACGATTCGGAAGCCTTACCGGAAAAGGCATAGAAGGTACGGTCGATGGCGTGCGTTACTTCGCAGGCAGCCGCCGGCTGCTCGACGAGCAGGGAATCGTCGTCGGCAAAGAGTTGAATATCGAAGCGCAGCGGTTGTCGGCAGAAGCCAAGAGCCTCGTCTGGTTCGCCGATTCGGAGCAAGCCCTGGCTGTCGCGGCGATCGCCGACCGCATCAAGGATAGCTCCGTAGAGGCCGTGCGCGAACTGCAAGCCGCCGGGATCGACGTTTATATGCTGACGGGCGACAGCCGGGCTGCGGCCGGTCATATTGCGGAAAAGGCAGGCATCCGGAATTTCGAGGCCGAAATACTTCCGCAGGACAAGGCCGCGTTCGTCAAGCGTCTGCAAACCCTCGGTCATAAGGTGGCGATGGCGGGCGACGGCATCAACGACAGTGCAGCGCTGGCTCAGGCCGACTTGAGTATCGCTATGGGCGGGGGCAGCGACATTGCGATGGACGTGGCGCAGATGACCATCATCTCGTCCGACCTCCGGAAGATTCCGGAGGCGATTCGGCTTTCCAAGCAGACGGTTCGAACGATCCGCCAGAACCTCTTCTGGGCCTTTATCTACAACCTCGTAGGCATACCGGTCGCTGCCGGGGCGCTCTACCCTGTCAGCGGCTTTTTGCTGAACCCGATGATCGCCGGGGCAGCCATGGCGTTGAGTAGCGTCAGCGTGGTAG
>OGPX01001329.1_pt1 | contig 16922 bp, 14 predicted proteins | sample 1553101 | NCBI WGS metagenome assembly OGPX01 (sample SAMEA2579964, study PRJEB22360) | human gut metagenome | biome: human gut; feature: human-associated habitat; material: faeces | place: Denmark | collected 2008/2010
TCTTGCATGCATATCTTCTCTTGCATGCATATCTTCTCTTGCATGCATATCTTCTTTTGTATACAACTCTTCTTCCACCGGCGGTTCCTCTGGCTGGCTTTCTCTCCACTCCCCAAAGTGCTCCATATCCACGGTAAGCGGCTCCCCCTCCGTCCAGCGGCTCATGAAAATACGTCCATCTTCGCTGCACAAAAAAATCCCGTCCATCTCAAAAAAACTGAGTGATGATGTCGGTATATGCATTATTTTCATTGCTGTGGCAAAATCTCCAGCACCATTGCGGACGTCCATTTCTCCGATCAGACTTCCCTCCATCCGATTACCCTGTTTGCGAAACAGATAAACCCTGCAGTGCGTCTGCGCAGCATAGACACTACGCAGATGGATTTCAAGCCTGCACTCTTCTCCCCGCAGCTCGATCCTGGCAAATCCTGTATTGCCTGCCTTTTTTGCATTTTCATACCCATATATATATGCAATAAACCGTTTCATTCCTGCCATAGGCAATCTCTCATCTCTGTTTTTGTTTTCTTCTATTTGTATTCCGTTTTTTTATAAATTAGAACATAAACGATAACATCCATTGCCTGACGGTCTAAATATAACTACTTACTCTGTCCTTTTATTTTCATTGGTATCCGCTTTTATTTCTCTCTTCTTTTGATACATTTTGTCATCTGCACGGGATCTGGTATCCTCGATATCCCGGTCTGTTTCCGGGTCAAACTCCGCATAGCCATAGGCAATCTGTATCTGTGGTATTGCGTTTTTCGAATTAAACTCATCCTGTTCCTGCTTCATCTGCCGGAATAACTCTTCCATATCTGAAGGATCATTCCCATAGATCACAACGCAGAATTCATCTCCACCGATCCGGTAACAATTTCCAAACACATGCAATATGATCCCCGCAGCATTTTGGATATATGCGTCTCCGGCTGCGTGCCCCATCGTATCATTGCACTGTTTTAAATTGTTAAGGTCAAAAACAACAATCTTCGCCTTCTTCGGCTGCCTGTTTACCTTGATCCATTCATCATATGCATTCCGGTTATAGAGTTTCGTCAGCATATCTTTGGTTGCAAGTTCTTCATAGAGCTGCAGCTTCTGCCCTGCATCCACCTGCTCTGCCACTTGTCTGCATACTTCGACCGCAAAAATAATGATATAGATAAAAACACCATATATGTCATATATACTTGTCTGAAATGATCCGTAATAAAAGTGCAGCAGATCTGCCACAAGCGTTCCCAGAAGAATAAACCCACCAACCACAACAACCCACAGATGACGGTGTACCTTCGTTTTTCTATACTCAGAAATCAGCATGACTATCGTATAAAGCAGCGTTATCCCCAACAGGACATGTGTGACCGTGTACATCTGCCGGAAGCCTCGGATCCCGGCAAGCTGCAATATAAGCTGTACCGCCAGATTCAGATATGCCAGCGTGCAGATAATATCTGATCCCCACTTGTCCTCAATATCAAAGAATCCCTTGGTAAACCACACAAAGGAAGGCACCATGAGTATCAGGGCTACCGCTGATACGAATACGATCTCAACTCTGACCGGAAACAGGATCAGAAGTGCGGCATCTGTCTCGTTCAGTGCCCAAGTTCCGGTCAGAAAGGAAAAAGTGCCAAAATGCAGCAGAGTCTGCTTCATTTTCATTCTGGTCCGTGCGATCAGCCACCACAGTACCATGAAGAAACCAAATAATATCTCTAGCAGACAGATAAATGTTACCGGCATGGATCTGTACAACATTCCGCTATACATCTGGGTATACCCGCCGATTGAAAAATCAATTTGCTTTTGTCTGACCTCCGGATAGACCGCACGGATCATAACCTGGATCTGTTCTGCCCCGGATGGTATCCCGACATAATTCCACATAACTCCGGGTGACACCTTTGGCATTGCCTGCTGCTGTCCGACATGATAGATCAGCGTGTCATCAGCGTACACACTGACTTCCATATGCGCCGTATAAAAACGCAGACAGTCCCCTCCATCCTTTATCTTCTGTGCAGAAAATACAAACCTGCGGTTATCCTCATCTGTCTGGTATTCCCTGTCCGGAATAATGCTGCGGCAATATTTTTCCTGATGTTTGTTGTCAAAAAAACTCAATGATAAAATAACAACATGCAGAAAGACACACACTGCCACTATGATATAATATATCCTGCCAAGAATTGTCTTTACTTTCAAACTGCTTCTCCCTTACACTGCCATTTATTGTCAAAGCTATATTCCAATATACCACAAAGCATTCGTTTATCAAAGATTAAAATGAAAAACCAAACCATCTTCATCTTGACATTTTTTCTCTGTGATTATATAATAATTTTAGTAACAATTACTATTATCAAGAAAGGATGGTAATATGCTGAAACGAAGTAAGCAGCGGGAATCCATCAAGAAGTTTCTCATCTCGCGTTATGACCACCCTACCGCAGAGACCGTCTATATGAATATCAAGGAAGAATTTCCGAATATCAGTCTCGGTACGGTATACCGCAATCTGTCATTACTGGCAGATATCGGTGAGATCCAGAAACTGTCCACCGGAATTGGACCTGATCGTTTTGACGGTAATCCAAAGCCGCATTACCATTTTATCTGCAAGGAATGCGGGAGCGTTCTGGATTTAAATGTAACGGGACTGGATCATATCAATGTTCTTGCCGCACAGGACTTTGACGGTGAGATTGAAGGACATGTGACTTATTTTTACGGAAAATGCTCTTCCTGTAAAGCCAAAAGACAGACTTCCTGATCATTTTTCCCCAAAAAACTTCTAAAATAACATAAAATAATGTTGACAAAAAGAAGTTTTTCATTTAGAATCAGTAATAGTTACTGATATCAATTTAAAGCACACAGTAATAGATTTCAAATAAGCGGGGAAATCTATTACAGCGGACAAATAACATTTTTCAAAGAAAAGGAGATTAAAATTATGGCAAAGTATGTATGTACAGTATGTGGTTATGTTTATGAAGGCGATGCAGCTCCGGAGATCTGCCCGGTATGTAAAGCTCCGGCTGAAAAGTTCAAATTGCAGGAAGGTGAGAAAGTATGGGCTGCTGAGCACGTAGTTGGTGTTGCAAAAGGAGTAAGTGAGGATATCGTATCCGATTTAAGAGCAAACTTCGAGGGTGAGTGCTCTGAGGTTGGTATGTATCTTGCAATGGCTCGTGTTGCTTACCGTGAAGGTTACCCGGAAGTTGGTTCCTACTATGAGAAAGCTGCATGGGAAGAGGCAGAACACGCTGCAAAATTCGCAGAACTGCTCGGTGAAGTTGTAACAGACAGCACCAAAAAGAACCTTCAGATGAGAGTTGACGCTGAGAACGGTGCAACAGCAGGAAAAACTGATCTTGCAAAACGTGCAAAAGCTGCAAACCTTGATGCAATCCATGATACCGTTCATGAGATGGCACGCGATGAGGCTAGACACGGAAAAGCATTTGAAGGACTGTTGAACAGATACTTCGGTTAATCTTTAAACCGCATAGACAATAAGCATTTCATAGGATAGACAGTTGTCAGCTGTCTATCCTTTTCGTTTGAAAATCAATATATATACTTTATGCCGGTTCCCCAAGTATGATCCGTATCAGGTTTTTATCCAGCATGATCGTCCGGTTCCACGGGTTCACGATAATTCCCTTTGTCTCTTCTGCGGCAAGTACCGCGCGGAATGCCTGCTCTATCCCCGTTAAAAATGTAGACATTACACTCCCGCTTCCCTTTAATTCTTCCTCAAAACTGGTAAATGCCGCCCACCAGCTATTGCCGTCCGGCGTCTGCACTGCCTGTATCTGCATCTGACCGCCACCCGTCGGCGGTTCCACCGCTATGATAAACTGACCGCCCTCTTTCATGCGTCTGCGTATCACTGTCAGGGTATGCGCTAACATCTCTTCGCTTGCCTCCTGCTGCAGTGCCGCGATTGCGGTTTCTATTTTCTCATTTCCCTGTAATCCCTCATCGATTTTATTGTTATCCATAAAAGCTCCATTTCTATATGTAAAAAATTTTATTTTTTATACTATTGCCACTTGATTCAACTGATTATTTTACAACCACTTTTGTTTTATCTGTTTCATAAGCTGCTCTCCCTTTTCCCTACATATTATACCCTCCAATTTTCCTTTTCACAATCTGCTTTTCGCCGCACAGGAACAAGGAGTCGCTTGTGGTTACTGTTCACAGGCAGGCATTTTCTGAACTGAAAATGCCGTATGATACAGTGGTGGCAGCAGATTTTGCCGATTTGGAATGCGAAGTGCGCATCCCGCCCGGAGGACTTTTTCATTCATAGGACGTAATTTCCTATGAATGAAAAAAGCATGGCATCCCTCTGGACAACCATGCTTTTGGGTTATTGTTCACACCTGTAGTGCAACTTTCAACAATTACAGTTCTTCGATTTTTTCTTTTGTTTCTTTCTCTGCTGTCTCGGCAAACCCGAGCACGACCTTAAACAGATCTCCGTCCACATACAGACGGAATGTACCACCCATAAGATCCATCAGGCTGTTTGCGATAGAAAGTCCGAGTCCGCTTCCTTCCGTATTTCTGGATGCATCGCCCCGCACAAAACGTTCCATCAGTTCATCACTGCTGATATTGAGCGGGTATTTTGACGTATTGCGGAAGGTGATAGACACCTGTGCCTCTTTTACTTCAAGATTGATGTAGACACGCGTCCCACTCTGGGCATATTTGCAGATATTATTCATCAGGTTATCGATCACACGCCAGAAATGTCTGCTGTCCGCCATGATATAGACCGGTGTCTCCGGCTTTTCGATCACAAGATCAAGTCCTGCCTCTTTTGTCTTTTCCTCAAATTCCCCGACCGTCTGTGTCATAAATATCCCGGCTTCTAACCGCTCTAAATGTACCGGAAGGTTTCCGGTGGACGCCTTGGAAGCCTCGATCAGGTCTTCGATCAGCTTTTTCAATCGGCTTGACTGGCGCTCTAACACCTCTAAATACTCCTGCGCTGTCTCGTTGTGCAGTTCTTCTTTTTCCAGCAGATCCACATAGTTGATGATCGATGTCAGTGGAGTCTTAATGTCATGGGACACGTTCGTGATCAGTTCTGTCTTGAAACGTTCACTCTTCATCCGCTCTTCGATCGCATGTGTCATGCCGTCGCTGATATGGTTGATCTGTTCTCCCTGTTCCTTAAATATACCGGTCATACGCTTTGTACTGATCTGATAGCCCGGCTCACCGCCTGCAATTTTTTCCGTTCCGTTCTTTAACTGGTTCAACTGCACACAGTACCACAGGACCAGCGGATATAAAACCAGTTTTTCTAACAGCCAGAGTAAAAGGGCTATGTCTGAATTAAAAAACATCAATACCCCTATGCCCTCAAAAAATGCAAGTACCAGCATGACCAGGATCACTTTCCAGAGAAACCCGATATTTTCCCAGATCATCCGGGCGAACTGTCCGATTTTACGGAAAAGCTGGTAACACAGGGTATGTCTCCACCATTTTCCCAATTTTACCCGCACGGAAAAACTTAATAAAAACAGTAACAACAGCCATCCCATGCAAAGGGTTGCAACTGCAGTAACAAATAAGATAAACGGCAGATACGCAACATCGACATTTATCAGGAATATCGCTGCCACATAGAAAACAAATACCTCTGCCAGCACAGCCCCCACTGCAAAAACATCCAGCCACAGATGATCCCAGACAGTCGTAACGATCTCATCCGTTCCATTCCGGTGCCCCGCCGCACACATCAGAAATACAAAGGCTGCTGCTCCGATGATAAAACTTACAAACATTGTGACTAGCGCCGTGTAACGCATGCTGTATACAAAATTCAGCAGGGTATTTGCCTGTACGTACAAGTCCGTACTGTTCCAGTCTGTCCCAACATTCTGCGGCAGGATCACAACCATCTGATAAGTGGTTTTCGGTGATGTGTTCCCCATGTTTACCCAGAGTGTATAGTTGCTGTCAAGATAATAATCCTCGTGTGTTGTATACGAAACGCTGGCATCTTCTTTGTTTTTTTCAGATGAGTCCACCCGGTCGATCTCATCCATGGATATCTCCCGGACTCCGTCTAATAACACATTTCCCCAGTGATTTACATCCATGCGCGTGCCATCAAACATGTCAAACGTGACGTATTCTCCATTTGCAATATCATCCATGCCGCTGTCTGTGACATCCGTCAGTGGCTCTTCCGTTGATTCTGCTACTGTATCCCCGTCCGCAACATCGGTCAATGCCCCATCTGCAGCCGTTCTTTCCGCAGAAGCAGCATCTCCTGTCCCGTCTGTGTGTTCAAACAGATACATTTTTCTCTCGGTATCATAAGTAAAAACTGCGCTTCCATATCCGTCTATGTCCGTCTCAATCGTCTGCACCGGATAATACTCATTTCCCGCCAGATAAACAAAAACACCTTTTGCCTCATCATAGCAGACCCGGTCCGCATAAACGCTCACCCACGAATTATCCCCGGAATACATGAGCTGCACACCGCCGCCGGTCAGAAAATTTCCATTTGTGTATACAATCTGATCTTCGTCCGATAATTCCACACTGTTTGTATACACATCTTCCAGACTGATCTTATCCGAAAAGTTGCGTTCCGCATACGATTTTTCATCATTCAGGTCAATCCCCTCGAGACTGTCTGCTTTGATAATACCATATTTAAAATATTTGCTTTCTACAGAACCTGCCGGCTGTTCCCGCCTTACATCATCCACCGCGGACAGACCATATTCATAGGAAACATTTTCAAACCACTGCTTTCTTGTTTCATCCTTTGAATTTCTATAGATTCCTTCATCAAACATAAAGATCACACCCACCGCGCTGAACACAAAACACAGTGCACTGGCACTGAGCGCGATCCAGGCAATGATCTTTGCCGCTGTCGATCCTCTCCAATTTTTCACTTTTCTCACACCTGTCCTTCCATTTTATAACCGCGTCCCCACACAACTTTCAAATACCGCGGTTCTGCCGGGTTATACTCCACTTTTTCCCGCAGATGCCTGATATGTACCGCCACCGTATTCTCCGTTCCGTAGGGATTATCCTGCCATACCTGTTCGTAAATCTGGTTCGGGGAAAACACCTCTCCGGGATGCTCCATCAGAAGTTTTAAAATATCGTATTCCGTGCGTGTCAGAGAAATCTTTTCGCCGTCAAGTGATACCTCTTTGCTGCGGTCGTCAAGTTCGATCCCGCCGATCGAGAGAACATCTTTTCTGATAGCTCCGCCTCCGAGCTGCATATAGCGTCTGAGCTGTGATTTGACGCGCGCCTGCACTTCAATCGGATTAAACGGTTTGGTGATATAATCGTCCGCCCCGACAGTCAGTCCTAACACTTTATCTGTATCCTCACTTTTTGCTGTCAGTAAAATAACCGGAACATTGCTCGTCTCACGGATTTTCACCATCGCTGCAATCCCATCCATCTCCGGCATCATGATATCCATCAGTACCAGATGGATGTCCTGTTCCTTTAACACCTCAAGTGCCTCTTTTCCGTTATATGCCTCAAATACCTGATAACCGTCCGCCATCAGATAGATTTTTAATGCTGAAACAATGTCTTTCTCATCATCGCACACCAGTATACTGTACATGTTTTCCCCTTTTCCACAGGTTTTCGATAGATTTTTACATAAACCTGTCTCTTTATGATCATGCTTTTATTGTAACGGAATAATTATGAATTTCCAATCAGTCAAAACATTAAGATTTGATGAAGTTGTACCTTGTATTCGGATAAAAGGAATGCTAATATAGGAAGGTAGTGCTCCCGGAAGTTTTTATTTTCCGGGAGTAAATTATGGATTTTTTTACACAAAGGTTAAACAAAGGAGGATTTATGGAAGAAAATAAAATGGGCGTCATGCCGATTGACAAACTCATTATCTCAATGTCCCTGCCGATCATGATCTCCATGCTCGTTCAGGCTCTCTACAATATTGTCGACAGTATTTTTGTTGCCATGATCAGCGAAAATGCCCTGACCGCAGTGTCTATGGCTTTCCCGATCCAGAACCTTATGATTGCTGTCGGTGTCGGAACTGCCGTCGGCGTAAATGCGCTTTTAGCGCGCTCCCTGGGAGAAAAGGATACCGAAAAAGTAAATAAGGTCGCAGAAAATGCTGTATTTTTAATTCTTGTCAGCTATCTGCTCTTTCTGATCATCGGTCTGTTTTTTGCAGAACCGTTTTTCCGCAGCCAGACAGATATTGAAGAGATCATCGTTTATGGAAAACAGTATCTGACGATCTGCTGCTGTCTTTCTTTCGGTATTTTTACGCAGCTTATGTTTGAGCGTATGCTGCAGGCAACCGGAAAAACCATTTATACCATGTATACACAGGGTGTCGGTGCGATCATCAATATCGCTCTCGATCCGGTTCTCATCTTTGGTCTGTTTGGTCTCCCGAAAATGGGCATTTCCGGTGCTGCTGCTGCAACCGTCATCGGACAGATGATTGCCGGTATTCTGGCAGTTGTTTTAAACCACACAAAAAATAAGGAAGTACAAATTGACCTGCACCATTTCCGCCCGAACAAAAATATTATCGGACAGATTTATGTGATCGGTGTTCCTTCTATTGTAATGCAGGCGATCGGTTCCGTGATGAACTACGGTATGAACCGTATCCTGATCGCGTTTTCCTCCACGGCAACCGCAGTGTTCGGCGTTTACTTTAAACTGCAGAGCTTCGTATTTATGCCGGCTTTTGGTTTAAACAACGGTGTCATCCCGGTTATGGCATACAACTACGGTGCCGGAAACAAAGAGCGTGTCACAAAAACTTTAAAACACTGTGTCGCTTATGCAGTCAGCATCATGGCAGTCGGCCTGCTTTTATTCCAGCTCTTTCCAAAGCAGCTTCTCTCCATGTTTCAGGCTTCCGACACAATGCTCTCCATCGGTGTCCCTGCGCTGCGTATCATCAGTTTAAGTTTCCTGCTTGCCGGTTTTGGAATTTCCTGCAGCAGTATTTTCCAGGCACTTGGAAAAGCAGTCTACAGTATGTGCATATCCATTGCAAGACAGTTAGTGATCCTGCTCCCGGCAGCATACCTGTTAGCACAGTCCGGCAATGTCAATCTGGTATGGTGGGCATTCCCGATCGCAGAACTGGTATCTGTGTGTGCAACTGCATTTTTCTTAATGAAGATCAACCGCACGATCGTAAGTAAAATCGGGCAGTAATCTTCTACGAAGTTTCGGGTGTAAAAAAGTGGTTCACTACCCTATAACAAAAAAATCCCGTGAGAAACTGATTTATAAAATCATTTCCCACGGGATTTTTTTGACCGGAAATATTTTCACTCACGGACTTAAACTTTTTATTTCTGGTTTGCCGGTTCCATATTGACGGAGCGGCCTTTGATCTTTGCATTTTTCATGGCTTCTAAAACTTCTTTTCCGTATTCTCTCGGCACTTCCACGAATGTGTATTTATCATACATATCAATGGCTCCGACAAGTTTACCCGGCATGCCGGATTCGCCTGCAACCGCACCTAAGATATCGCCCGGTTTCACGCGGTCTTTTTTACCGATGTTGATAAACAGACGCACCATGCCCTCTTCAGCTCCGGTATTGTCAAAATCAAAAGAGTCCTCTCTGTCATTGTCAAGATTGATCTGTCCCAACGCCTGTTTTAAGAATGCTGCAGCAATATCCATTGCGGTATAATCGGATTCATTGATCTGCTTTTCGATGATATCGATCGTATCTTTTAAATTTTCCTCGTCGATAATTCTTCCGATTTCTTCCATGACCTTCTCAGCCTTGATCTGTGCCACATCATCCGTGGACGGGATCGGCATTGCAACGATCTTGGTCTTGCAGTAACGCATGATATCTTTTAATTTATATACTTCTTTGCCTTTGACGAAAGTAAACGCACGTCCGGTTCTTCCGGCACGTCCGGTTCTTCCGATACGATGAACATAATATTCGTCATCCTGTGGAATATCATAATTGAATACCGCTTCCACATCATCCACATCGATACCTCTCGCTGCAACATCGGTCGCGATCAGGATCTCTGTTTTTCCGGTACGGAAACCGCGCATCACACGGTCACGCTGTGTCTGCTTCATATCTCCGTGCAGTCCCTCTGCAAAATAACCGCGTCCCTGCAGTTCCTCAGTCAGTTCGTCCACCATGCGTTTTGTGTTACAGAACACCAGAGAGAGTTTCGGATTATAATAATCAAGAAGTCTGGTCAAAACTTCGATCTTGTCTTTTCTCTTTACATCATAGTAATACTGCTCAATATTCGGAACGGTCAGCTCTTTTTTTACCACTTTGATCGTCACGGCATCGTGCTGGTATTTCTTCGTGATATCTAAGATCGGCTTTGGCATGGTCGCAGAAAATAACACCGTCTGACGTCCTTCCTCCGGGATATACTCTAAGATCGTCTCAATATCCTCACGGAATCCCATGTTTAACATCTCGTCTGCCTCATCAAGTACGATCGTGTTCACTGCCTCACAGCGGATCGTCTTTCTGCGCAGATGATCCATAACACGTCCCGGTGTACCGATAATAATCTGTGCCCCACCCTTCAATGCCTTGATCTGACGGCTGATCTCCTGTCCGCCGTACACCGGAAGGATCTTTACACCGTGCATATATTTTGCAAGTTTACGGATCTCATCCGCCACCTGGATGGCAAGCTCTCTTGTCGGTGATAAGATGATAACCTGTGTTTTTTTATTATTCGGATCTACTTTATGCAGTACCGGGATTCCAAATGATGCCGTCTTTCCGGTTCCTGTCTGTGCCTGTCCAATGACATCCACACCGGACATCACAACCGGAATTGCCTGACTCTGGATCGGTGTTGCCTCTTCAAATCCCATTTCTGCTATCGCACGCAATACCTGCGGATATAAATCTAACTGATCGAATCTAACTGTTTCCATATATTTCCTTTCTATAGAAACGTGCGCCATTGGCGCGCGTAAAACAAGGGGCTGATCAACAGCCCCCATAAGCGCAACAGTCTGAATGATAACACGGTGCCCGTACTTTTGTCAAGAAATTCCCCCGCGCAACAGTTCGCATCAACTGCGGATTTTCGGGAATTATGTACCCCAAACCTCATCTTTCGACAAAATCGTCGCCGATTTTTGGTCTGGGTGTTACTTCTTATTTAAAAGCAATCGACAATCATGTATATTATCCATTCTACTGCATCACTTTTTACTTCCGGTTTTCCGTGTGAAAAACTCGATTGCGGATTTTTGTTTCTATCTGTTATATTCTATGCCGCATTCATAAAATGTTTCCTGTTTTATTTGTCACTCACATCTGCTAAGTGTCCCAGTGCAAGATCATTTCTGGATTTTTTCTTAACCTGATAAAGCATCGCATCTGCCGCATGCAGAAAATCCCAGCTCTTTGTATCATCTTTCGGAATATCATAACAGATTCCCTGTGAGATTGTCACGATAGGCATTGCCTTAGAATATGCATGTTGGATTCCAAGATCAATGATCCGCTGCCGCAATCCCTCCGCCGCATGTCTGACCGCTTCCTCCGTCATATTCTGATAGAGAATGATAAACTCATCCCCTCCATATCTCGCACAGAATATCATATCATTCTGCATCAGCTCAAGCTGCTTTGCGATCCGCTTAATGCACTCATCCCCTGCCTGATGTCCGTAGTTATCATTATACTGCTTAAAATAATCGATATCCAGGATCTCCATGGCAAGCGGCGTCTGCTCTGATAATGCCTTCTCAAATACCTGATCCAGATAATCATTAAGGCGGAACCGGTTTGCCAGGCGCGTCAGTGCATCCGTCTCTGACTTTTCCAGAAGCCGTATATTTGCTTCTTCCATCTCGCGTCTTTTTTTGTTCGCCCGCTCTAAAGATTCCCGCACATCAAGCATATTTGCGATCATCGCCTGTTTTTCTTTTTCCATGATCTCGGACAACTCGTAATACTGCCCCGCAGCCTCTAAATATGCATCATTATCCTTATGCATACGGTAAAACTTAATTTTCAGGGAAATAATCTGCCTCTGAAGATTGACGATCTTTGACTGCCATGTCAATGGCTCTAAAATTTCCATTACCCGCAAAAAAGCATCATCATTTCCGATTTCAAGCAAAAGCTGGCTGAATTCATAAAGATCACTAAAAATATCCATGATCGGAATATCTGCATTGATCTCCTCACAGATCAACCGGATGCATTCATCACGCGCCGCCGTCTTTCCGGTTGCATGGCATACCTGTGCCTTAAAACAGCGAAAACTGAGCAGTTCAATGCCATCAATACGGCCCGCGCACTCATCCGAGACAAGCTCTGCATAATGTGCTGCACGCTCCGGCATATCGCGATACAAAAAACCGGTTCCCATTCCTATATAAACACAGGTGATCAGGCGGTAATTTTTATCATCTTTCACAAAATCCTTTACATGCTGTCCACAATTTTCAAAATATCTCTGTGCCTCTAAATATTGTCCACAGGATAAATATAAATTTCCAAGATTTATATCTATCATGGTTTCTTCCTGTTTTAACTGATATTTCGTACAGAAATTCAATCCAGTCAGATAATAGTCAAGTGCGATCGGCTCATTTCCCCGATTGATCGCCGTAATTGCCATCAGATTATATGCACGCGCCACAAGTTCCCACTGATTTGATTCATTCAGATAAGATACGCCTTTGCTGATGCAGAAAAAAAACTTTTCACTTTCATTTAACAGATAATAAGTCTCTGCACTGTAATAGTATGCAAATCCAAGTAGCTTTGGATCATTTTTTTTCATTGCATACTGTTCAATATCATAACACAACTTCAATGTCCGTTTTGCATCGTTTCCCCGGCTGTCGTACACTCCCTGTATCCATGCGCGGACAACTTCATCATATCCGTCGTATTCCATGTGCACTGCCTCCTCTCATTCCACACCAGACATTCACTTCTAAGGTTTTCTCCATAAAAAGAATACCGTCTTTTATTATAAAATAGAACTGTGTCTTATTCAAGGAAGAATGCTTTTTCTTTTATTCGAAATATGCTACCGGATCCACAGGTGTGCCATCTTTATCAAGTTCAAAATACAGATTGCTTCCCTCTACCGTGAAGTATTTCGTCGGTTCTCCAACATATCCTAATACATGTCCGGCCTCCACATAATCTCCCTTTGCAAAATTCAGCTCCTTTAACTGTCCGTAAACTGCCTCATAGCCATCACCCAGATCGACCGTAACTGTACAGCCTGTCACCTCATCATTTTCAATACTCTTAATCTGGCCTTTGGCAACTGCATAGACTTTATCATTGACCTCACCTGCAATGATCACTGCCGGATTATATTTATACTGGTCAAGCGTCGGGAAATAAACCGTGGAATCCATGCTGTAATTGATGATCACGTTTCCCTCCATCGGCCAGAGCAGCTCCTCCGAAAAATGAAGTGTCTGTGCTTTGCCTGTCGTCTGAATGCTCTGTGCTGCTTCTGTTTCTTCCGTTTCCGCTGCATTATTTTCTTCTGCAAGTTCCGCCGTTACGGCAGGATCATCCAGTTCATTCTCCATTTCATTTAAAGACTGTTTTGGAGGAACCAGTGCAGATGCCTCGGCAGACTGCTCCGAACTCTCCTCTGCTGCAATATCATCTGCCTGTTTCTGCATTTCTTCTGCAAGTTCGGCTTCCATCTGCTCCCGTTCCTTTTCCTGTCGGCTGCTGTATAACGCAGTCGTTCCAACTGCCGCTAAAGCGATCAGCAGCCCCGCAATCACATATTGTCTGTACCCCAAAAAACCTTTCTTTTTCATTATTTCTCACCATCCATTATTTATTTTTAACCATAGTGTTTCCACATCCCGGATGGTTTATACGATTATTTTTTTATTTCTTTCCTATAAATTACCGGCCTGCCCGATCACTGCTCCCTTATAAAAATAAGCAAGAATCTCCCGATAACCATATCCCTCTTTTGCAAGTTTCTCTGCTGTATTCTGGCTTAATCCAAAACCATGTCCCATGCCCCTTGCCACGATACGCACATGATCGTCTATTTCCGTGATCGTAAAGCAGGCAGATGGAAGCTCTAATGCATGGCGGAACTGCTCTCCATCGTATGTTTCCCCCGCAACTTTGATTTTTGTCACATACTCTGCCGCATCGCGGCTTACGATCTCAATCTGTGTCAGTTCCGTCAGCCCTGCATCAGGATATGCCGCACGGCATTTTTCCAGGAACTCCTCTTTTTCATAATAAAACACGGAAAGATAACCTTCCGCCGTGGTGTCCGCATGACATTCTGCCGTAACAAGATATGGCATGTCTGCATCTTCATATAACTCTGACATGCTGCGTGTCCGCCCACTGCTGATCGCATGATATGCCGCATATATGTAAGTTCTGTTATATAAGAGTGTCTCCCCCGCCGTCGCTTCCACACAGGATTTCAGTTTCTGATAATTTTTATCAAAATTTTCTCCCCAAAGCTCCTGCTGCTGATCCGGCGGCATGCTCTCCGGTTCCTTCGTCCCCGCCTGCATGGCATCATACAGATTCGTTCTGGCGATCACACATTGTGCTTTGATCGTTTCCGCTGATTTATCAATCCCGATCTCCTGCGCCACGATCTGCAAGACCTTCATCTCAGTTTCTTCATCCTCATCCTTACTGTCTCCACTTTGTGTCTCTGCCTGTCCTGATAAGATATCTTTTTTATTTTCCTGATGCTCCCGGACTTCCCTCTCCATACCCTCTACACTGTCTATTGTGTTCAGTACTTCCTGCGCCCCTTCCTTTCCATAAATGAGGTTTTCCAGGCGCATTCGCTGCATCAGTGTTGTGATAAAAACCGGCACCAGTAATATCAGACATATTCCTTTCAGCCAAAAACCTGCACGTTTTCTTCGTCTTTTTCCCATAAAAAAATCTCCCTGTCCATTTAATATATGAAACAGAGAGACTTCTCATTCAGATTTTTTACATCACATTCATTACCAGACTAAATGCCTGCATCATTACAAATCCGATCTCTGCCATGATCAGCAGTGCATAAAGTACGGTATACACGATTGGAAACGCCATTTTGCGTTTTAAAAGATGTGCCCGCCATACATAATAACCAGGCTTTAAAAAGATTGCAAACAGGATCAGTCCAAGTATTTTATAATTCTGCTTGTTGATCTTTACAATGTCGATGACAACAAAAATAATGAATGCCGCAAGCAATGCATAATTAAGCAGAGAAAATATCACATAACTTCCATTGTACATCACATTCATATAGCTGCCATCCATAATGCTGTCATAAGTCATTGCCTGAAATACAGATGATGTCGCAACCATGCTGATGATCTCACGCAGCGGCATTACGATCAGTAACAGATAGCAGAAAATATCAGAAACCGGACCATGCTGCTCCTGCGGTGCCCATGTATTCTGGCTGTACTGCGGATTGCCATACATCTGCTTTTCCCCGTTGTACTGCTGATTGCCGTAAGTCTGCTGTCCGTTGTTATACTGCGGATTGCCATAGGTCTGCTGACCGTTGTTATACTGCTGATCCCCGTAAGTCTGCTGTCCATTGTTATACTGCTGATTGCCATAGGTCTGCTGTCCGTTGTTATACTGCTGATCCCCGTAAGTCTGTTGTCCATTGTTCATGTTCTGATTTTCGTCCATAATCTCCTCCTTAATTTTGCTTTATTTTTTCTGTCTGTTTCCAATAATATTGGAAAGAGCTGCAAACTGCTCTAACGTGAGCGCCTCCCCCCGGATGGTAAGCGGTTCTCCAAGTTCTGCGATACACTCCTGTATCTCTTCCTTGGAAAGATGTACCTGCGGCGCATTCGACAATCCGTTCGCCAGTGTTTTTCTTCTCTGGTTAAACGATGCCCGGATAATGTGAAACATCAGTTTTTCATCATCCACCTGTACCGGCACCTCCTCGTGTCTGGTCAGCCGGATCACTGCACTGCCGACATTCGGGCGCGGCATAAAGCAGTTTGGCGGAACATTGGCAACGATCTCCGGTTTTGCATAAAACTGCACCGCTAACGACAGTGCACCGTAATCTTTCGTTCCCGGTCCTACCTGCATGCGGTCTGCCACTTCCTTCTGTACCATAACTGTAATGGAATCGAGTGGCACTTCACTCTCAAATAATCCCATGATAATTGGTGTGGTGATATAATATGGCAGATTGGCAACGACCTTGATTGGCTTACCACCGTTCTTTTCTTCTGCAATTTTACGGATATCCACTTTTAAAATATCTTCATTTAATAACAAAGGAGGAATTGTATGAAAATGAGGACTAGAACCATTACCGTTACAGCAGTAATGATTGCACTTTGCATAGCAGTACAGTTTTTTAAAGTTCCAACCTTTGCATACTCAGTTTATGTTATTGGTGGATTAATTAACCTGATACTTATTATTGATACATTATATTGCGGAATTGTTAGCGGTATTATAGTTTCAGCTGTTGCCCCTATTACATCTTTTATTATAACCGGGTCACCTGTTATTGCCGCTGTACCTATGATTCTTCCGTGTATTATGATAGGAAACATGGTTCTTGTGCTTTTTGCCTGGTTTGTCAGGTGCAAAAAGCTGGAACTTAATCTTTTGCCAATAAGCCTTATAGCAGGCTCTGTTGCCAAATGGGGTGTAATGACACTTCTTATTATCAGATGGGTTCTTCCATCCTTTGGAAAGGGATTAAGTCACGTAGCCTACAAGGCTGCAACAGTTACATATTCCACAACCCAGTTAATTGCGGCATTGTTTGGAACTGCATTAGCCTGTGTTATCTGGCCTATTGTGCGATTAGGTGTAAAACGTTCAAAATAAAAATTGTTTATGGATAGATA
>OGPX01001330.1_pt1 | contig 16909 bp, 12 predicted proteins | sample 1553101 | NCBI WGS metagenome assembly OGPX01 (sample SAMEA2579964, study PRJEB22360) | human gut metagenome | biome: human gut; feature: human-associated habitat; material: faeces | place: Denmark | collected 2008/2010
GCTGGGCAACGGAGCTCTACCGCTACGATCTGGTCATCGGTTACGGCATCTTCTATACCTTTGTAATCTGTACCACAGCGTCACCCATCGCATTCACTTACATCCTTCCGGTGACAAGCTTACTGGTCCTGTATAAGAACCGGAAATTCATGATCAACTGCGGTATCGTCAACTCTCTGATCATTGTGGGCGCTGCCGTCTACCGCTACATGCTGGGCTTTAACAGTGCTTCCGATATGAAGAATTACCAGCTGCAGCTGTCCTGTATCATCCTGTGTTACATCTGCTATGTCATGTCCATCCGCCATCTGAACGAGTCCGACGGTGCCATGACCGACAGTATCAAAGCCGACCTTCACAGAGTGGTGACCACCGTAGAACAGGTCAAGACATCCAGCAATACCATTCTGGACGGCATTACCGTTGTCAGAGAACTGGCTTCTGAGAACAAGCACGGTTCCGATATGGTCATGCTGGGTATGAATGAATTGACGGATAATAACCATATGCTACAGGATCGGACGACCTCTTCCACACAGATGACTTCCGACATCCGTGCCCAGGTGGAAAATGTTGTGGCACTCATCAGCGAAATGGTATCTCTGGTCGGGAAAACCGAATCCCATTCCAGTGTCAGTGCAAAAGATCTGCAAAGTCTCGTAAGCACTGCAACTACGATGTCAGAGCTTTCTACGGAGCTGGAAAATGTCCTGCAGAATTTCCAGCAGGAATTTGGCATGGTGAAGCAGGAGACCGGTACCATCGAAAAAATTACAAATCAGACGAACCTGCTGGCCTTAAACGCTTCCATTGAAGCTGCCAGAGCCGGTGAAGCAGGCAAGGGCTTCGCAGTGGTAGCTGATCAGATCCGTACCTTAAGTACTGAAACCCACGCTTCCTCCGGACAGATCAGAGAAGCTCTGTCCCGTCTGGATGCTACTTCCGCTAAGATGACCGCTTCCATTGAAGAGACCTTGAAGCTGATCCAGGTTACCCTGGAAAAGGTAACACATACCGGTGAAAATGTAAATCAGATCGCATCTGATTCCGCACAGCTTGGCAGACATATTCAGGTAGTTGATAATGCAATTAAAGAGGTGGAAAGCTCCAATACCCAGCTGGTATCCAATATGGAACAGGTATCCAACATCGTGGAGACTATCACCGGCTGTATTGCACACTCCAGCCAGACCAGTGAGCGTATGCTCAGTAAATACGAAGAAACCGCTTCCAATATCAACACCATCGAGGATGTCATGGAGAACATGATGTGTGATCTGGGTATCGGCGGCTTCATGGGTATCGAAGATATTCAGCCAGGTATGAAGATCGATCTGAAAGTAGCCGGCCAGGGAGATACGGAATACCTTGGAGAACTGATCGAACAGATTCCGGAGGGGCTGCTGGTATCCTGTCAGAAGGAGCTAGCACTCACAGATACCGCTTCCTGTACCTTACAGATCACCGCAGGCAACATCCTGTATTGTTGGGACAAGGCAGTCATCTCTCCCGCTCCTGAAAAGGGTGCTCATGCCTTCAAAATCATCATTAATACCAGACCCAGGATCAATAACCGCCGTAAATACCCCCGTATGGATCTGAACAATGCCTGCACCATCAAGTTCAAAAATTCTGATACGGAATATGCGGCCACCATGGATAATATCAGTGCCAACGGCTTTGCTTTCCTGGCGACAGACAATATCTTCACCCAGAGCAAGAATGCCTCGATCACTGTCACTATCCATGATTTCGCTCTCCCGGATCACAATGTGCTGGAAGGACGTATCATCCGCTGCTCCGATGATAACGGTCTGTTCATCGTAGGCTGCCAGATGCCGGAGGATAATTTCTATATTCTGGAATATGTAGAGAAAAATCTGGAAAGTAAGAAATAGTCAAATACAAAAGGGTGCCGCTGTGCGACACCCTTTCTTGTTTGGTTTTATAGTTTCATCTATGGCTTCAGGAGCCGGGCGATCAGGCCCTCGACCTCCTGGAGCTGTTCTTTTGTGCTCTCCTTGTGGCTTTCCTTGCGGTACTTCGAAGGGGACATTCCCTTCATGGCGTGAAAGGCCTTGGTAAATACCAGGGCATCACTGTATCCGCAGGACAATGCAATACTCTCGATAGGATAATTCGTGGAGTCCAGAAGTTCTCTCGCCTTGGTAATACGGAAGGTAGTAAGGAACTGCTGGGGAGACATCCCCAGATAGTTCTGGAACAGCGTATATAAATAGCTGCGGTTGATACACACATAGTCCGCCACATCCGTGACCTTGATGGGGTTACAGTAGTTGCTCTGGATAAAGGAAACCGCTTTTTTCACATACTGGTTCCCCTTATCCTCTTCCTCTCTTGCCACCACACCGGCGCTGTCGGCGATCACCGACAGAAATACTCCCAGCAGTCCGTTCCGGCGCAGATCATCCGCAATGCCAAAGGTATTATGCTCCATCATATCCCGGACAATGGAATACAGTTCCTCCGATTTATCACAGGAAAAAATAGGATGCCGGTCCGACAGTCCCATGCTGTGTAAGTATTCTTCGGCGCGGCTTCCAGCAAAGCCCACCCACAGATAGCTCCAGGGATCCTTCGCATCCGCCTGATAAAAAGCCAGTTCATTGGGCTGGATCAGGAAACCGTAACCCGCCTCCAGCCGGTATTCCTTGTCATGAAACCGGAAATGTCCCTTGCCGCTCAGGACATAGTGGATCAGGTAATGTGGCTTGGAGGCCGGCCCGAAGCTGTGCAGCGGTGCCGTCTGGGAGCATCCGCAACAGTTCACATACAGACTTCCTGTTTTATCATTGACAAAATCCAGTTTAAATGCTTTTTCCATGATCGGACCGTTTCCTTTCCGCGTTACCGCTCTCTCATCTAATTCACGAGAATCCCACCGTTTTCATCAAATTCCACACCGAAATCCCTGCTGTATTCATTCATACGCTGCAAAATTCTCTTCTTATCCTCACCTGCTGCCGGAGTAGGCTTAAAATCATTCCGGGTGGACACAGAACTCACCATGCAGGGAATGATCCTGGCATTTCGGTCCTCCACCTTCTGTCCGTTTTCGAATGTAAAGGTCTGCTGGAAGATCATGGTATCCTTATCTGCCGGGTTCCGGTTCGCTCCGAAGCAGAAATTCGCCAGGCTATAGATGATATATCTGCCCTTATATTCTTCGATTCCCTGAAGGACGTGGGGATGATGACCAATGACCAGATCCACGCCCCAGTCAATGCATTTTCTGCCAAGTACCTGCTGGTAATTCTCCGGATAAGTATCTTTCTCAATCCCCCAGTGACAGCATGCCAGGATCAGATCTACATTCTGTTCCCGCAGGGTCTCGATATTGTTCTGGATCAGCTTTTCCGCCTGTGCGCCCCACTCTACCTCATTGACAGAGATTATTCCTATTTTCAGGTTCCGTTCTCCGCCGTGGGCTGCCGCACTGTCCGGGATCTCATAGATACCCACATTTTTATCATAAGCATAAATGATCCCTTCCTTCTCTAATGCCACCACAGTATCCCGGCTTCCCTGTTCGCCATAATCCAGGCGGTGATTGTTGGCGAAGCTGACGGCCTCAATGCTCCCCAGCGTCAGCAGATGAGCATAGGCTGGATCCCCTTTGATGCAGTAGGTCTGTCCCTCCCGCATCTGTTCCGATGTAGTCAGAGGCCCTTCCAGATTCACGATGGTCATATCGTCCGCCGCAAAGATGTCTCTCACATTTTCAAAGAAATAACCTTCGTCCTCCGCCTGATCATAGGCCTGACGGAAGGAGGCACTGTAGTCTTGTTCCTGATGATTTCCCAACGTTACATCCCCTGCTGCGGAGATGGTGATCGTATAACGTTCACCCGTCAAATCACCGGAGTCATGGCAAGATCCCGATGTTGTTGCGTTCTCTCCACCGGAAGCCGTCCCTGTCTGTGCCCCCGTAGCAGAATCTTCTGCCGTCTGCCCAGCCTGCGTAGTTGCATTGTAACCGCCGATAGGCTGCGCCAGATCTTCCCTTCCCGGAATGTAGACCTGCTGGGTCAGATCATCGCCACATCCACCAAGCATTATGACTGCCGCTGCACAGAACAGTGCTGCAAACCTTTGTTTTCGATACCCCATAAGCTGCTCCCTCATTATCGTAGCATGATCCGCATCTTTGGTGCTTACCGTTGCTTCGCAACTATCATGATCCCATTCGCCGTTCGTCAATCCTGCAAGCACATTGACTCTCATACGTCAATTATAATATCATTCCGCAGAAGCCTCCGATGTGGAAGTAATGTCTCCGTCTCCGTACAGATTCTCCTGCAGGAATTTCTTGTTGGCTTCGAAATCCACTTCCAGCACTGCCATCTTACGGATGGTCGCATCCTTATAGGTGCCCTCCAGTGGAATGCTGTTCTGGATAATATCGTAAGTCACGGCCTTAGGTGCCATAAGGCTCAGCCGATAGCATTCTGTCTGAGTCAGATTCGTGGTCAGATTCGGCATCAGACCATCGATCAGCTCCTGGGGATTGGTCAGCATTCCCTGCGGAAGCTTGTGGATCACCTCTGCCAATACCTTTCTCTGCCTCTCGGTTCTGCCGAAATCCGTACCGATATAACGGTTTCTGCAATACGCCAGTGCCTGCGGTCCGTTCAGGTGTACCATACCGCCGGAAGTATCTTCAAAATAGTCGGTACCTTCCGGTCTTCCCAGCAGAATGTTGTATTCCACCAGATAACCATTGACATATTCCACTTCCTTGCTGGTCAGCTCAAGATCCACACCGCCCACTGCATCCACCAGATTGGCAAATGCTTCAAAGTTCACCAGTACATAGCGGCTGATATGAATATCGAAATTCTGCTCAATAGTCTCCATCAGCAGTTCTGCGCCACCATAGGAATATGCCGCATTCAGACGATTCCCCTTATGTCCCGGAATGTCCACATACATATCACGGAGCAGGGATGTCATGTAGATCTTCTTCGTCTTGTTGCTGATGGACAGCAGGATCATGGCATCTGATCTGCCGTCTTCACCGTTTTCACGGGAATCGTTACCGATCAGCAGAATATTGGTCACGCCTTCTTCCTTCATGGGAGAGGACGCTACCGACTCGATCTTCTCATAGTTCATCTCTCCGTAGACCTTTCCTACCAGCACATACAATCCTGCTGCCAGGAATACAAGGATCAGCGCCACTGCGATCAGGAAACGCTTGAGTCCTGACTTTTTCTTCTTTCTGCCGCTCCCGGCTCCCTTTTTATTTCCTTTTCTGTTCCTTTTATCCTCTTTCGTGTCTATCTCCTCACGCTTCCCGGATTTTCTTCCGGAGCGTTTTCTATCGTTATAATCGTCCTCATAGTCCTCTACATAGTCATCCCGTCTGCTGCGGCGGGTTCTGCCTGAGGTCTCCTGTCTGCGGTGATCAGCGTTACTGCTACGGCCGCCACCGTTACGACTCTCTGAAGTCTTACGTGCCGTCTCTCTGCGGGCTGCCTGTCTCCTGCGGTATGTGGGATCATCCCAGTCCTCTGCATAGTCCTCACGGGATCCTGCTCTTCTGTCGGATCCGATCACATCCAGTTCCTCCTCTTCCTCGTCATCTTCCCTCATATCATACATCTGCGGAGCCGGGCGGGCTGCCTCACGCTCCGCAGAGTGTGTCCCCGCATTCGCCGCCGGGCGCCCCGTACTGCGGCGGGCTCCCGCCCCGGATGCCTGCATTTCCTGCATCTCCTGTTGTAAAAAGGCTTCCAGACCCTTTTGTATATCTTCCATCTCCTGAATGGAGTCTCTTTCCTTATCGCTCATCCTGTACCTCACTTCCACGTACCTGATTTTGCACGCTTTTATTCCTATTCATCTTCTAGGATAATACCATAATCTGCTGTATTCGTCACGACAGAAATCCTTAAAATTTGTTTAAATGTTATCCGGTATTTCTTAAGAAACGACAACAAGAAAGACCATCTGCGGCAACTACACGATTTTCTTTCGTATGCTTTCCTCAGATGGTCTCTGCATTTTTGTTGATTTATGTCTGCTCTATTTATGAGCGACTCTTGCGTCTATGTAATTTTTCAGAGATTCCACCGTCTCTTCTACGCCCAGCTTGCTGCTGTTGATAGACAGATCGTAATTACGGGAATCGCCCCATTTTACCTTACAATGACTATTGTGGTAAGACTTTCTGCGACGGTCCTTCTCGATCATGCGCTCTTCCGCATGACGGGCATCCAACTCATAGATCCGCATAACACGTTCGATCTTGGCCTCTCTGTCTCCCAATACGAAGATAGAGATCAGGTGCGGATTGTCCTTCAGCACGATTTCGGAACAACGTCCTACGATCACGAAGGATTCTCCTGCCTCTGCTTTTTTCTTAATGTAATCGAACTGCATTCTGGCCACATTGTCTGCCGGAGAGCTGTTCATTCCCATTACACTGCGGTACAGGAATTTATTACGTCTCTTTTCGTCGAACTCAGCCAGCTCCTTGCTGCTTACATTCATGCTTGCAGCCACCTCATCTAACAGGTTGTGATCGTACATCGGCAGTTTGTAATACTCTGCCAGCTTCTGTGCGATCTCATGTCCGCCGCTGCCGTATTCACGGCTGACGGAGATAATCAGTTGTTCACTCATGGATCTGCCCTCCTTATGGCTGGATGTATTTCCAAAATTTTTTAAACTCGTATTCTGCAAATACATCTTACAGATATCTTGCATAGATCATCAGCATAGAGATCCCTACTACTATTATAGTCGCAGGTGCCATAACTTTGCAATATTTTCCCCACTTAATCATATGACCGGCTTTCGCTGCGGTGGCGATACCTACTACGTTGGCAGAAGCTCCGATGGGAGTTGCGCTTCCTCCAATATCGGTTCCCATAGCCAGTGCCCATGCCAGAATGGACAGCTCCACACCCTGGGTAGCGGACAGACTGCTGATAATAGGGATCATGGTAGCCGCAAAAGGAATATTATCCACGAAGGCGCTGGCAATCGCAGAGATCCACAGGATAATAGCGATCATCAGCATCAGATTGCCGTTGCTGATGTCTCCGATGAAATTCGCCATAACTTTCAGGATGCCGGTCTGCTCCAGGCCGCCCACTACCATGAACAGTCCGATGAAGAACAACAGGGTCTTGTAATCGATCTGTTTGATCAGTTTCAGTGCGTCCTTGCCTGCTGCAATTAAAGTCACGATAGAAATGAATACACCAATACAGGATACGGTCAGACCGGTTTGTGCGTGGGTCACCAGCAGAACTACCGCACACAGGAAAATAATAGTGCTGATAATAAATCCTTTTTTATCGGTAATGGCTTCGGAAGGATCCGGGTAGGTCTGGTTGCTGCCTGCTGCAGCTGCCTCACTGGCACGCAGTTCCTTGTGGAATACCAGATAGAAATACAGTACGACCACAACCAGGGAAACGCCTGCGATCACACCGGTATTGGTCAGGAAATCCGTGAAGGAATATCCCAGGGAAGTACCGATGATGATATTGGGGGGATCTCCGCACATGGTAGCGGATCCTCCCAGATTCGCACAGAACACTTCTGCCAGAATCATAGGCACCGGATTGAATTTCAACAGTTGTGACAATTCAATGGTAACGGCTGCCAGGAACAGGATTACGGTAATACTGTCAATGAACATTGCCAGAATACCGGATAATACCATAAAGGTGACAAACAGCGGTACAACCTTATACTTGACCATCTTGGCAAGGCGCATGCACAGCCAGCGGAAGAATCCCACCCGGGCCATTCCCTCCACCATGATCATCATTCCTGCTACGAACACGATGGTCTCCCAGTTGATACCACTGGAAGCCTCTGCGGACTGTCCCGCCGTGTACCAGAAATGACTTGTGAAAAAGCTGCCTAAGTTCAAAGTCTCCAGCACTGCGCTCATACTGTGCATTCCCAGTCCGAATACCAGTACCAGTGTCAGCAGGCCGCAGCCCAATGTGATAATGTGTCTCTCCCATACTTCCAGGACGATCAGTACAAACATCGCCAGAAATATGATTACTGCAAGTATTTGTGCTACCACTTTCCCTGCCTCCTTGCTAATTTTTCTTTAGAACATACAAGAGTAGATTCTATCCGAAATATCGGCATAAGTCAATTCTTCTTTTGGTTTCTATGCATAAATATTCCGTTAAGGTTTTTTTACAAATTGCGACGCATAAAAAGCTCCGGAAGATCCTGCCTGCATACCGATCTTTCGGAGCCTTTTTATTGCTTATATTGTTTTATTCATTTCGAAAACTTTCGATATCGTTCTTTCCCACATAACGTAAGAACATCCGGTTCATGTCAATGCCGCTTTCTCCGAAATACAACTTCATGTACTTCTCGCCGTCCTGTCGGATTGCCAGAATCACTGTCTGTTCCACCACTTTGCCCTCCGTGCCGTTAATCGTCACAGTTTGCTGCAACGTGTTGTTCAAGAATACGGAAATCGGTAACTGTGCCAGCGGACCCAGCGTGGAACTCATCCGGAATACCAGTTCGTACCGTCCGATCTTCGGGAAACGCAGCTGGTATACCGCACCGGTACCTTTCTTCGTGGACAGCTTCTCCAGCGGAAGTTCAATCTCTTCGCCGGTCTTCGGCTCCGGCAGTTCCAGCCGGGCCAGCACCTGTCCGCTGTCTCCGGCTCCTTCGGTGCTTACCGGACTGTGAAGCTCCATACACTCCTCTTCCTCTCTGCCAAGCAGCCTCTCCATGGCAACGGAACGTAACAGGAAGCAGCAGATGTTTGCAGCATTCCGCATAAGCTGCGCTCTGGTCAGCCTGCCGTCTGCCAGTCCTTCCGCAGTGTTGTCCTTATTAGAATTGGATGCTGCGTCTGCGGTCACCATGTAAATATCATTCTGCGCCCGGACCATAGGTACCGTCTGACTCTTGGAACCGGATTCGCCTTCCTCATTGATCTTTGCCCACCAGTCGGTCATGACAATACCCTGATAGCCCCATTCCTTACGGAGAATGGTTGTCAGAAGATCATAGCTGCCTGCGGTCCACAGTCCGTTCACCGGGCCATAGGTGGACATGATGCTGTAGGCTCCGCCCTGTTTTACGGCGATCTCAAATCCTTTCAGATAAATCTCCCGCAACGCCCTCTCGGATACAATAGCATTGGCATCATGCCGTTTGAATTCCTGATTATTACATGCAAAATGCTTGATGGTTCCGGTAACTCCATATTTTCCCATGCCTTTCAGCTGTGCCGCCGCCATGGTACCGGTGAGGTACGGATCTTCGGAAAAATACTCAAAATTACGTCCGTTCAACGGATTCCTGTGAATATTAATACCGGGACCCAAAAGACTGTCGATCTTGTTCTTGCGAAGCTCCATGCCCTCCATCTCATACAGTTCTTCCACCAACTCCGGATCAAAGGTACATGCCAGCAACGTACCGTTCGGCAGTGCATAGGCCATGGTACCGCAGTCCATACGGATGCCGGAAGGACCATCAGAACAGCAGGCCACCGGAATACCGAATTGCTGCAGTCCATCCGTCACACCGCCGAAAGCTGCTGCCGTTCCAGGTGTTACTTTCGGAGAACACATGCCTTCTCCGCGGGTCATACAGATCAGATCTTCGTCTGACAGCTGTGTCAGAAACTGCTCCGGCGTGATTTTTTTGTCGTAAACATCCGCCAGTTTCCAGCCCTGATCTCCCACATATTCGCTCTGGGTGGGTCTTTCCCGCAAAATACGTTCCGCCAGATCTATGGTCCGTAAGGGCACATCCTCCCAGTTGGCGATGGCATGGTCATTCTCTCCGAAGAAAAACGGTCTCAGGCGCTTAAATGCCTGCACCGGTGCCAATGCTTCTGTAGCTGTCCGTACGACCTGCAGCTCCGCTAATGTCACTCTTCCGACTTCTCTTGCACTCCGCACATCTGTGCCCACATAGAAGATATAGTCTCCTGCTTCCAATACATAGCAGGATTTATGTCCAGTGACACCACTGTCATCATAGGACGCAAGCTCCGTCAGTTCTGCTTTCAGGATCAGTTCTTCACTTGCTCCGGGCTTCAGTTCTTCCGTCTTGGCATAAGCTGCCAGCTGACGCAGCGGCTTTCCCAGCTTTCCCTGAGGAGCCTCCACATAGACCTGTATGGTCTCTCTGCCGGACATACCGCCAACATTTGTCACTTTCTCAATGACAGTTGCCTCAGTACCCTGCACTGCCAGTCCCATGCTCTCTGTCTGGAACCGGGTATAGGACAGTCCAAAGCCAAAGGGATATTTTACCTTGTCTCTGGCAAAGGTCTCAAAATAGCGATAACCTACATAGATGTCCTCGGTATAAAAATTCTCCACCGGATCCCCGAAATTCTCCGTGGAAGGATAATCCTCAATATCTTCCGCAATAGTATCGCTGAGCTTACCACCGGGATTCACTTTTCCTGTCAGGACATCTACTGTAGCTCTGCCGCCCTCCTGGCCGCCCTGCCATACATAGAGCACAGCCTGTGGCTGATACCGGTCGACCCACTTCATATCCATGATATTACCCACATTCAGCACAACGATCGTCCTGGCAAATGCATTGCAGACATTACGAAGAATTTCTTCCTCCGCAGCTGTCAGCAGATAACTGCCTTCCGCAGCACTATTATCCTTGTCTTCTCCTGCGGTTCGGCCGAGAACCACAATCGCAAGATCCGACTGTTCCGCCGCCTGTCTCGCCAGTTCTTCGCTGACGGGCATTTCTTCCTGGTTCCAGGGCTCCATAGCCCATCCCTCTCCTATATCAAAAGGATGATCCTTCAGCCATTCCCGGTACTGTGCCTCCAGTACCTCATTCATCTGTACGGTGCCGTCTTCCTTGAGACTGTCTGTAATATTGGTCACATATGGAGCATTGACCATACCTCCGGAACCCGTACCGCTCTTATAATGCTCGAACTGTATCCTTCCGAAGATCGATACTTTCTGTCCTTTTTGTAAAGGAAGTACTTCATCCTTGTTGCGAAGCAATACGCTTCCCTCTGCGGCCACACGTCTGGCCAGTTCCGCATACTTTTTGTAATCCAATGTGTATTTCATACGCTTGTCTGCTCCCTTCCTGTTATATCTATATTTCTGTATTTTTTATCCTAATAATAGCATTAATTTCCCAATACATCCACAAGAAAAGCTCTTTCTCTGACAGAAAGAGCCTTAAAAACATTTTATTGATTTTACAAGATGATCATGACCACAAAATCCCCGTTCTCCATAAAGAACTGGTATTGTCCGTTCAGCTTTTCTACATAATATACGATGCTTCTGGCCCCCAGTCCATGCCCGGAGCGCTCCGTCACCGGGACACCGTCAATAAATACCGGGGCATTCTGCACAGTATTTTTCGCCATCAGAAGAAGATGTCCTGACTTTTCGGACAGAGCCAGCTGTATCAGCCGCTTTTCCTGCGGCAGTTCCTGTACGGCATGCATGGCATTTTCCAGTACGTTTGACAGGATCGCACAGAACATCATTTCAGAGCAGGGAAGTTTCTCTCCAATGCTGACCTGTATCTCCCATCGGATCCTCTGCTCCTCAAACCGCATATTATAGATGGACAGTACGGAATTCACCATCTCATTTCTACAATAGGTCTTGATCACTGTATCATCATAAGTCTGGCTGACCTCATTCAGATATTCCAGCGCCTTGTCGGTCTCTCCCTGTTGGATCAGTGTTCGCAGCACCGACAGATGATGCCTCGTATCATGCCGTAAAATGGACATCTTTTTCTCGCTTTTTCTCGTATTGGTCATTTCTGTCTGGAATGAATTCAGCTGCATCCGGATCAGTTCATTGTACTGCTCTGCCTTGTTCTTCATCTCGTACTCCCGGAAATATACCAGTAAAAAGAGCAGATACGTCAGACACATGGCAAACCCCAGGAATTCCGGAACCGCCTTATTTCCCGTATACAGCAGACTGGAAAATTTCGTGGTGGCATAATCAAAAATATAATATACCATGGGCAGACTTCCGATAATAAGAAGTTCCCTGTCTGTCTTGGCAAACAGCATTGCTGTCGTCTGACAGACATACCTGCACAAAATGACAAAAACGCCAATGGTCACCAAGATTCTGCAGACATAATAACACCACTCCTGCCCTGTCACAAATAATGCGAAAAGTCCCATCCAGTTACTGCACTGACAACATAGATATGCCGTGAAAATAGAAATCAGGGAAGGAAGAATACGGAATTTATAATGCAAAACCAGTACAAATAACAATGGGGCATGCACGATCAGTGGATAAATCTGATCTACTGTTTCTGTTCCAAAGAGAAGTACACACAGAACATATAGAATTCCTGAAACAACCGCCAATGACAACAATTGCAATATATTTTTCTTATCCTGCTTCACTCCCAGAAAAAATGCCGACAGGAAGATTCCAAACAGCATTGTCGTTGTATGATGTGTATATGTTAATATCTGTAGTACCATTTTCTTCTCTCTTTCGTATTCTTACCATACATTTTTTACGGTATAAACCATTTCTGTTATATGACCCACCCCGATATGCGAATAGAGGGTAGGATTGTGGGAGTGCGTAGCACGTAGGCATCAAAGCCGGGGGCCTTTGACCTCGACTTTATTATATAAGACTCTCAACGAGAAATCAATTTGTGGATGATTTGACTTTTTGCGTCACAAATGTCAGCATGTCTCGCCTGTGGGATTCAGTAGCTTCTACGCCTTTCGCCGGCGTCTGGTATCACTGGGACTGACACCATAAGCATTGCGGTAGGTTCTGGAAAAATGCACCAATGACGCAAATCCGGTCTTCTGCGCGATCTCCTGGATCGCCAGAGAAGACTCCACCAGAAGTCTTCCGGCTCTGGTCAGCCGGACATTGGTAAGGTATTCCAGAACGGTGGCTCCGGTCACCTCGCGGAAAATACGGCAAAAATAGTATTTACTTAAATGGATCTGGGATGCGATGGTCTCCAGATCTATTTTTTCCGCATAATGGGCATTGATATAGGCGATGGCATCCAGAATCTCCTGTCTGGGAGCTGCGGAGAGCTCCGGCATCTGTGTCCGCTCCTGCCTCGTATAGTAGTCTCTGCACAGTAGCAGCAGTTCCAGACAATAGTTTTGCTTTAATTTCTCGGCCACAGCATCGTGGCGGTTATAATATTTCCGCAGCCGTTCGAAGACCTCTACCAGTTCTCCGGACTGTTCCGTTGTCAGATGCAGAATATCATTCTGCAGAACCTCCAGGAACCGCTGCTTCTCCGCAGGTTTCAACATTCCATCCAGATAATCCGGTGCAAAATTCAAGACATACCGGGCATAGAAATCCGAGGACAGACTCTGCATATAATGGGTCTGGTAGGGTTTGATCAGGATAATGTCTCCCGGATTCAGCACATGACAGACACCATCCAGGAAGATGTATCGTATCCCCTTCACCACAAAAAAAAGTTCGTAAGTATCGTGATAATGATTGGTCTGCATATCATTTTTTTTGGTTGTCTCTATGTATTCCAGAAACAGATCGGAATAAGGGTCAAAAATCGTACGAAGCATAGTTTTCCTTTCCCGGAATCATTCCGGCAAGATTCATTCGATTGCTTTTTATTACCGCAAGATATGTTAAACAATCTTAAAAATAAAAGATTATAATGGGATTATATAATAAATCTTGTGCCATGTGAAGTATATTGGAAGGAGATAACTTATGGAGAAAAGACCTTTAGACTATGCAAAAGCATCCATGGATACCATGATGCGCAAATGGGAAGCCCCCAAGCTTCCGCCCGAAGGAAGATTCCATTATCATCAGGGAGTATTCCTGTCCGGAATGTACAAAAGCTATGAACTTTGCAAAGAGGAAAAATATTTTGATTACATCAAATCCTGGGTGGATGCCGTCATCACCGAAGACGGTGTGATCAAACAGGCTGATATGGGGCAGTTCGACGATATGCAGCCGGGTATTCTGTTATATCCCCTCTATCATTGTACCGGTGATGCCAGATATAAGAAAGCCCTGGACTCTCTGATGGCTGCCATTGATTGTTATCCCACCACTCCCGAGGGCGGCTATTTCCACAAGGCCGATCTGCCGGAAGAAATGTGGCTGGACGGTCTGTACATGGAAGGTCCACTGCGCGCGCAGTATGGCGCAGAATTCCATCACCCCGAATATTTTGATGAGGTTATCTTCCAGGCTCTGACCATGCAGAAACATACCCGTGACCCCAAGACCGGTCTTCTATATCATGCATGGTCCTATGACAGGAAAGTAGAATGGGCTGACAAAGAGACCGGCTGTTCCCCCGAATTCTGGGGCAGAGCCATGGGATGGGTGCCTGTAGCCCTCCTGGACGAACTGGATTTCATTCCCTCCGATCATCCGGACAGAGCAAAACTGGAAAAAATGGCAGTGGATCTGTTAAAGTCTCTGCTCGCATTCCAGTCTGAAGACGGCAGATGGTATCAGGTGGTCAACCGTGGCGATGATCCCGCCAACTGGCTGGAGAATTCCTGCAGCTGCCTGTATGTAGCGGCTCTGTGCAAAGCGATCCGCAAAGGTCTGCTGGATGCATCTTATCTGGAATATGCTCACAAGGGTTATGAGGGTGTGATCCGCTCCCTGACCTGGGAAGGCGATGACCTCATTATCGGTAATGTCTGCATCGGAACCGGTGTCGGTGACTATGAGCACTACATTCACCGCCCCGTATCCGCCAACGATCTGCACGGAGTCGGCGCCTTCCTGCTGATGTGTGAAGAGTGCGAACAGGTATTTTAATATCTTGTAACTATTCAGAGCCATGCAAAACCAGGCTTACAGATCCTCGCTGCCGGGATTCCGGCGGCGGGCAGATCTGCTTATATTATTACTTTTTACAGCTTTACTTTTACAAAATCATGTTCCATGGCCGGAAGCACCTTTTCGATCAGATCCACTGTCCGCATGCGGAGGCTGGAGGTATTGATGCAGGGGTGGCATCCGAAATATTCACTGTCCAGCACCTCTTCATCGATCAGCAGCTTCACCTGATGCTCCGTATCGTTCATCAGTCCCAACACACTGACAGAGCCGGGGGTGATATCCAGAAATTTCTCCATATATTCCGGCTTGGCAAAAGATAATCTCGCCGAACCGATCTGCGCCGACAGATCCTTGGTATGGAACACCTTGGTATCCGGGATCATCAACAGGTAAAATGCGGTCTCCTGACGATTGCACAGGAACAGATTTTTGCAGATCGTGGTGTTGTCGCCAAGGGCGTGGTCAATTTCTTCGCAGGCTTCCATAGTCATAGCAGCCTCATGGTCAATACGCTGATATTGAATACCTAGCTTGTCTAAGAAATCATAGACGCGGATTTCTTTGTTCAGACGGTTATCTGTATTTTCGGGTCTTCCCTTTTGTAATTTCATTTCATAACTCTCCTTTTTTTCATTTATCAAAGTGTAATCCTTTTGTAAGCGGAATGTCAACAGAAGAGCAAATATCCAGAATATTTTTCTAGTATCCTGTACGTTCTACCACTTCCGCGGAATAGATCACCAACACTCCAGCTCTCCCCACCTTATGATACCAACCGGTCTATCCGCAGCAGGAATATCATGTGATGCTCCATAGTACCCATCAGTACCCGCTATATATCCGCTGAAACAACATCTCATCCAACTGCATCTACTGCCAGCATCCCTGCATCCTGATATGGATTATTCCCCCATCCTATCCACAATGCTGTAGATACTTACATAGAAAGCCTCCATGGGGATAAAACGGTACTCACAGCAATGGAACTGCCGGATATCAAAGAGTTTAACAAAATTCTGTGGACCGGTAAGCCTCTTTCAGTGCCTGACGGGATTCAATCTCTGCTTTCTTCTCCTGTGTCACATCCATGGATGCCAGCAATACCTTTTCCAGCTTTCCATTCTTCCATTCCAAGGGAATATAAGAAGCGATTTTATAAGTCTTTTCATCCAGGCTGCAATATTCAAACTTATAAATATCATTTTCACTTTTCAGTTTTTTCCGAATATTATCCGGGGCTATCAGGATATCTATAGCTTCCAGTGGTTCCAGTGTCTTATACCTTTCAAGAACCTGCATCTGAAAATCATGATAAAAGCCCAGAGGTTTATATATCATCTGTCCATTCAGATTGTAGAATTCATATCTGTCATTTTCCAGATCACAGACAACAAAGCGGTCAACCAGACGCACAATACTCTGAATCAGCTGCTCCATGGAAGCATTATCCGCTGCCATCTGCAGATGCCGTGCGCTCTCTACCTTTGCCTCTGTGATATCACGCAGAAAGATCATGGCATATTCTGAATCCTCTATCTCTCCACGTATGATCACATTGCGAACCCATCGTTCTTCTCCATTCAGAGTGATTCGACACTCTAAAGACAATTCAGTTTCCAGCCCCTTCAGCCTTTCTGCAATATAATCACGGTCATAAAAAGCGGATACCGCCTTCTTATCTGTTTCCATAACATAGGAATCCACAAAATGCTGTATCAGTTCATCCCATGTATGACTCTGTTCAAAGACGGTCATCAGGGACGGTTCAACCTTAAAAGTATCAAAAGTATTCGCTTCCAGATTCACATAATACTCGCACAGATCTGCTTTCGTTGGAACACTGAACTTGATACAATTTAACCTTGTTTCCCCTAGGGGTGTTCAAAGGGGGTTCATTTGAACACCCCCTTGAGAAATGGCACTTGCAGGCATAAAAGAAGGCAGGCAGTCTCGTTATAAGACTACCTGCCTGTTGATTATTCTTATGCTGTTTTCTGTATTTCGCCAGTTCGGCAAACTGGAATTGAGATTTCATGTATTCCAAGGAATTTAATAATTGTTATATTTTATTATCA
>OGPX01001335.1_pt1 | contig 16870 bp, 17 predicted proteins | sample 1553101 | NCBI WGS metagenome assembly OGPX01 (sample SAMEA2579964, study PRJEB22360) | human gut metagenome | biome: human gut; feature: human-associated habitat; material: faeces | place: Denmark | collected 2008/2010
TCATTCCGTCAGTTGTTCTTTCCTTTGTCCCGATCATTGTCGTCGCTCAAAGGTGTTCGTCGTCTTTACCTTCTTTTCCTTTTTCGTTCTTTTCCTCGTCTTTCATGCGCAATAATTTATCTTTACCGAAATTTATTTCTATCACCACTTTCTTGGGCGAGTCGATATGGTAACTCACAATTCCGGCATCTCTAATCAAGAACATAATAATGACAACCAGCATCCCGACCAAATTTTCGGCAAAGACACAATTGACGGACACGCAGTGCGCTAAATTAAAAATCGTCGTCCAATTGGACATTCTCTTTCCCATCCAGGCCGAGTGGAAGCGCTTGATCGACGATGCCGAACAGTCCGAATGCTGCTGAAGATAAGCGTCGTCAAAGCCGTTATCCCGGCTGACTTTCATAATCGAATCGATGACTTTCTGTTTTTCTTCGTCATCACTGTGCTGCAAGCCATTACATTGCTTTTTCTTCCATTGCTTCTCTTCGACTCTTTCCTGAAGGGCATCCCTGTTCTCGTCATACACGGACTTTTCGCCACTCTGATTTGCTTTTTTCTGACTCATGCTTTTCTGATTTGCTTTTTCCTGACTCATGCTTTTCTGATTTACTTTTTTCTGACTTGTACTTTTCTGATTTACAGTCCTTTTTACTTCAATGTGTTGTTCTCTTTCACTACTGTTCTGGCAGTTTTCTTTTTTGTTCATTACTAATTATATTTAAATTAATCCGACAAAATTCGGGATTTACCTTTAACATTTTGGGTCACGCGTGACTCTTTCTACATATTTTTTCATTTTAGTCAAGCGTGAACGGTTTTTATTCTACCCACAGTCTACTTTTGCCCCGAAATCAATAAATAACAATTGAATCATATGACTGAAATGAAAAAACAACATTCCCTCCCACGGGTACGGCTCATGAGGCGGGCCGCCGTCATCCGTCGCAACAATGACATGAACCGGCGTGATGCGCTCATCATCGCCCACCGAATCGGTGGACTGATAAGGAAGATGCACAGGGAGAACGTGAAATTCTGCTACACCAAGCAGGACGGAACCGTGCGCCACGCTGTCGGCACGCTCACCGGATATCAACACAGTTTTCACCGCCCCTATATGCCACGACCGGAAAATACGTTTGTAGTCTACTACGACCTCGAAGCCAAAGGGTGGCGCACGTTTCATGCCGAAAATTTCCTTTGCGTCGAATGAGTTTCGAAGAGCAGATGAGATTCGGAGAGCAAATGAGTTTCGGGCAGCAGATAAATTTTGAAATGAGTTTCGGACAGCAGATAAGTTTTGGACAGCAAATGAATTTCGGAGAACAAATGACTTCAGAAGAACGAAAAGAATGGGAAACGCTTTGCAGAATGTATCATGTGGACTCTTTGTACGAAGCCATTCAAGGGTGTCGGGAGGAACTGGAGTTTCTCGTTCGCTGTGCCGAACGGCTCGAACCCCGTGCAGAGGAGGAATGAGAAAGGTCAAAGACCGGAGTAAGCGGGCGGAACCGCCTCATGTCAGCGAGGAGGCTACGCCGTTTAACAGTCCTTGTTTATGCCGTTTTTACCTTGCAGGCTACGCCGTTTCTACCATGCAGGCTGCGCCGTTTATCCCCGGTGGTTTCGGAAAAGGGATTTCTTTTTAACGAAGTATAATTTTATTAACAATATAAAGAATAAAGTCTGCAAAGCAGATTCTGCTTCCTATGAAAGAAGATACAGGAAGCTGCCTGTGCATCACAGAGAAGGGTGCCGGTCATGGAATACAGAGGAATATTTCCGGCCGAACAGCTGCACAATAACAGAAAGAGCAAAAGGCTATAGATCAGAAAAATACTGAAATATTGGAGGTAAATATTACATGAGGATTTCTACAAGAGGAAGATATGCGCTGAGACTGATGTTGGATCTTGCTACAAATTATACAGGAAAACCGATCCGCCTGAAGGATGTGGCGAAGCGCCAGGAGATCTCCGATAAATATCTGGAGCAGATCATATCCATCCTGAACAAAGCAGGCTTTGTCCGCAGTGTCCGTGGCCCTCAGGGCGGCTATGCATTGCAGCAGACCCCGGATAAATACACGGTCGGAATGATCCTCCGCCTCACAGAAGGAAGCCTTTCCCCTGTGGAATGTCTGGACGACAACGGAGCCATCTGTGACCGTGAGGAGAACTGCGTCACCCAGATCCTCTGGAAAAAGCTGGACGACGCCATCAAAGGTGTGGTAGATCATATAACATTGGAAGACCTGATGAACTGGCAATCCGTGAAGGCGGATGAATATATCATATAAAAAAAGCTGCGCAAGCAGCTTTTTTTATATGACATTTTTTTACTAACATTTTACAAAACCGCGATTTTATATTTTACCTTCCATTCCTATAATAACACCTGTATTTAAGCAGTAAGCAAGTAAAAATGATCATAGAAATGAGGAGAAAAAAATCATGAAAAAAAGAATCGCAGGTATCTTAACAGCAGCACTTATCGGAACTACAGTAATGGGAACCGTTGTAATGGCAGGACCATTCGGAGCGATGCGCGTAATTTCCCATGAGGTCGGATCCGGAACACGTGGAGCATTCGTAGAGCTGTTTGGGATCGAAGAAGAAAAAGACGGTGAGAAAGTAGATATGACAACACAGGAAGCAAGCATCACAAACAACACAGATGTAATGCTTACCACAGTAGCAGGCGATGAGAACTCTATCGGATACGTATCCCTTGGTTCCCTCAACGATACAGTAAAAGCAGTAAAGATCGACGGAGCAGAGGCAACAGCAGAGAACGTTGCAGATGATACATACAAGGTAGCACGTCCGTTCAACATCGTAACAGGCGACAAGCTCAGTGATGCAGCACAGGATTTCATCAACTACATCATGAGCTCTGACGGACAGGACATCATCGAAAAAGAAGGCTACATCAAAGTAGATGAAAAAGCAGAGGCATACAAAGCCGGAGATGCAAAAGGCAAAGTCGTAGTTATGGGATCTTCTTCCGTAGGACCTGTAATGGAGAAGCTTGCGGAGGCATATCAGAAAACAAACAAAAACATCACAGTAGAGGTTCAGGTCAGCGACTCCACAACAGGAATCAATAGCGCAACAGAGGGTGTATGTGATATCGGAATGGCATCCCGTGAGCTGAAGGACGAGGAAACAGAGAAAGGTGTTAAAGCTACAGAGATCGCAAAAGATGGTATCGCAGTCATCGTAAACAACGACAATGACCTTGAGGAGCTTTCAAGTGACCAGGTAAAATCCATCTTCACAGGTGATATCACAGACTGGGAAGACGTGACCAAATAAATTCCCGGATAAAAAACGATTGAAGTATCTTACAAAGAGCGGCGATCATGACAAGGTCAGGAAAGCCGCTCCGTTATATATCAGCACAGTGGATATCCACTGGAACAGAGAGAAAGGTGTCTTATGAATCATTTAGGAGAAAAGGCCATGAAGGTCGTTTTTCTCATTGCGGCCTGTGCATCGGTTCTTGCAGTATTTCTTATTTGTGTGTTCCTTTTTGCAAACGGCCTTCCTGCAATGGGAAAGATCGGTCCCTTAAAATTCCTCTTCGGAACAGAATGGAGACCAACAAACGATAAATTCGGAATCCTGCCAATGATCGTGGCAAGTATTTATGTAACTGCAGGAGCAATCCTTATCGGAGTTCCGATCGCACTTTTTACATCCGTATTTATGGCAAGATATTGCCCGAAAAAAATCTATAAACCACTGAAATCCGGTATTGAGCTTATGGCAGGCGTTCCATCTATCGTATATGGCTATTTTGGTCTGGTTCTCCTGGTACCGCTGATCCGCCAGCTGTTCGGAGGAACCGGAAGCAGTATGCTGGCAGCATGTATCCTTCTGGGAATCATGATCCTTCCGACGATCATCGGAGTTACGGAATCGGCAGTACGAAGCGTTCCGGAAAGCTACTATGAAGGCTCACTTGCACTTGGCGCAACAAAAGAAAGAAGCATTTTCTTTGTTATGCTTCCGGCAGCAAAATCCGGAATCCTGGCAGGCGTTGTCCTTGGGATCGGACGTGCCATCGGTGAGACCATGGCTGTGATCATGGTAGCCGGAAACCAGCCACGTATGCCGAAGGGACTTCTTCAGGGTGTCCGTACCATGACTGCAAACATCGTAACAGAGATGGGATATGCATCAGGACTTCACAGAGAAGCACTGATCGCAACAGGAGTTGTACTCTTTGTATTTATCCTGATCATCAACTTAAGTCTTTCACTGCTGAACAGGAGGGCGGAGTATGCAAACTAACGTATCAGTAGCTGCAGATCCTGCGGCAGAAACAACCATGAAAAAAAGAAATACACTTACCATAGGAGACCAGCTGAAGTCTTATGCAAGACATCCTGGTGCAGGAGTCCTGGCATTTCTCACACTGCTGGGAGCAGTGATCACTTTTGCACTGCTGTTCTTCCTGATCGGCTATGTGCTTGTAAAAGGTATTCCCTATCTGAATGCAAGTCTGTTCAGCCTTACCTATACCTCAGAGAACGTTTCCCTTCTCCCGTCATTGATCAATACCCTGATCATGACACTGGTATCTCTGGCGATTGCCGCTCCGGTAGGAATCTTTGCAGCGATCTTCCTTGTGGAATATGCAAAAAAAGGCAGCCGTTTTGTAAAGCTGATCCGTATTACCGCAGAGACACTTTCCGGTATTCCATCTATCGTATATGGTCTGTTCGGTATGTTGTTCTTTGTAACTGCACTGCACTGGGGCATGTCTCTTCTTTCCGGTGCGCTGACTATGGTGATCATGGTACTTCCCCTGATCATGCGTACCGCTGAGGAAGCACTGAAATCTGTTCCGGATTCTTACCGTGAGGCAAGCTTCGGACTTGGAGCAGGCAAGCTCCGTACTATTTTTACGATTGTACTTCCCTCCGCAGTTCCTGGAATCCTGGCAGGTGTGATCCTGGCCATCGGACGTGTGGTAGGTGAGACTGCAGCACTTCTTTATACCTCCGGTACTGTTGCGGCAGTTCCAAACAGCCTGATGGGTTCCGGACGTACTCTCGCACTTCACATGTATGTGCTTTCCAGTGAGGGACTTCATGTAAACCAGGCATCTGCAACAGCAGTAGTCATTCTGGCATTTGTACTTGTTATCAACGGACTGTCCGGTCTGGTAGCCAGAAAAATTGCGAAAGGATAATGATCGATCATGAGTGAAAATACAAAAATTTCAATTGACAATATGAATCTCCATTACGGAAGCTTTCATGCCCTGAAGGGAATCAATATGGAGATCCCGAAAAAGGAGATCACAGCATTTATCGGACCAAGCGGCTGCGGTAAATCCACACTTCTGAAATCCTTAAACCGTATGAATGACCTTGTGGAAGGCTGTACCATCACAGGAAAGGTAGAGCTTGACGGGGAAGATATTTACGGAGATATGGACGTGAATCTTCTGCGTAAACGTGTGGGAATGGTATTCCAGAAGCCCAATCCGTTCCCGATGAGCATTTATGATAATATTGCATACGGTCCGAGAACACACGGAATCCGTTCCAAGGCGAAGCTGGACGAGATCGTGGAAAAATCTCTCCGCGATGCGGCAATCTGGGATGAGGTCAAGGACCGCCTGAAAAAAAGTGCTCTTGGAATGTCAGGCGGACAGCAGCAGCGTCTCTGCATTGCCCGTGCCCTGGCAGTACAGCCGGAGGTGCTTCTTATGGATGAGCCTACATCTGCCCTGGACCCGATCTCTACTTCCAAGATCGAGGATCTGGCAGTAGAGCTTAAAAAGGATTACACCATTGTTATGGTCACACATAACATGCAGCAGGCAACCCGTATCTCCGACAAGACAGCATTTTTCCTTCTTGGTGAGGTTGTGGAATTTGCGGATACAGACAAGCTGTTCTCCATGCCGGCAGATAAGCGTACAGAGGATTATATTACAGGAAGGTTTGGTTGAGATTATGTCAGAACGTTTTGTAAGACAGCTGGAAGAGCTTCACGTGGAACTGATCACCATGGGAAGTCTCTGCGAAAAAGCAATTTCACTTTCTGCCAAAGCTATTCAGGGTGAAGGCGGGATGACTCTCATTGGCAAGATCTTTGAGACGGAAAAAGAGATCGATGCACAGGAAAGAGAGATTGAAAATCTCTGCATGAAGCTTCTTCTTCATGAGCATCCGGTAGCCGGAGATCTGCGATCCATTTCCGCAGCGCTGAAGATGATCTCCGATATGGAACGCATCGGTGACCAGGCAGCAGATATTGCGGATCTTTCCGAGCATATCGAGGACAAAGCAGTTACCGGAGATATCATTAATATCCGGAAGATGGCAGAGGATACTGTCCGGATGGTTACAGAAAGCATCGATGCCTTTGTAAAGGGTGATCTTGAGCTTTGCAGAAAGGTTATTGACGATGATGATAAGGTGGACGATGCCTTCAATGATATTAAGGAAAAGCTGGCCGAGGTTCTGAATAACGGAAAGCCGGATGCAAGCATCGGTCTGGATATCCTCATGGCTGCAAAATATTTCGAGCGTATCGGTGATCACGCTGTGAACATTGCAGAGTGGGTGGAATATTCCATCACAGGAAACCACAGAAGCGGTTCCAGTCATACAGATAACTATTTTGTTGAGGAATAGAAATAAGTAAGAGCAGATTGCAAAGAGTTGCATTATTGCAAAAAAAAGTGCTGTGGTATTGAAAGGATATCACAGCACTTTTTATAATGTGATGAAATTTACAAGGATTTAACTTTTTCCGGATAATTATTTTTACATTGCATTCGTAAAATGCTATATAGATTTCGGAGAAACGAAAGGGCTGAGCTTTGAGTAAAAAAATATTTAAGTATATCATGCTGGTTTCATCACTGATCACAGTACTGGGACTGGCATTTGTCGTGGGGATCCTTTATCACTATTTTCAGGGACAGCTGATGGGTGAGCTGAAGAAAGAAGCCGTGTATATTTCCAGAGGTGTGGAAAGTACCGGGACAGATTATCTGAAGAAGCTGAATGATGAGGATTCCAGGATCACTTATGTGGATGAAAGTGGAAAAGTTATCTACGACAATGAGGCAAATGTGGAAAGCATGGATAATCACGGACATCGCAAGGAGATCCGTGAAGCAGAGATCAACGGAGAAGGTGCGGATGAAAGAATGTCATCCACGCTTTCCGAAAAAACAATGTATTATGCAGTACGCCTTGAAAATGGCAATGTGCTGAGAGTTTCCAGTAACCAGGCTTCTGTATGGATGTTGCTCCTGCAGCTGCTTCCGCCTTTTGCTGCAGTTCTGATACTTATGCTGCTCCTGTCTGGCGTATTTGCATCCAGGCTTTCCGGGAAGGTTGTGGAACCTCTTAATGGGCTTGATCTGGAGCATCCGGATGAGAATGATGCCTATGATGAGGTACAGCCGCTTCTCAGCAAGATTGGCAGACAGAGCCGGCAGATCCGTCTGCAGCTTGAGGCAGCCAGAAGACAGCAGAAAGAATTTTCTATTATCACGGAGAACATGCAGGAGGGACTTCTTGTGATCGACCGTTATACCATGGTACTTTCTGTCAACTCCAGTGTGGGAAAGCTTCTTAAGGTAAAGGAGATCAAAACAGGAGAAAGTGTATATCTTCTGAACCGCTCGGAGGAGTTCAGGGATGTCGTTTGTCAGGTCCTTGAAGGAAAGCATGAGAACAAGAGCCTTCGTCTGGATGGCAGTGAGATTCAGGTGATCGCCAATCCTGTCACAAGAGAAAACAAGACAGAGGGTGCGGTGATCCTTCTGGTGGATGTGACCGAAAAAGTAGAAAGGGAACAGCTGCGAAGAGAATTTTCCGCCAATGTTTCCCATGAACTGAAAACGCCGCTGACTTCCATTTCCGGATTTGCTGAGATCATGCAGGACGGATTTGTGAAGGATGAGGATGTGAAGGTTTTTGCAGGACGCATCTATAAGGAAGCGCAGAGACTGATCCGTCTGGTTGGGGATGTGATCCGGATCTCCCGTCTGGATGAGGGCGGATTGCCGTATCAGTGGGAAAAACTGGATCTTTACAGTCTGACTCATGATATTTTTTCTACCTTACATGAAGCTGCCGAAAAGCAGGAAGTGCATATGTATATGGAAGGCGGAAGTACAGTGCTGGATACAGTGCCGACGATCATGGAAGAGGTTCTCTATAATGTCTGCGATAATGCTGTCAAATATAACCGCCGGGGTGGAGAGGTCTTTGTGAGACTGAAGGATGGCGAGGATGCAGTTCGCGTGAATGTGCGGGATACAGGGATCGGTATTCCGAAGGAAGATCAGGAACGCATTTTTGAACGTTTTTATCGGGTGGACAAAAGCCATTCTAAGGAAATCGGCGGAACCGGTCTTGGCCTTTCCATTGTGAAGCACGGGGTAAAAACTCTGAACGGCAGGCTGTGGCTTAACAGTGAACCGGGACAGGGAACCGAGATTATTATGGAATTTCCGAAACATCATATAGAAAAGGAAGCAGCAGAGTGAACATAGGTCGTGCAGCGATGATGTTCATAGGCATGCAGCAGAGTGGAAGATGAAAGGCCGTTCTGTTGTATGTATCTGCTGCTTTTTATATCATAGTATATTGCTGGTTGGAGGTTGATGGTTTGACAGACCGGAAGGGTTATGCTATCTTATGTAATAATAATCAGAATAAGCAACAGGAAAGCGGATGATAACGGTCCGCTTTCTGTATTATAATTGGTTCGGAATAATTCCGGACGACTATACTGAGGGGAATAAAAATATGATACAGGCAATTGTTTTACTGGTGTTCCTGATCTTTCTGAATTCTGTTTTCGCAGGTGCGGAAATGGCGGTTCTGTCCATGAATGAAGCGAAGATGAAGGAGCTGGCAGAAGAGGGAGATCACCGGGCGCAGATTTTGATAAAGCTTACAGAACAGCCGGCACATTTTATGACAGCGATCCGTGTAACGGTAACTACGGCAGGATTTCTGCAGAGCGCTTTTGCGGCAGAATATTTTGCACAGCCGATGACAGAGGCACTGATAAGGTCAGGGATAGACGTACCACAGAATGTTCTGAAGATCGTATGCATGATCATTGTGACCATACTGCTTTCCTATGTAAGTCTTCTGTTCGGAGAACTGGTGCCAAGACGTCTGGGAATGAAAAATCCGGATGAGCTGTCTCTGCGTCTGGCAGGACTTCTTAAGATCGCGATGATCGCAGTCTGGCCGGCTACTGCACTTCTGACAGTAACTGCCAATGGTGTGCTGTATCTGATGGGAATCAAACCGGAAGAAAAAGAGGAGCAGGCCACAGAGGAAGAGATCCGTATGCTGCTTACAGAGGGAAATGAACAGGGCAGCATCCAGCAGGAAGAAAGCGAGATGATCCAGAATGTTTTTGACCTGGATGATACTGCGGCAGATGAGATCTGTACACACAGAAGAGATGTGGTTGTTCTCTATATGGAAGACTCCGATGAGGAATGGGAACGGATCATCAGAGAGAACCGTCACACCTTTTATCCGGTATGCGGGGAAGATCAGGATGATATTATCCATATTCTGGACACCAGAGATTATTTCCGCCTGGATGACAGATCCAGAGAAGCTGTTCTGCATCATGCCTGTTATTCGCCGTTTTTTGTACCGGAATCCATGCGTGCCAACCTGATCTTCCGGGAAATGAGGGAAAAACGGGATTATTTTGCAGTAGTGCTGGATGAATATGGCTGCTTTGTAGGAATTGTCACTCTGCATGATCTTGTGGAGACGCTGGTGGGAGATATTGACGACAGGACAGATCTGCCGAAGCCGGATGATATTGAGAAGATAGGAGAACATATCTGGAAAATACAGGGAGGAGCGATCCTGGATGATGTGGCAGAGGTCATAAATGTGGAGCTTCCTGTAGAAAAATATGATACTTTCAGTGGCTTTGTCTGTGGAGTTCTGGAACGTGTACCGGAGGACGGAGAACAGTTCCGATGCAGCTGGAAAAACCTGGATATTGTGGTAAATCAGGTCAGAAACCATACCGTTGTGGAGGGAATCGTTCATGTTCAGCCAGAGAAAAAAGTGCAGGAACAGAAAGAAGAGATATGACAAAACCTTGTTCAGCCAGGTCATGGGACAGTTATCGAGAGAAAGATCTCCGGGGATTTATGGACATTTTCGAACATGTTGTTGCTTGAAAGTATGTTATTTTTATGACATAATAAGGAAATAACCCGAGGAAAGCTTGTGATGGGGGAGAGAAAATGCCAGGTTTTACAAGACAGATCATACTGCATACACTGACGGAACTTATGAACGAAAAACCATTGTCCAAGATCACGGTAAAGGACATCGTGGAACGCTGTGGAGTAAACAGGAATACATTTTACTACCATTTCAGAGATATTCCGGATGCAGTGGAAGCAATGGTAAAGGAAGAGCTGAATGACATTCTGAAGGATCAGAAAGTACCGGAATCAGTCAGCGACTGTATGGAAATCCTTGTCAACGCAGTTCAGAAGAACAAAAAAGCCATGATACATCTGTACCGCTCGATCCAGAGGGATGTATTTGCCGATTATCTGGATCATGCCGCAGAGCGTGTGGTGGAGGAGCTGATCAACAGGGCGGTCGGAGACTTTGAAATGGATCAGGAAGATAGGCATCTTATAAGCCGGTATTATAAATGTGTATTTGTGGGAGTGATCCTGGACTGGCTACGGCATGATATGGATTATGATATCCTGTCAGATATGCATAAGCTGGAGTATATTTACGAGAAGAGCCTTGAGAGTCAGTACAAAAATCTGAAATAAAAGCTATGATCTCAACTAAATGAAGATTAAAAATATCCATTTAGGACAATAAGCGGGAATCCTCGGCAATTCAATTACCGAGATGAAAGCGCAGGATTGTGCATATCTGCACATTGAAATAATATAATAATCTCCCAATCCCTTGGTATTAATGCCGTAACCGGCATATAATCAATCGAAAATATGTTTGTTTTTTATTGTGTATTTCTACTTGTTATGTTATACTATATGTATGAAAGAAAATCTAATACATTACAGGACTTGTGTGTGTAATATTAATTACCATATGGTGTGGTCGGTGAAATACCGGCGGAAGATATTAAACCCAGAAATTGAGGAATACCTAAAGGAACTGGTGCAGCAGATCGCTGAGGATAAAGGTTTTACTGTTCATTTATTTGAATGTGGTGAAGGTGATCATGTCCATTGTTTTGTATCAGCTCCACCAAAACTGTCCATAACAGCGATCGTCAAGTATCTGAAGGGGATCACCGGCAGAAAACTGTTCGAACGTTTTCCGGAAATAAGAGACCAGCTATGGAAGGGAGAGCTGTGGAACCATTCCTATTATGTGGAAACAATCGGATCTGTATCTGAGGAGAATATCCGCCGTTATATTGAGCATCAGAGCAAGTCGTATTAAACCAAGGTGGAGTGTAGATCTCTATCTGCATAGCTGTCCAAAGGGGGAAGAGGAATGCTGCTGTCACACAGAACATCTGTAAAGATCCGGCCGGAATATTCCAATATCATAGGGCATATGTGTTATGCAGCTTCCAAACTCTGGAATGTCTGCAACTACGAACGTCATCATTATAAAGAGCTGGGACTGGAAAAGTATCCTGACTGGTATTATCAGAAAAAAGCGCATAAAGGAGATCTGTGGTACAGACAGCTTCCGTCACAGACAGCGCAGGAGATCTGCAAGCAGCTGGACAAAGCATGGAGATCTTTCTATGTCCTGAAAAAGACCGGAGGGATCAAAGATCCAAATCCGCCCCGTTTTAAACAGGACAATATCCCGGTCACATACATGCAGATGGGGATCCGGCATGAGAAAGGCTCAGACCAATTACGCCTGTCTCTGTCTAAGGATCTGAAAAACTATATGGAAGAAGCTTACGGGATCCATGAAAGATTTCTATATCTTGAAAATAAGATTTTCAGGGACATGGATCATATAAAACAATTGCGGATCTATCCGCCGGAAAACGGAAAATGTGACCTTATCGTTATCTATGAGATCGAAGGACCAGAGCAGCTTTCCCAGAATGGACATTATTTATCTATTGATCCTGGACTTCATAATCTGATGACCTGTTATGATTCCGGAAACGGTCGGACTTTTATCCTTGGAAGGAGATATCTTTCATTGGAAAGATACTTTCATAAAGAGATCGCCAGAGTGCAGTCTGTCTGGTATGCGCAGCAATCGGAAAGAGGGATAAGATATCCAAGATCATCGAAACATATCCAGAGACTTTACAGAAAAAAGCAGAATACAGTGAAGGATTATCTTCATAAAGTGACCAGATGGATTGCAGAATACTGCAGAAAAGAAGATATCCGCTGTGTGGTTGTGGGAGATATCCGAAATATCCGTAAAGAGAAGGATATGGGGCATAAGGTCAACCAGAAGTTTCACGGACTGCCATATAACAAGCTGTATATCATGCTGGGATATAAGCTGAAACTGTATGGGATCCAATTGATAAAACAGGAGGAAAGCTATACCAGTCAGTGCAGTCCGTTATCACCGGAAGTATCAAAAAGATATGCAGAAGCATCAAACCGAAAAGAACGGGGCATGTATATAACTGAAGGAGTAAGCTACAATGCAGATGCAGTAGGCGCATTTAATATCCTGCGGAAATATCTTTCCGTATCCGGAAAGCAGAAGGAACTGTCCGTAACCGGACTAAAAAATCCAGAAATAATAAAAGTAGCTGTATAGCCGAAAGGCAAGCAGTATTGGTGTCATGGACGCACCCTGAAAAAAGGCGGTATCCCGCCAGATTTCAGATGCTCTGGTAACTAAGTTGCCGAGTAGTTCACTGTAGAACAGGAATGTCCTCGAATTTTATTAAGATATAGAAACGGTTAATTTTGAGCTGGTGTCTGAAATTTAGGCACTGGCTCTTTATGGTCTGTTTGTTTAAACGAGACAGTGAAGTATAATTCAGTACAATAAATGAGAAAAAATTATCAAGGAGGGAACGTATGGATGACCTGAAACAGCTGAAGCTTGTAAAAAACATCTACATCGTCATGTCATTACTGTTCTGTGTGCTGGGTATTTTTCTGATGGCGAAGCCGAAAAGTTCTGTAAAAATGCTGTGCGTGCTCATGGGAATCATGCTGATCCTGTACGGAGCTATTAAGATCAGCGGATATTTCACGAGAGATGCTTTCTGTCTGGCATTTCAGTTTGATCTGGCTTTCGGGATCCTGCTGATGGCAGTGGGAGTGATCCTGATAACCAGAAAAAATTTCGCAGTGGATCTTATTTTTTCCGTGTTCGGAATTCTGATCCTGGCAGATGCCCTGTTTAAGGTCCAGATGTCTGTAGATGCGAAGAGATTCGGTTTGGCGTTGTGGTGGCAGATCCTGCTGATCGCACTGGTCACCGGAGTGATCGGAGTTCTGGTTTTTATCAGACCATTTGAAGCAGCAGCTATGATGATGGTGTTGGTAGGATTTTCCATTTTACTGGAAGGGATCCTCAATCTATGGGTCGGGATCCTGACGATCAAGATCATCAAGAGTCGGCTTTAAACATAAACATAAAAATAAAAATAACCAATCACTTTAGATAATAACATAGGAGGAAATAGAGTATGGGAATCGTAGACAAAGCAAAACAGGCAGCGATCGCAGCTACCGTAACAAAAGCACTGGATTATCTTGAGAAGGATCCGGAGACAAATATACCGAAGATCATGGAAATGGTTGATAAAGTAACACCGGATGGCTGGTATGCAGGACAGAGAAATGCGATCCGTCACTCCATCGAGGCAAAGGACAACTGGTATCAGCTGATCCTTCGTATGTATCAGCTGGATGCCGGCGTACGCCAGACATTTTTCCGCAACTTTATTGTAAATGCCAGTCTTAAGGGAAGCGCAACGCAGGAAAAGGTATCAGAAGAGAATGACTGCAATGTACCGTGGGCAATTCTTCTTGATCCTACCAGCGCATGTAACCTTCATTGCACAGGATGCTGGGCAGCAGAGTATGGCCACAAGCTGAACCTGGATCTTGAGACCATCGATTCTATCGTAAAACAGGGTAAAGAACTGGGAACCTATATGTACATCTACACAGGCGGTGAGCCACTGGTCCGCAAAAAGGATCTCATTAAGATCTGTGAGATGAATCCGGACTGCGAGTTCCTTTCCTTCACAAACGGAACTCTTATTGACGAAGAATTCTGTCAGGAAATGCTCCGTGTGAAAAACTTCGTTCCGGCTATCAGCCTTGAGGGAACAGAGGCAACTACAGACGGACGTCGTGGTGATGGTGTATATCAGAAGGTTATGCACGCCATGGAGCTTCTGAAGAGTCATGGCCTTCCGTTCGGTGTTTCCACATGCTACACATCCGCAAACGTAGATGCAGTAAGCAGTGAGGAGTATTTTGATCATCTGATTGAGTGCGGAGCTTATTTTGCATGGTTCTTCCACTATATGCCGGTTGGAAATGATGCAGCAGCAGATCTCCTTCCCACACCGGAGCAGAGAATCAAAATGTACGACAGCGTCCGCAGATTCCGTGCCACAAAATCTCTTTTCACTATGGACTTCCAGAACGATGCAGAGTATGTAGGCGGATGTATCGCAGGTGGCCGTCGTTACCTCCATATCAATGCAAACGGAGACGTGGATCCTTGCGTATTCATTCATTTCTCCAATGCGAACATTAAAGAATGTACACTCCTTGAGGCGCTGAAGAGCCCGATCTTTATGGAGTATCACAAGGGTCAGCCGTTCAACAAAAACATGCTTCGTCCATGTCCGATGCTTGAAAATCCTGAGCTTCTCCGCAAGATGGTTGAGCGTGCAGGAGCGAAATCTACAGATCTTCAGTCTCCGGAGACAGCGGAGCATCTCTGTGCAAAGTGTGATCACTATGCAGAGGTATGGAAGAAACAGGCCGATGAGCTCTGGAGTGAGAGCCAGGCAAAAAAAGCTGCAAAAAAATCAACAACTTGTTAATTAACACTTGATATAGATGTTGGGATACTGTATAATGAACCCGTTTTTCAGGAGTCTGAAATAACAGTTCAGATAAGAGTGTCGAAACAGAAGAGACACGATACGTGTACTGACAGATAACAGGGCGGTTATATTCAGCAGTGGGTATAACTGCCTTCTTTTTTATGTTATCGTCAGGACATAGGGAAAGAAAGGATGGATTCATTATGGAAAAACAGGAGAAAAACACAGCCAGCCCTTATGAGCTGGACGGACGCCCACCTCTTAAGGTGGCAATTCCCCTTGGACTGCAGCACGTGCTTGCCATGTTTGTGGGTAATCTTACCCCGCTTCTGATCATCACAGCTGCCTGCGGGATCGAAGCAGGAGGGGATCTTCAGGTTGCATTACTTCAGAATGCAATGCTGATCGCAGGAATTGTTACACTTGTACAGGTCTTTACGATCGGACCGGTCGGTGGCAAGCTTCCTATCGTTATGGGAACAAGTTCAGGCTTCATCGGCGTATGTCAGAGCGTTGCCGGAGTCATGGGAAATGGTATCGTTGCCTATGGTTCAATCATGGCAGCCTGCTTTATCGGCGGTCTTTTTGAGACTGTTCTGGGAAGCTTTCTGAAGCCCTTGAGAAAATTTTTCCCATCTGTTGTAACAGGTACGGTTGTACTTTCAATCGGTCTTTCACTGATCGGTGTGGGAATCAGCTCTTTCGGTGGCGGAAGCTCCGCAAAGGATTACGGTTCTCTTGAAAACCTTTTCGTAGGCTTTGTAGTTCTGATCGTGATCATTGTACTGAAGCATGGAACAAAAGGCTTCACAAGCTTTTCTTCAATCCTCATCGGTATTATCGTGGGATACATTCTGGTAAGTATCATGGCTATGGTACTTCCTACAACATTTACATATGTAGATGACACAGGTGCTACTGTGGACGCTACAAAGGCCTGGGTTCTCAACTGGGACAAGGTTGCTCAGGCAAAATGGTTTGCGGTACCGGCACTGATGCCTGTAAAATGGGTGTTTGACGCACGTGCGATCGTGCCGATCCTGATCATGTTTATTGTAACTGCAGTTGAAACAGTTGGTGATATTTCCGGAATCACAGAGGGTGGTCTTGGAAGAGAAGCTACAGACAAAGAGCTTTCCGGTGGTGTTATGTGTGACGGACTTGGATCTTCCTTCGCAGCACTGTTCGGTGTGCTTCCGAACACATCCTTCAGCCAGAACGTTGGTCTGGTTGCAATGAATAAGGTTGTAAACCGTTTCTGTATCGCTACAGGAGGAATCTTCCTGATCGCATGCGGACTGTTCCCGAAGCTTGCTGCACTGATCTCCATCATGCCGCAGAGTGTTCTTGGCGGCGCTGCTGTTATGATGTTCTCATCCATTGTTGTCAGCGGTATCCAGTTAATCACCAAGTGGCCGATCGGACCGAGAAATGTTACGATCGTTTCCGTAGCACTTGGTCTTGGTTATGGACTTGGCTCCAATACAGCGATCCTGGTGCATCTGCCACAGGCGATCAGCCTGATCTTCGGCGGTTCCGGTATTGTTCCGGCAGCGGTATTTGCGATTATTCTTAATATTGTTCTTCCGAAGGATGAGAAGAGTGAGATTGAGAGAGCTGAGGAGATGCTTGAAAAAGTTAAGAATAAATAAGAAAGTGTAAGAATAAAAAGAGTTTTTTTCTTTTTTGAGACTGTTGGACTTTATTGGTCTGACGGTCTCTTTTTTTATATGTTTTTATTTTTTTATTTTTAGGATAAAGGTTCGGCCTTTTGGAAGGCGGTAATTTGGTGCTGGGGGGGGAGGATGGGAATGCTTATG
>OGPX01001345.1_pt1 | contig 16823 bp, 20 predicted proteins | sample 1553101 | NCBI WGS metagenome assembly OGPX01 (sample SAMEA2579964, study PRJEB22360) | human gut metagenome | biome: human gut; feature: human-associated habitat; material: faeces | place: Denmark | collected 2008/2010
GTATTAGAGATAAAGAAGGTCTTATGTAAAACAGTCGGAATGATTGATTTTGTAGGATATAATCAAGATTAACGGAGGTTTTACAAAATGAAAAACATTATTTCAGAATTGTTCTATGGGAATATTGATCCACAAACTCGCAGTTACCAAAAAGGCAGTTATATTCAAAAATATATGACTATTCTTGCTAACGCAGAGGAAGTCTTAACGAAAAGCCTGTCAGGAGATGATAAGAAAACTTTTTTGTCATATGCAAATGCTTCAAATATCGTTTTAGGGGAATCGGAATTAGATAGTTTTATTGTTGGCTTTCGTTTGGGTGCTCAGTTTACTTACGATACCTTTGTTAGCAACACAGCTTCCTTTACTGATTTCTTGAAGGAGGAAGCAGAATGAATACAAAGTATCACGTCTATCTAAATTATGAAGAAAGGCGATTAGTGATTAAAAGCCTAAATGATTTGAGGAATAGACTAATATCCGAAGGTAAATACACCGACCTCATTGATGAAGTTTTGGTTAAGGTGGCTAACGCTAAAATCGAGAAAATGAAGGTTGTCAGCAAAAGCTCGTAAACGGTATATTTGCGGATTTTGAGGTTGGTAATGATGATACCTTAACCCATTAAGTTCAACACTCTAAGAATCGCATAAATACTGGCAATTTACATCGAACTTTGTACACACTTTTTCGACCACTATGGAGGAATTAATTATGACAAATAAGATTACATATACACAGCAAGGTGATTACCTTTTACCCGACCTGAAATTGCCCGAACAGCCAAAGGTTAAAATTGGCATTTGGGGCAAGCGGCATTTGAAATATATCAAACATCATCGTCCCATCTTATATACAAACCTGCTGACGAGTTGCAAGCTCACAGCCTACCTCGCCGATATTGACGAACAGGCAGAGGATATGTTCTTTCGGTTAGTAAAGCAGCTTGCCGAAAAGGAAGGTATAACCGACCAACTCAAAGCAGATAATCAAATGCTGTGGGTAAAGAGAATGAATAATATACGCAACCGTGCAGAAGAAATTGTCAATAATGAATTGATACTTGTTTAATCAACGGGAGAAGATGATTAATTTCATCTTCTCCCGTTCCAGTTTGTTTGCTAGAATTCGCAAAAATGGATTCCTTTTTGTTTTAGTTTGTTATACATATTCAAGTTTTGGTGAATTGTAAGTTTTTCTTTGAATTCATCTTCGGTTATTATGTTTTCAGAAAACAATTCATAATTCAATATCCAAGAAGTCGAGGATGATTTCATTGTTTGCTTTAAATCCTGAGATATGAATCCTTTTCTTAATAGCATTACTTGAGCTAATTCATTTTTGCTTGAACATATCCGAATTATTATATCATCATCTCTTTCGATTCCCTCAATTTCAATTAATAGGTACAATAACCAAATTACTTCTAAATCATTTATTTGCTGCAAACTGCGTAGAAGTATTTTTTTAATTAACGTAATATCTTTATCATTAATACAAAAGTTTTCGGATTTCTTCTCAATTAAAATCTGACAAGCTTTAATTAAAGAGCGTTTATTGTTCTGTAATATAGTTAACAGATATGCCTTGTATAATTCTGAATTTGATATATCAATGGGATTTTTTTCTAAAGATTTTAACAAAAATCTTATTGCTCCCTTTGTTCCCTTGTTTTCTAATGTAAAAAAGCTGTTAAACATATCCATTAGATGTTCATTATCAAATTCATCAATGTGTAGATCAGTAAATAGTTTATTAAGATTCTTATTAATATAATATGGGAATTTTTCTTCTCTTGTTTTCTCGTTATTAATAGTTAGGTTATATTTTCTAAGAATCAAATCAATTTTGCTTTTTGTCGTTTCAGTATTATCATCAAAAACAAAGATTTCATAATCATCAACATATCTGACAAACCGGATGTTTTCAGATTTTATTTCTTTATCTATTCTTGTAAGCAGCGCTTCTGATATCAATCGAGAAACAAAAGGACCTGCTAATAATCCATTTGTTTGATTTAAATTCATTCTACGAACTAATTTATCAAGTTTGGAGTATTTTTCATATGTTGGACTTAAATTTTCGCCTTTTTGGCTTTGACGATATTCTGATTCAGCTGATTCATATCCCATAATTATAGTAGGAATTAAATGTGTATAAATGGCACCATAAAAATTTGATATATCTAATTTTAGAATCAGTTTTGCTCCAGTTGCCTTTATTATTTTTTTTGATATGTTTTCTATGTAGTCAGAACATATTTCAAAAGATTCCTCTAATACTTCCTCTGTTTGTCCATATGATTGTTCAAATCTATAAATTTGACCTTGTTGATTAATAACTGGAGAAAAAGAATAATCCTCACTTTTTGTAAAATCTATCAATTCTTTCAGCAAATTATTATTCCACATATATTCGTGTAATACAAGATATGATCCTAATTCAGGAATATAAATATTTCTTCTGGAATCAGCCTGATCATATTTGCTCATTGTAAAACAATATGGTTGTATTATATCACAGTTTTCGGGTGGAACATAATTTAAAACCTTTTTATCCAAGAAAAAACATGGCGGAAGATATTCAGAAAAAAAGCCCTGCGTTGCTATCTGTTTATAACTTTCTCTATTGAATGGCATATTTTTTACCTTTCTAAATCATCAGCTTATCCAACTGTTCCCGAATCTCATCAAACCCGCAATTCAAATCCAGCGTTTTCACGCTGATTTGGTTGCCGCTCATTTGATAGGTGTTGTCGGGGACAATTTGTTCGTCTGTTTTGGCGTAAAGCAACATTCCCGAAACTGTAACTTGCCTGTCTTTCAGCTCTTCCTGCTTGTTTTTAACATAGGTAAAAATCTGATACAGGTTTGCCGAATGTACTGTCGCCTTATTAAACCGCTGTTGTGTGGTATGGGCGTAGTATTTTGCGTCGATGATCAGAATAGTATCGTCTTTTTCAAGCACGATATCCGACTTCATAACCGGCAGCATATCGCTGAAATCATCGTCGAGCTGCCACGGGATTTGCGGTGCGCCGACGGTCAGTTCCGGATGTTCCTTGCGGAAATATTCCAGAATAAACTTCTCATACAAGCGGTGCATACGCTGTTCATCGAGGAAATCCATCAGCTTGGTTGTGCCGTCCGACTGTGTTTGCAGCAAGCCCTTCAAAACCAAATAGCAAACCGAAACCAGCATACGGTACGTCTGATTATTGCGGTCATAGCGCAGATTCCAGTTGATACTGTAAATCGGCAGCGGCTCAACATTGCCCAAGAACACCAACAGCTTTTTCATTTCCTTTTTGCGGCTCTTGTCAACGTCCGCCACCATCAGGCGCAGAATTGTCGTCTTGATGATACGATTCATATAGGCGTTTTCGGAAAACTCGTCGTAGGAGCACACAACCTGCCGCTTGATAATGGAATTTGTTTTCAGCGTTTCCGAAATTTCCATTTTACCACGCAGCGCCGTCAGCGGTTCACGCTTCGGGATATAATCCTTCATCAGACCACGCTTGAGCTGCTTTGACAAGCCTTTAATCAGTATTGCGGCGCATAAATCCGCCACATTCTCAAAATGCTCTGTCGCCACACTTTTATATCCTTGCTCGTTCAGCACTTGAAATGCGTAGGAGAGCATATAGTAGATATTTTGAATCGGAATCACTTGACAGCACTCCTCAAACGGTCAGTCCATTCTTTTACTTTTGAAGGCTCGTCAAACCAATACTCTTTGAGCAAGGGGATAATTTCAAACTCCACAATATCGGTCAGCGTGTTCTCCTTAATCTCCTCAATATCGCAGAAATAGCTGTGACCGATACAGAAGCCCTCACCGAGAGATTCGTCGTCGGCAATCTTCTGATTCAGGCTGATAACGCAGTCAATTAGTTTGTTGAATTTATCATTTTCTAATCCGTACTGATATTCTCTAAAGCCCTCGGATTCAAACGCAGGCTTCATTTCATAGAACGCAAAACGCCTGCGGAGCGCATAGTCAATCATCGCCAAGCTTCTGTCAGCTGTGTTCATCATACCGATAATGTAGACGTTTTTCGGAACGGAAAACTTGTCCGAAGAGTAGAGCAACTGAATATCATTACCTCGCTTATCGGCTTCAATCAGCATAAACAGCTCGCCGAAAATCTTACTGAGATTGCCACGATTGATTTCATCAATGATAAAGAAATACTCGTTTTCTTTATCATCGGACGCTTTCTTGCAGAAGTTGTAAAATGCGCCCTTCTTAATTTCAAAATTCATTCTTGTGCTTGACGGACGGAAGCCCTCGACAAAATCCTCATAGGAATAACTTTGATGGAATTGAACAAGCTGCACACGTTCGGGATCCTTAACGCCCATCATTGAATAGGCAAGACGCTTTGCGGCGTAGGTTTTACCGACACCCGGAGCACCCTGCAAAATGACGTTCAATTTCTTACGGAGCAGTCCTTCTAACGTGTCATATTGTTTTTCACTGATATATACGTCTGCAAGAAAGTTCTCTTTGGTATAGGTGTTCAGCGGTTCTTCCTCGACGTCAATATCATCGTCATCATCTTCTGTATCAAACATTGCATTGAGCTTTTCAACGTATTCTGTATATTGGGTAATATCGGTCAGCGTTTTCATAACTGCCTTACCGGGATGTTCCCATTCACCGATGTCTGTCCACTTTACTTTACGGGTGTTATTATACTCATCTTTGCTACTGTCATCATATATATAACCGGACTCAACAACGCCACGACCGATTATTTTATACATACCTTGCTTAGCAAAAACAATATCGCCCGGTTTCATCTCATTGGCAAACTGCCAAGTAGCAAGAGTTGCATTGCGATAAGTCTTATTGTCGCCGTAGGTGTCCTGCATAGCAGCCTTCATTTCTGATTTTGAAGCGAAGCGTGTCAAATCACCGATTTCACCCCAACCGATGAGCATAATTCCTTTCTCAGTACATTCACTCCACTTTGAAGCATTATTGCCGGGCGAGTAAATCCAATAGCGCTTTGTGTTTACATCTTCGTCAGCAAGAGCTGAGCCTTTATCTTCTTTATCTTGCTGGTTTTCTTTAACAATCGTCTTGAAAATCTCTGACGCTAATTCGTCTGTCATATCAACAGTCCAGCCATTTTCGGTGAGTTTCCAAACACCACGAGTGCTGTTGTCCAAATAACCGCCTCTGACAAGGTACTGCCTTGCCCAAGCAACGTCATTGTTGAATTCAGGCGTTTGCGTCTTACCGACAACTGCGCTTGTTTCTTCCTCGGTCAGCTTTTCGTTTTCTATAATTTTATTTCGTGCTTCTTTCGGAGTAGCCGAACCGCCTAAATCTTTGAGCGCCTGCAAAAGAGGCTTGAACCAACGCAGGAACTTTGCGCCGGAATTAGCATCGCTTTTCTCGGAAAGTTTCTCATATTCATCATCTTGCTTAGATACACTCCACGCACTGCAAGAAAAATCTGCCAATGATTTATAGGAACATTTGTCAGATTGAATATAAGCAATGCAATCATCACAAAGTTTTAAGTATATCTCTGCTTTCGGTGTATCACGCAGATTTTTTACTGTGGCTGTAATTGACTCAGGTAAGCTGTCATTGTTCTTTATAAACCACCTATTGCGTGAATCTAAATTTATAAATCTGTTGGGACGAATCCAGTATAAGCCCATTGACAAATTCCATTTTACGCCTTTTTGTTTCCTAACTGTATTAAAAGCAGAAATAAACTCTTGTCTGTTTTCTTCTGTATCGTTTTTTGACAGAGTAAGCGCTAATTCAAAAATTGACCAGAGGTTTTGTATATCTGATTCTCCTCTGTTATCTACAAAATAGAAAAAAGTAGATTTTAGTGGACTTAACACAGGAATTCCGTCAAAAGACATAGGAACATCAGCTTTTATGTCAAACAATTCCTTGAATTCAGTAATAAGTTTTATTCTGTTCTTTTCAGTTAGTTGTTTATTAAATAATCCAAAAACTGTAAAAGGATCAATATCAACAAGGATATTATTTCCGCCTTTATCTCTATCAATAGTCGGCAGTTTTATCCCTGTAACCTCATAAACCTGCTTTATTTTTTCAATCAGCTCCTGCCGATTGTCCTTATATGCAAGTAGCTTATCTGCAAACTCCTCATAAAATGATATCCAATCAAATTGATTCTTAGCGCTCATACTATCGCCCCTTGATGATTGATAATTTTATCATATCATATAATAAAACAAATTAACAGACATAAAAACGAAAAAGATAATTTTTTATAGGTCTTATGTGTCCCTAACAAACGTGTTTTTCTCGGTAGGAGTAAAAACGCACTGCTTGTTTAGACGTGACATCTTAAATACACTAACATTTGTCGAACGAATTTTCTAAATTTGCTTGACAACCAAACGAATGTTCGTTATAATAATTACTGTACACAAAACTGTTCGCAGATTGTGTGCGACAACTGAATAGTGATGAACTTATGAGTGTAAAGAGCTGGCGAGCGCAGGAGCATCACCTGCGGGCAGCGCAAAGCCAAAGATGCGCTATAGGGTACCGGTACGCTGACAGAAGTGCCGGCTCCGTTCTGTTTTTAGTCATTTGAGTTTAGCTTATTTTAGTGAACGGCAGTACAAATAAGCGCTTTAATTTTTCAAAAGTTTAATCAAAAAATTTAAAGTCAAGTTACATGAGGCTTCTCAACCAAGGGGGTAGTTTACCCTTTTGAAGTTGAGAGAAGTGCCTTGCGTGACTTGGCTTTTTGTCGTGTCAAAATACAACTGAATGACCGTCCGAATGGAATATGATATTGCGATGACCGTAAGCGAGCGATACGACGCTCCGGTGAAAATCCGGCGCAGGAACGACATTCGGGTAAAGCGGCAAACTTACAACAAAACAGTCACTTTTTACAGTGACAGAAAGGAGAAACAATGACTAAAGGTGAACAAATTGTTGCGCTGGCAATGGAGAAAGTCAGTCGTGAAGGCTATCCGAAGCTGACCGAAGATCATCCTTTTTTCGGAAGGTTAAGAGCGTTTATGGTTGACAAGCATTACTGGATGGGCACAGCTACAGATTTACTTACCGAAATGAACGACACCGTTACGCCGACTAATACGGTAACAAAACTGCTCAACAAATATTGGTATCGGTTGAGAAAACGTGACGGTATCGGCATCAATTTTCGGCGTACTAACCGAAGAAGAATCATCGAAATCTATAATCACAGACAACCATAGTGACAGTTTAGGGTGACAGATATGTTGACAGTTTTTCAGAACACTGCATAACAATGTTGAATCTAAGCAAGCATACTGTTTGTAACCACAAACAGTGCTTGCTGAAACTACCGTGTATTATCTCAGCAAGCAGACCGTTCGTATCCACAAACGGTTGTTGCTGAGAAATCGCCTCGGAATTTCAGCACTTGTTAGGGACACCCTAAGACCTGTTTTCGAAAATCTTAACTACGAAAGGAAGGTGACAGATTATGTACTATGTTGATGACAAAGGCAAAGTCCTTGATATTCAAACGCCGCTTACCGAAGCACTCAACGCAGTCATTGAGGATTACTTCGATATGCTCAGTAAGATGACAGCGGAGCAACGGCTAAACTATTTTAAGTATGAACAGTTCGTTGAACCGTTACGATACACACAGGACATTGACAACACAACCTATGTTGTGCGAACGCACTTCAATCAGAACGCTGACAAAACAATCTTGAAGAAGATTGAAAAGATAGTAGAGAAAGATTCAATTTAGTGCTTTAAAGTATTGAATTTAGCAGCCGGATATGTTATAATAAAACTATACTACAAATACATATCCGACTGTGGAAAGGAGCAAAATGAGTAAACAGTCAGATAAAGACAAAATCACAGCTCTGTACTGCCGACTATCCCGTGATGACGAGAACGAAGGCGTATCGGGCTCAATCAAAAATCAAGCAGAAATTTTACAACAATACGCTGCCGAAAACAGTTTCAAAAATACTCGCCTTTTCATAGACGACGGTTTCTCCGGTACAACCTTTGCTGAGGTTAGATAGCGATACTTTTTACATCTACCATGTTGCGGCGGTCATGGTTGACAACTTGCGTCGGCTCCTGCTCGGTATCAACCTGTCCGACAAAGCTGTAATGGATTTCGATTTTCCGGGTGTTGGTTTCCCGGTCTAATTCATGTATCAAAATACGGTCGATAAACTCATGGACGTTTTCATAGGTCAATTCCTGTATGTCGCTGTATTTCCCGACAATCTGAATAAACCTTGATATATCCCTTTTTCGCTCGGTAACGGTTGCGATCTGCTGTTGTAACTCGTCTATCCTTGCGGCAAGGGATTTCTTTTCGTCCTCATAGCCGGAAGTTAGAAACACAAACCGTTCATCTGTCAGTCTGCCTAATGCGTTGTCCTCATACAGCTTGCGGAAAAGCGTGTCAAGTTCGGTCATACGCGCCTGTGCTTTGAAAAGTTCCTTTTGCTGCTGCGCTAATGCCTTTCTCGCTTCCATGTTGCCGTACTCGGTAGCTTTACAGATAAAGTCCTGTTCGTGTTCCTTAACATACCGCAAAACCCGCCGCATATCTTCCAGCACTAAATCAAGAAGTACGTTTTTGCGGATATAATGAGAGGTACACTCGCTGCCTGTCCTTGCCCTGTTGCGCCATGCGCCGCAAGAATAGGAAAACTTGCGCGGCTCGATATTTACGCCCTGTTGGTAATACATCTTATGTCTGCAACCAGCGCAAAACAGCAAGCCGGAAAAAATATCAATCTCCGCTGCTTTTGTCGGGCGGTGGCGGGTAGCAATCCGCTTTTGCGCAAGTTCAAAGGTTTCCTCGTCAACAAGCGGCTCATGGGTGTTTGGGAAGAAATAGCGTTGTTCTTCTTCGTTCTTCCGGGTCTTTTTCGACTTGTAGGATACCTTGTGAGTTTTCGCGGTTATGGTATGCCCTAAATATTCCTGCCTTGCTAATATGTCATAGAGCGTTTTGTCCGGCCAAGTATAGGGGGCGATCATTGCCCGCTGATACCGCGCCTGTCCTGTACGCTGATAGCGCAACGCTCCAATCGTCAAGACTTTGTTTTCCGCAAGCCATTTTTGGATTTCGCACATACGCACACCGCTAACAAACATAGCGAAAACCTGTTTGACAATCGGCGCGGTTTCCGGGTCGGGTATAAGGTGGTGGCGGTTGTTCGGGTCTGGGATATAGCCGTATGGACATTCCCCGTTGACGCGCTCGCCTTTTTGCGCCTGTGCCTGTTTAACTGCGCGGATTTTCTTGCTTGTGTCGCGGGCGTAAAACTCGTTAAACCAGTTCCGCAAGGGGGTAAACTCGTTATCCTCCCGCGCTGTGTCAACTCCGTCGTTGATCGCGATATAGCGTACTCCGTTTTCGGGAAATACAATCTCTATGAGTTCGCCCGTTTTCAGATAGTTTCTGCCAAGACGGGAAAGGTCTTTGGTAATGACCGTCGCCACTCGTCCGGCTTCCACTTCCTGCAACATCGCTTGCAGCCCCTCGCGCTCAAAACTCACGCCGGAAAATCCGTCGTCCACAAAAAACTTTGTGTTCAAAAAATGGTGTTCGTCCGCATAGCGTTGAAGTATCATTTTTTGGTGCTGTATGCTTCCGCTTTCTCCGGCTTGCATATCCTCTTGACTTAAACGGCAGTAAAGGGCGGTGATTTTATTCGACTGTAACATTAGTCCTCCTTTCCGACAGCCGAATAAACAGGTATAATGTGTTGCTATCATTATACCATATCCCGCCGCCTAATGCACTACTCGGACGCTAAAAATCCCGGATTTCCGGGCTTTTTCTGCAAATCCTTTACAATGAGTTTCTCAATCTTTTTATGGATTGTATCGGTTGCCTTTTCACTCGGCAACGCTTGAACAAGATAGGTGATTTTCCCTATTTTGCGTTCGGTTGTAATTGTCTGTTTTTTATCCATTAGAAAAACCTCCTTTTCCTGTATGGATAAACTATATTCGTCAAAAGGCAAAAACGGGCGGTTGTTAGCTGCAACCTCACGGGAGTTTCACCCCGGCCCATGCTTATGGGTGCGCCGCGCAATACTTTGAGGGTGTTCAACGCGGGAGTATCATTGTGCCGCCTTGTATGTCGTCGCCCACAAGCTGCTAAACCTGTTTTACGGCGCGGTAGTTCTCGCTCGGCTTTTCCCCTACGGGGAAAAGCTGTCATGGCGTACCCGCCGACTGGCTCGGTACAGACGGAATGTACCCGTTTGCCTGTTATGCTGCGCACCAAAGGCCGCTTTCTTTGTCAAAGAACAATAGGCTTTGTCGGCCTGCAAAAGCACATCAACAGCGGATATGCTTTTGCGGAACGACAAATAGCCCATAACGGGAAGCGTGGAAAGGGGACACGCTCCCCGCATGGGCTAAAAGATTATCCTACATGAAAAGCAAGGGTGCGGGTAATAAGGCGCACTTGCAGCCTGTTACGCATTTCCTCGTCCACATAGGAATAGGTATTGCCCGCGTCGTCTTTCAGCGTGCGGGTACAAAGTTTCGCTATGTAACCCTCGTAGTGCTTCAAGATCGCGCACATGGCGGTTGTGTCGCCGTTTGCCGCTGCGGAAATGACAGGGAACGGCAACAGATTTTCAGATTTCCTAACGGTATTCATCATCTGCTTTTCCCTCCAAATACTGTTTGATTTTCGCAAGCGCGGATTTCCTGTGCCGGAAAACCGTCGTGCGTACAACATTCAGCAGTTCGCCAATTTCCGCGTCGCTCATATCCAAGAAGTAGGACAAAAGGATAATGTCGCGTTTCCTTTCGGGCAAAGCGTTAAGGGCTTCGGCAAGCAGTTCATTTTTGACGAGTACATCAAAGCCGGACACTTGAAAACGGAAATAATCGCTTTCGTATTCGTCCGTTGTGAAAAGCTGCGCGAGTTCGCTTTCGCTCAAATCCGAAAAAGTAACTTCGCGTGCTGCGCGTTTCGCAAGAGTGCGGCGGTGGCTTTTCGCTTCGCCGACCAAAGTTTTCTTTGCTAATGCGTCGTACTGATGTTGTATTCTTTCCTTGTCGGAAGAAGATAGCTCCATAGAGTTCACCTCCTTCCCGCGTGGAGTAGAGGACGGGAGTTAAGGGCTTGTCCTCTCTGCCCCTTTCGCTCCGTACCCGTTCGGGAGATGGCTCTTGAGTGCGCTTTTCAGAAAAAAGTTGAAAAAAGCAAAATGCGCCCGTCCGCAAGACGCGGACGGGCGCAAAGGAAATGTAAGCAGTAGCTAAATGTATTGACAGTTCACATTCATAGCCGGAATATCCCGCTTGCGGAGCATAGCTTTTTTTGACCGCAAAGCATTAGGCGGGTTACAGTAAATAAAAATGGACACGGCGATACCTCCCCGATACCGCCGTATCCTTAAAAAAGGGCGACTTTAATACACTACCCGCAATCCATTCTATAATAGGGAACAGCGGCTTTTGCGCAATATTAAATAAAAAAGCCGATAACACATAGGTTTTTTGACCTAATGCGTTATCGGCTCTGCGTCTATGCGTCTGGCACTTTTAATCATTTTTTTTGAATTTATTATATGTGTTAGCTAACTGTCCACAAGCCGCGTTAATCTCTCTGCCATGAGAAACTCTCATAGTAACTTCAAGTCCTGCTTGCTCTAATTGATGTTTGAATGCAACTATTTCCCGTTTCTGTGGTGCTTTAATTCTTGAATTGCTTGTTGGGTTGTATTGTAACACGTTAATCATAACTTTTTTGCCCCGAAACCATTTTGCAAGTTGTCTTACATCTGAGGGCCGGTCATTTATACCCGGTAAAAGCAAATACGCAAAGACAATTTTGCGATTATGCCTTTCAGAATAGGATAAGGCTTGCTTAACAACATCTTCAATAGCATATATGCGCATGTGAGGAATAATACGATTTCTTGCAGATTGTGTTGCTGCGTGTAAAGATATTGTCAACTGAATTTTAAGATGTTCCTCGCGCAATTTTTTTAATTGATCGACCGGACCAACTGTTGATATGGTAATGCCGTCGGTTGGAAAGTTGAGCCCATATCTATCTCGGAGAATATGGATTGCTTTTATCAAGTTGTCATAATTGAATAAAGGCTCTCCCATACCCATAAAAACGATACGGTTTACTTTTCGACGCAACAATATAATCTGTTGTACGATTTCTGACGATGTTAGATTACGAACAAAGCCATTTCGCCCGGACTCACAAAAAATACAACCAACAGGACAACCGACTTGTGTGCTCACGCAAACAGTTCCACCATCTCGCCGCTTGATAAAAACCGTTTCAATGTATTTGTTGTCTTTCAGTTCGTAAACATACTTTTCAGTATCACTGCTTTTGCAAATATTTTTTACCAACATTGATAGATTTTTTTTGCGTGGTAATTGCTTATATAATTCTTCATATAAGGCTTTTGCTTCATTCTCGCCAATAACTTCCGACATTTCTTTGTAAGTAAATCCGTATGGATCATTCCGTACTTCCGCAGGCGTATATTTAGGTAAACGTTTCATTTTTATATCCTTTCTTCTAAATAATAAAAGTTTGTTTTTCTGTATTTTTGATTACAATCTCTAATTTTTCTACATCAATGATATGCGTCAATTTGCATTTAGGGCAGAAAAGAGGAAAATCTTTTAATACAGTATTATGAAATACTTGAACTCTCGTCTTTCCGTTACAAATCGGACATTTTATCCAATATTTTTTAAGCATTATATTTCACTCGTCCTTTTTACACAAAAAAATGCAGGTCAATCCTCAACATGAGCATTGACCTGCATTTATAATGCACAGAGCAGTACAACAAAACTAAGGCATAGCTTGCACTATGTCTATACTATATCTATACGTCGTTAGTTTTTTGTATAGCATCCGCAAAATAAGCATGACAAAAAAGCCCATGTTGAAAATGGGAAAATCCTTTTTTTCAATGCTTATCTAATACGCATGCTATGCAACATAAACGCCGCCTCCTTTTACATAAATTTTATTTTATCAGAAAATCAGTCTACTGTCAATACACAACAGGAAGTATTTAACCTAATGATATGAATTGTGTGGACATATCCAAAAAGAAAGGTGAACTGTAAAATGTAACAGGGTGAATGAAAATGGCAAAAAGACCCGTACCATTGTACGACTTTAAGGCTTTCGGGGCAGCTATAAAAGCCGCGAGAAATGAATACGGCGAGAGCCGCAAAAAGGTAAGCGACGAGTTATATATTTCCCCGCGCTACCTTGCGAATATCGAGAACAAGGGACAACAGCCGAGTTTACAGGTATTCTATGACCTTGTAACCCGGTATCATATTTCGGTAGATCAATTTTTCTTCCCGAACAGCAATGCGGAGAAATCCACCGGGCGGCGGCAGCTTGACGCGCTGCTGGACGGTATGAGCGATAAAGGCATACGGATTGTAACCGCAACAGCAAGGGAGATAACGGAAGTCGAAAAAGCAGAGGATTAACCTCACAATATGAGAAATCGGGAGATTGCAGCGCATGGCGGCTGCAATCTTTTTTTGCGTCCAAAATCAAAGGAACGCGCAACAAATACCGCCTTTCGGTGGGGGTATGGAGTAGATAGCAAGCACAGCAAACGAGTACCCGTTTGCGGAAAATGCTTGTTGGGATAATCCCAAACCCTTATACCGAAAGGCGGTGCGGAAATGGAAAACCGAAAGAGAAATATACAGATGAAGTTTTACGTTACGGAAGAAGAAAAGCGGCTGATCGACGAGAAGATGAAGCAGCTTCCCATAAAGCAGTATGGGGCATACTTCCGTAAAATGGCGATAGACGGGTATATTCTTGTCGTTGACCGAAGCGACACAAAAGCATATATCCGGGAACTGCAAGCGGTGAGCCGGAACATCAACCAAATTGCAAAACGCGCCAATGCGACGGGGACGGTTTACAGGCAGGATATAGAGGACATTAAAAAGGCGGTGGACGAGATATGGCGGTTACAAAGACGCACCCTATTAAATCAACCTTAAAGGCTGCGATAGACTATATCTTAAATCCCGAAAAGACAGACGGGAAGCTGCTTGCGTCCTCTTTCGGCTGCGGGCTGGAAACCGCCGATATTGAGTTTGCATGGACGCGGGAAGCTGCCGGAGATCGCGGCACACATTTAGGGCGGCACTTGATACAATCCTTTGCGGTGGGAGAAACCACACCGGAAGAAGCGCACAAAATCGGCATGGAACTTGCCGGGGCGGTATTAGGCGGCAAGTATGAGTTTGTTTTGACAACTCACGTCGATAAAGACCATCTGCATAATCACTTGATTTTCAACGCGGTTAGCTTCGTTGACTACAAAAAGTACCATTCCAACAAGCAAAGCTATCACTTTATCCGGCGCACCAGCGACAGGATATGTAAAGAGCATGGGCTATCCGTCGTCGTACCGGGACAGGACAAAGGGAAAAGCTATGCGGAATATGCCGCCGAAAAACAAGGGACAAGTTACAAAGCCAAGCTGAAAACGGCGATAGATACCCTCATTCCCCAAGTCAAAGATTTTGACGAACTGCTGCACCGCTTGCAGGAAATGGGGTATGAAATCAAACAGGGCAAATATATTTCTTTCCGCGCTGCCGGACAGGAACGGTTTACCCGCGCAAAGACGCTCGGCGCGGCCTATACGGAAGAAGCGATAAAGGAACGTATCAAGGGCGTATATATCGCCAAGTCAAAACCGCTGCGGGAAGATAAGAAAATCCGGCTTGTCGTCGATCTTGAAAACAGTATCAAAGCCCAACAATCGGCGGGCTATGAACGGTGGGCGAAAATCCATAATCTGAAACAGGCTGCAAAAAGCATGAACTTCTTGACCGAAAACAAGATTGAATATTACAGCGACCTTGAAAGCAAAATCGCGGATATTATGACCGCCCATGACGCGGCGGCAAAGGCGGTTAAGGAAGTGGAACAGCGTATGTCTGATTTGTCGCTGCTTATCAAGCACACCACCACATACCGACAGTTAAAACCGATTTACGATGAATACCGAAAATCGCCGGACAAGGAAAAGTATCTGCGGGGGCATGAAAGCGAAATTATCCTGTTTGAAGCTGCGGCAAGGGCATTAAAGGAAATGCAGATAAAGAAGCTGCCCGATCTCGCCGCGCTGCGTAAGGAGTATAGCAGCTTAAACGACAGGAAAAGCAAATTGTATGAGGATTACCGCCAAGCGAAAAAGCAAATGCAGGAGTACGGCATTGTCAAAAAGAACGTCGATAGTATTCTTTACCCGTCCCAAAGCAAGACGCGGGAGCAGGAACGATAAGAGGTTACAGTAGAAAAAGTCATAATTTTATTGTAAAATAGAATTGCCTGGAAAGGAGTATCGCAAATGGATAACGACAAATTGCAGCTTTTTGAAAACAAAGCAATCAGAACGGCATGGGACGAGGAAAAGGAAGAATGGTACTTTTCCATTGTTGATGTTGTCGCGGTTTTGACCGACAGCCCCAACCCTCAAACCTACTGGCGCGTAATGAAAAAACGCTTAAAAGACGAGGGAAATGAAACCGTTACAAACTGTAACGCTTTGAAAATGACCGCTGCCGATGGGAAAAAGCGGTTGACCGACGTTGCGACAACGGAACAGCTTTTGCGTATCATTCAGTCTATCCCCTCACCGAAAGCAGAGCCGTTTAAGCTGTGGCTTGCGGAAGTCGGGCGGGAACGGATAGAAGAAACCATAGACCCGGAACAGGCCATTGATCGCGCCCTTGAAACCTATCTGAAAAAGGGATATACCCGCGAATGGATTAACCAGCGGTTACAGGCAATCCAAGTGCGGAAAGAATTAACCGACGAATGGCAAGACCGGGGCGTGAAAAAGGGCGTTGAATATGCGATACTCACCGACGAGATCACCCGCGCATGGTCGGGAATGACGACGCGGCAATACAAAAAGCTGAAAGGCTTAAAAAAAGAAAATCTGCGGGATAACATGAGTACAACGGAAATCATCTTAAATATGCTCGCGGAAACCTCTACAAAAGATATTTCCCAAGCGTCCAAGCCGGAAACCTTTGAAGAAAACATAGAGGTTGCCCGTCGCGGCGGGAATGTCGCCGGGATTGCAAAACAAGCCCTTGAAGCGGAAACGGGCAAGCCCGTTATCACTTCCCAAAACGCGGCGCAATTAAACGCCGTTGTAACGGGCATGATTGAGGGCGTTGTGGACGCGGAAAAGAAGAAAGACGAAACGGACGAATAAAGGGGTAACAAGTGGAACGTTAAGGGCTGAAAACGCCTGTGTTTCTGCGGCTTCCAGCGCATGAAAACGACATAGACGATAAAGTATATTCAAACCCGCAAAAACGGCTTTCTAATTGTCCACGCAAGGACAAAAAAAGAACAGGGGCGCGGTGCCGGAAATCGGCAACCGCGCCCCTGTTCTCTATGGGCTATTCCTCGTCGGTCAAGATAAACTCCCGTTCGGAAAACTCGCTGTCCGTCATGGCTTGCAGCTTTTTCACCGCTGCGGCGGCAAGCTGGCACATATCCTCGTCCATGTAGGGCAGCAAGGATATTTTCAAGCGTTGTTTCCCGGCTGTCCTCGGCGTAGATCGCAACAATGTTTTCTTCCTCAATGGTAAAGCGGGTATTCATGCTATCAAACCTCCAAATCCTTTTTATGCTCTTTCTGTTTATCTTTCGGCTGCTGCGCCGCCTGTTTCTTGTATTCGTCCAGCTTCTTCAAAATGGACGGTTTTTTCTGCGGCTGGTCCCAGTTTTCCGGTTTTTCCGCCTTTTCAATTCACCATGC
>OGPX01001357.1_pt1 | contig 16725 bp, 8 predicted proteins | sample 1553101 | NCBI WGS metagenome assembly OGPX01 (sample SAMEA2579964, study PRJEB22360) | human gut metagenome | biome: human gut; feature: human-associated habitat; material: faeces | place: Denmark | collected 2008/2010
GGTTCGGTGGACATTCCGGCCGGAGCGGTCTGGGGCGCGTTGACGGGCGGGACGGTGGAAAACGAAGCCTGGTCGTTCATCGTGTGGGAATCTCGCGTGCCTTTGTGCGTGACGGCCTGGTGCTGTGGGGCCGCCTTGGCCGCCTCGGGCCTGATGTTGCAGACGGTGTTCAACAACCCGTTGGCCGACCCGTCGATTTTGGGTATCAGTTCGGGGGCAAGCCTCGGGGTGGCCTTGGTCATGTTGGCCGGAGGCGGAATGGTGTCGGCCGGCACTTTTTCTTTTTCCGGTTTTCTGGCAGTGGTGGCCGGTGCTTTCGCCGGTGCCGTGTTGGTCATGGGAGTGATTCTTTTTCTTTCCACGCTGATACGTAGCAGCGTCATGCTGTTGATTGCCGGCATCATGATGGGCTACGTGGCCTCGTCGGCCATCTCCTTGCTGAATTTCTTCGCCACGGCCGAAGGTGTGCACTCTTACATGGTTTGGGGGATGGGCAACTTCGGGGGCGTTTCGTTGGAACAACTGCCGTGGTTTGCGGCTTTCACCTCACTCGGGTTGCTGATGTCCATCCTGTTGATTAAGCCGTTGAACGCCTTGTTGTTGGGAGAACGTTACGCGGAGAACCTTGGAGTGAACGTGCGTCGTACGCGCAGCATGTTGTTGGTGGTTACGGGAATCCTGACGGCTGTGGTCACGGCTTTTTGCGGTCCGGTGTCGTTCATCGGGTTGGCCGTGCCGCACGTGGCCCGGTTGTTGCTCGGGACGTCGAACCATAATTCCTTGTTGCCGGTGACGTTGTTGAGCGGCGGGGCGGTGGCCTTGCTTTGCAATTTGATTTGCGTCCTGCCCGGCGAGGCGGGACTTCTCCCCCTGAATGCCGTGACACCCGTGTTGGGTGCGCCGGTGATTATTTATGTCATTGTGAACCAACGTAGAATACAATATTTTAATTAATGGGAAAGCAGATAGTGCTCGAAGGGGAACGGATTGCTACGGGGTACCGCCAGGGAAAGCAGGTGGCGGAAGTGCATCATGGGTTGGATTTCAGTCTGTCGGGCGGCGAACTGACCTGTTTGTTAGGATGCAATGGAGCCGGGAAATCCACTTTGTTGCGTACGTTGGCCGGTATGCAGCCCCCTTTGTCCGGTCGTCTGGAACTCATGGGGCGGCCTTTGGAGGCTTACAGTGCGCATGAGCGTTCCAAAACCATCGGTGTGGTATTGACCGACCGTATGCAGGCAGGCGGGCTGACCGTTTACGAACTGGTGGCTTTGGGGCGTCAACCGTACACCGGTTTTTTCGGTCGCCTGACTTCTGCCGACAAAGCCTTGGTATGGCGGGCGTTGGAAGAGGTCGGCATGGGCGGAAAGGCGCGTCGTTATGTGGCCGAACTTTCTGACGGGGAGCGTCAGAAAGCCATGATTGCCAAGGTGCTGGTACAAGAATGTCCGTTGATTCTCTTGGACGAGCCTACGGCTTTTCTGGATGTGGAGAGCCGTATGGAAGTGATGCGCCTGCTCCGGAAACTGGCGGTGGAAGAACACAAGGCCGTTTTGCTTTCCACGCACGATGTGGATCAGGCTTTGGCCATGTCCGACCGCTTATGGCTGATGACGCAGGAACGCGAGATGCTGTGCGGGACGACCGAGGACTTGGTACTGTCGGGGGCGATGGACCGGCTGTTTGGCAGCACGGCCATCCGTTTCGACGCGGTTCGCGGCGTCTATGCCCCGGAGAACCGTAACAGCCGGGTGGTTCGTCTGGAAGTTGCCGATGAGGCTTTGCGTTATTGGGCACAGAACCTTTTGGTGCGGCACGGTTTCCGCCCCGTTGCGCCGGACGAGGGCGGAGAGGGGGCAGCAAGTCTTGCAGTCATCGGTCCGCAGGACATGGTATGGACACAAAACGGAACTTCCTCCCGCTTTTGTTCGTTTGCCGGACTGGTCGAAATGCTGGAGGGCCTGAAGTAGTTTTTTATTCGGGAACTCTTTTTGTATCCGGACGAATACGGTTTCAATCTGCAAGTTTTTTATTCCTCAGTGGATTCCTGTCCTATTGTCGATATAAAATGAAATGCAGGCGCGAAGCCTTTGAAAACGTGAGACCCAAATTATGAACATCCGTCTGGCTCATTGACGAAAGTTTTTTGGGTACATATAGAGGAATTCATGAAATAAATCACTAAATTTGTAGCGTTAATCTCATTGCAGAAGTCCGCAGGGGTGATGGGTGGGGTTGGCGCATTTATGATTAAGGCGTTTACTTAGCGCTTTGTGATTGACACATAGGAACTTCGCAACTTTCTGACACAGTCAAGAACATGGCAACGGTAGATGCTCAGTGGATATGTTATATCGTGTCTGCTACTTTAAGTATACCCTGAGGGGGTGCTCGGGTGGTGGCTTTAAACATATCGGCGTGGGCTTCTGCGTTGCTCGTTCAACTGTGTCGGGCAATGCGAAGGCCTCTATGTGTGGGACGAGTGACAGGTAGAAACACCCACGCTTTTTTCGTACATGCCATACACAAATAGTAATGATAACCTTTCTGATTCGGGTGTTTGCAGAAACAATATTTTTTGAATATGACAAACATGGAAAAGGTTAAAAGAATTATGTTGTGCCTTATGATTGCACTTGTCTCGGCTTGTTTCATTGCTTGTGGCAATGATGACGATGATAGTTTTGGTGGTTCCGGAAATACAGAGGTGCCTGGAGGAACGGTTTCACCAGAACGAACATTCAATGTGGAAAAAGCAGGGACACTGCCCGATAAAATCAGCGAAGTTGATATGTATAAAATCAAATCACTAAAACTGAGTGGCGTGCTAAACGGGACAGACATCCTATTTCTCAGAAAGATGATGGGTGTCAGCGAAAAAGGAGCTGCAACAGGAGGACAGTTGGAATATCTTGATATATCAGACACAAAAATAGTGGAAGGAGGCGATGGCTATTATATTTCGGGTGGTGGTTTTTCATATCATACTTCATATGATAAGATAGGAATGTATATGTTTTTGGGAGTACGAGCTTTAAAAACAATTTTACTGCCAAATGGCGTGACTTCGATTGGGGGTGATGTTTTCAGCGGCTGCACAAGCCTTACCACTATAAGTATTCCGGGTAGTGTAACTTGGATTGGGAAAGCTGCTTTCAGGTATAGTGGAATTGGCGCTATTTATTTTACAAGCCATACTCCACCGACGATTCATTGGGAAAATCGAAACCTTTACATTACTTATATATATGTGCCTAAAGGATGTAAATCTAATTACGAAAATATTTTTCTTAGTTATGGTGAAATAATCGAATACGATCCAAATAACAAATAGAATATTTAAACCCGTACGCAGCAAACTTTGCTGCGTACGGATTAAAAAACAGTTACTACATATAACGCAATAAAGTAAGAACATTATGATAGAAAGTTTGAGAAAAGATTTCGAGTCAATGACGCGCCTGTATCATTTTACAAGATTTGAGACGGCTCTGTTAATCGTAAAGTCTGGAAAATTGAGATTCAGCAAATTATTTGCTATGAACGATATCTGTGAAAGCAACAAGCAAATCTACAATAGCATGAGTTTATGTAACCAAGGATGGTTTACAAATGAAATTAGTAAAGAAATATCAAGGTACCGCCAAATAAGCATGACAATGGATAAGGAGGGTAAACTTGGTTTTGACCTGACGCAGATGTGGGGACATTATGCAAATAATGGATACGGTGTGTGTCTTGTGTTTGACAAAACAGCAATAGAAAGGATTTGTAAGTCAAAGAGTATAAAATATGGAGAAGTTTTATATGATGAAGAAACTTCTCCTTGTACGAGAACGGACGTTCAGAACAAAAAAGAAATTATAGAATATGTAAGAAACAATGCGGATAGCCTGTTTTTTCATAAACGTAAGGAATGGGAAAACGAACAAGAGTTTAGGTATATAAAACGTTGTGCAAAAACTAAGGACTGTTTCTTAGACATAAAGAAAACCCTTAAATATGTAATAATGTGCAATTCTCAGTCGCAAAGTTCGGAAGATAGTATTACTGGCAGTACGGAATATGCTATTATGAAAGACGTTTTACGCACGGGCAATATACCAATATTGCAATATACGTATTTCTTGGACAACTGTCAGTTGGTTTGCGAGGACAGCTTGGTGTGGAGTAGTGATGAGTAAAGTGTCAGAATGCCAAAACGTCAGTAAGGGGGTGATGAGAATGGCGTATTTGCGTCCGGAGGGAAACACGGTGGGAAAATACGTGCTATTTTGAAAGTCGAGGTTGTACACGGAGAAAGCTTTCGTGGCATTTTTACGGTCTTTCTGAAAACGAAAAGCGAGCATTGGGCGGTGGAAACTTTTAAGGGAGCAAGTGAGGAGGAACGTAGGCTTGCATTTTGTTTTTGTCCTTAGTGAGGTAAAAAAGCGGCAGTTAGAGAAAAAATCCTATTTTAACCCATCGTTTTGAGGGCTTTCCGGTGTGTTTTTCAGCGAAAAGTCGAGCATGAAACGTCAGTCTGCGGAGAATGGAAAATCGCTTTCAGCCAAACGTTTTTCCGTTCGCAGGAGACAAATAGGGAAAAATGGGTAGAAATGACGGATAAAATCAGTTTTTGGGTACTTTTTTAACTTATGCCGTTTTAAATGGCACTAAAGTTTCGTTTTTGTTCAAGCGGAAATCGTGGAAATACTTTCTTTTTGCAAGTAAAAAGTGTTGTATATTTGCTATTTTGTTAGTCTCGCGTGGCGACATGAAAGGTGCTCTTGTTCTTATCGGCATTGCTTGGTATGCCTTGTTTGTTGATGGTTGGTACGCCGTTGGATAGCAAGTTTTGATGGTATGTTTTCTGGGATTGGGAGATATTTTCTCCTTCATTTTTATGGTCACTCCGGAAAAACTCTGTACTTTTATCCTTTCAAAGAACAGGGAAAGGCTATGGCAAAGGATAAGACCGTCTATGTGTGTGCGAATTGCGGACAGGAATCACCGAAGTGGGTGGGGCGTTGCCCTGCGTGCGGGGAATGGAATACTTTTAAGGAATTCACTGTACGCAAGGAGAGTGTGTCGGCTGCCGGGCCGGGGGGGTCTCGTCCGGGGTTTGCCGCGCACCCGTTGCGTAGGAGGCCCATTCCCGTGGGACAGATTGTGACCGATGAAGAACCGAGGTTGGACATGCACGACGAGGAACTGAACCGCGTATTGGGCGGCGGACTGGTGCCCGGCTCATTGGTGCTTCTGGGTGGGGAACCCGGCATCGGGAAGTCCACGTTAGTCTTGCAGACCGTACTGAAGATGACGGACAAGCGGGTGCTTTATGTCAGTGGCGAGGAGAGTGCGCGGCAGTTGAAGTTGCGTGCCGACCGTTTGGTGCCAAGGGCAGGAGGAAAGGCGGACGGACGGGAAGGGTTCTTGTCCCGTTCGTCTTGTATGGTCGTGTGCGAGACTTCGCTCGACCAGATTTTCCTGCACGTCCGTAACGAGCAGCTGCAGTTGGTGGTCATCGATTCCATACAGACCATTATGACAGAGGCTGTGGACAGTTCACCCGGCAGCATCTCGCAGGTGCGTGAGTGCGCTGCGCTGTTGTTGAAATTCGCCAAGGAGAGCAACATTCCCGTGATATTGATCGGCCATATCAATAAGGAGGGGACACTGGCTGGCCCCAAAGTGTTGGAACATATCGTGGATGCCGTGTTGCAGTTCGAGGGCGACCAACATTATATGTACCGCATCCTGCGCAGCATCAAGAACCGTTTCGGCAGCACGGCCGAGCTGGGCATCTACGAGATGCGGCAGGACGGTTTGCGGCAGGTGAGCAATCCTTCGGAACTGTTGCTCACCGAGAATCACGAAGGACTGAGCGGCGTGGCCATCTCTTCGGCCATCGAGGGCGTGCGCCCCTTCCTCATCGAGACGCAAGCCTTGGTCAGCACGGCGGCTTACGGCACGCCGCAACGTTCGGCCACCGGTTTCGACCTGCGCCGGTTGAATATGTTGCTGGCCGTGTTGGAGAAGCGGGTAGGGTTCAAACTGGCGCAGAAAGACGTGTTCCTGAACATAGCCGGAGGGTTGAAAGTGACCGACCCGGCCATCGACTTGTCCGTCATTGCCGCCGTGTTGAGCAGCAATGTGGACACGGGCATCGAGAGCGGCATCTGCATGGCCGGGGAAGTCGGTTTGAGCGGCGAGATACGTCCGGTAAACCGTATCGAGCAGCGCGTGGCGGAAGCGGCCAAGCTCGGTTTCCGGCAAATGATTGTCCCGCGCCACAACTTGCAGGGGTTCGACACGTCGAAACTGAAGATAGAACTTGTCCCGGTGCGGAAAGTGGAAGAGGCGCTCCGTGCGCTTTTCGGTTAAACGAACAGATAACGATAAGGATATGATAGAAGAATACCAACTCAGGGTCTTGCCGGAAACGGCAGCCAATGAGCCGGCCTTGCGCCGTTACATTGCCCGCGAGAAAGGAAAGGACGAACGGACGCTGACGGCTATACGGGTGTTGAAACGCAGTATCGACGCCCGCCAACGCACGATATTCGTCAACTTGAAGGTACGGGTGTATGTCAATGAGCAGCCGGAGGACGATGAATTTGTCCGTACGGCGTACCGGAATGTGGAGGGACGTCCGCAGGTGGTTGTGGTCGGTGCCGGTCCCGGCGGACTGTTTGCCGCCTTGCGCCTGATTGAAGCGGGGTATCGTCCCGTCATCGTGGAACGAGGCAAGAACGTCCGCGACCGTAAGTTGGACTTGGCCAAAATATCGCGTGAGCATAAAGTGGACAGCGAGAGCAATTACAGTTTCGGGGAAGGCGGCGCAGGAGCTTATTCCGACGGAAAGCTGTACACCCGGAGCAAGAAACGCGGGAATGTGGAGAAAATCCTGAATGTATTCTGTCAGCACGGTGCCAGTGTGTCCATCCTGCAAGATGCCCATCCCCACATCGGGACGGACAAACTTCCGAGAGTCATCGAGAATATGCGCAAGACGATTCTGGACTGCGGGGGAGAAGTGCATTTCGAGACCCGTATGGATGCCTTGCTCATCGAGAAAGACACGGTGGTGGGGATAGAGACGAACACGGGGAAGACCTTCCGCGGCCCGGTCATTCTGGCCACGGGGCATTCGGCGCGTGATGTCTACCGTTGGTTGCATGCCCATGGTGTGGAAATCGAAAGCAAGGGCTTGGCGGTCGGTGTGCGTTTGGAGCATCCGTCGCTTCTCATCGACCAGATACAATATCACAACCGGAACGGACGGGGAAAGTATCTTCCGGCTGCGGAGTATAGCTTTGTGCAGCAAGTGGAAGGCCGCGGGGTGTACAGTTTCTGTATGTGTCCGGGCGGGTTCGTCGTCCCGGCAGCCAGTGGTCCCCGGCAGACGGTGGTCAACGGGATGTCGCCCAGCAACCGTGGGTCGAAATGGAGCAATTCCGGCATGGTGGTGGAGATACGCCCGGAAGACTATTCCGAATTGATGAAACACGAAGAAATGGCGGTCAGCAAGGATTCGCCGCTCGCTTTGATGGCTTTCCAAGAACGTTTGGAAGAACTTTGCTGGCTGAACGGCGGGATGAAGCAAACCGCCCCTGCACAGCGGATGGTTGATTTCGTGAATAAGAAAAACTCTTTCGATCTTCCCGAATCCTCTTATACGCCCGGTCTGCTGGCTTCCCCGTTGCATTTCTGGATGCCGGAGTTCGTCACCGGCCGCTTACGTGAGGGCTTCCGCCATTTCGGTAAAGTCTCCAGAGGCTTCCTGACCAATGACGCGGTGATGATCGGGGTGGAAACCCGGACCTCTTCGCCCGTCCGTATCCTGCGCGACAAGGAAAGCTACCAGCATATAACCTTGAAAGGTCTTTTTCCTTGTGGAGAAGGCGCCGGCTATGCAGGCGGAATCGTCTCTGCTGCTATTGATGGTGAACGGTGTGCGGAAGGGGTTGCCGGATATTTATCCCTTGTTTAAAGCATATATGTTAATAAGTAAACAACTGATTCCATTCAAATGTTATTTTGCATAATGAAAACAGTGGGATAAATACGTTGGTTTTACAGGATGCGAGGACGGAGTACGTTTTCTGTTTGTGACAGGACTGGGCATTTGATCTGTTTTCGTATCTTTGTAGCGTAATGCTTTTACGTTATGAGGAAAACATACTTGATCACTCTTTTGCTTTGTTGCTTTAGTGCCTTGCTGAATGGGGCTGTTTCACCTTTTTCTTTTTCTTCTTTAAAAATGGAAGAAGGTTTGTCGCAGCTTTCCGTCTTGAAAATACATCAGGATAAGAGCGGTTTCATGTGGTTTGCCACGCGTAACGGCTTTAATCGGTATGACGGTAATTCTTTTGTCGTGTATAAACATAGTAATGGCGACTCATTAAGCTTGTCCAGTAATCATGTGACAGCATTGGCTGAAGATGACCGTGGAAACTTGTGGGTAGGCACGATGAACGGTCTGAACCGGATGGATTTGAGGGTGGATCGTGTATATTCTCTCAACGATATGGCTCCTTATAAGCAGTCTCCCCTTTATCATACGTGGATTTCAAGCTTGTATGTGGATAGACAAAAGCGTTTTTGGGTTGGAACAAATAAAGGTCTATACTTGTATGATTATGAGAATGATTCGTTTATCTTGAACGACTTGGAGGGAGAACTGCCACGTGACCAGATTATGGTTATCAACGAAGACCATGATGGCAATCTGTTAGTCGGAACTTTACAAAACGGACTTTATATCTGTGACAGTAAGTTGAATCTCTTGTCTCATTATTTTAAAAATACGACTCCCTTTTCATTAACGGATAATAATATATCTGCTATCCATGAAGACAGTGAAGGACGTCTGTGGGTGGGAACCCGTTCGGGTGGATTGAACCGGATCGACACGGAGACAAATGCTGTTACGCATTATACTGCTTGGAACGGCAGACTGGGAAATAATTCGGTTCGTACAATTAATACTTATAATGGTCAACTGGTGGTCGGAACTTTTAACGGATTAAGTCTTTTGAATTTGGTGGACGGTTCATGTACGACCTATACGAATTTTGACGAACAAAAAGGAGGTCTTAGTCATTTTTCCGTCTTTTCTGCTTTCGTAGATAATGCGAATACGTTATGGATTGGCACATACGCTGGAGGTGTCAGTTACAGTAATCCTTTGAACAGCCGTTTTACTTTTTACGATTTGCAGGGTGGTTCAGACAAGCTGTTTGGAATCTTTGCCACGATGGCCTATCAGCCGGACCATACTTTGTGGATTGCTTCGGAAGGGCGAGGCCTACTTTCACTGGATTTGAATACAGATATGTTTGAACGTTTCCTGCTGGATGCTCGGCCGAATGCTCTGAATGATCGGAATATTATCAAATCTCTGTTTGTGGAGGGTGATTTCGTTTGGTGCGGAACGCAGAAAGGCACTTTATACCGATTCGATACCCGGACAAAGAAATTCTCTCTTTTTTATACTTTTCATAAGGAGGTTAGTATTTATACGATCACGCGTTGCAGTGATGGTGTATTGTGGTTGGGAACGACAGACAACACGGGAATTGTCCGTGTGTTTCCGGACGGCAGGATCGCTCCGTCGGATTCAGTTTTCGCCTTGTTGCCAAGTGTACGCAGTTTCCTGGAGATACGGGACGGTGTTTATTTGGTAGGTATGCATACCGGCGGACTGGCGCTCTACGATTCCCATACGCATAAGTTGATAAAATATAATACTCGTGAGGAAGGTTCCCGGAAGTTATACAACGACCAGGTAAGTAATATCGTAAAGGATAGGGAGGGGCGAATCTGGATCGGTACTTTCGGTGGAGGTTTTTGTCGCTTTGACGAAGAAAAAGGCATTATGGAGTGGTTGACGGCCGTCGAGGGGCTGAGCGACGATAATATCAATTCGATAATTCCCGGAGACGACGGGAAACTTTGGATCAGTACCGGTAACGGTATTTCTGCCTACGATCCTGAATCGCGCCAGTTTACCAATTATATGGGTAGAAGCGAGATCCCAGTTAATGAATTCAGCATGAAAGGCGGCATCAAATTGCCCGGTGACCGAATCTATTTCAGCGGAAGCAACGGCCTTGTCTCCTTTTACCCTGAACGGTTGATAGAAAACCGTTTTATACCTCCGGTCGTACTGACCTCTTTTACGGTTAACAATAAACCGGTTGTTCCCGGCGACCTTTCGGGGTTGCTCGATAAAGTTCTTGATTATACGCAGGCGATAGATCTTGATTATAATCAGAATAACTTCTCTGTTGGGTATGCCGCTTTAAACTATCTTTATCCGAATCAGAATAAATATGCTTATATGCTAGAAGGGTATGATACGGACTGGAATGATGCTGGTTCTCGAAAGGAGGCTTTCTATACGAACTTGAAACCGGGAGATTATGTTTTTCGTGTTCGCGCCTCCAATAACGACGGTCTTTGGAACGATGAAGGGCGGTCGTTGTCGATTCATATTCGGACTCCATTCTGGCAGACCTGGTATGCCTATATGTTGTATCTGTTGATTATAGGTGGCATCCTTTATGTGGTCTGGTATTATCTGCATATGAAGCGTAAGCTGGAACAGGACCTGGTCGAAAAGCAGAAGGAGCAGCAGCGGCAGGAGGAGTTCCATCAGTCCAAAATACGCATGTTTACCAATTTTTCGCATGAATTGCGTACACCGTTGATGTTGATCCTGTCTCCTTTGGAAGAGGTGTTGCAACGGGTAGATATGAACCCGAACTTGAAAGGTTCGTTGCGTCTAGTCTATGGAAATGCCCAGCGTCTTTTGTTGCTGGTGAACCAGTTAATGGATCTGAGGAAGAACCAGAGTGGCAACCTGCAACTACGTGTTTCGCATAATGATCTGTATCTGTTTACGCAGGAGATATATATTGCCTTTAATCAGATTGCGGTCAAGGAACGGATTACCTTTCGTTTGGAATCCGATGAGTCGGGAATAGATGCGTGGTTCGACCGTGTTTTATTGGAGAAGGTATTTTTCAATCTTTTGTCGAACGCTTTCAAACATACGGCTCCGGATGAGTCGATAACCATTCGTTTGCAATTGTTCTCAGTTGCCGGATTGCAGGAGCAATTTCCCGGCAGGATAAGTGGGGAAGTTCGGGGGACTTCTCGATATGTTTGTCTGTCTGTAGAAGACACAGGGAAAGGGATAGACGATTCCGACAAGTTTCATATATTTTCCCCTTTTTACCAGGGAACGGATGAAAGTGAGTCGAATACGGCTGGAACTGGTATAGGGTTGAGTCTGGTACTCTCTATCGTGAAATTGCATAAAGGGGTTGTATGGGTAGAAGACAACAAACCAAAAGGGGCTGTATTCCGTGTCTTGATTCCGATAAACCGCGAAGCATATGCTCATGAGCAATTTGCAGAAGATGACTCTTCTGCGAGGAATCCCTATGGAGGAATTGAAGTAGCTGAGGATGAATCCAAAGTCCCTAACAATATGCAGGAACAGCTGCCTGTTTCCGGTCGGCGTTATACCTTGTTATTGGCCGAAGATAATCCGGATGTCCGTCGGTATATCTGCAAACATCTCGAACCTTATTTCGATGTGCTTGAAGCGGAGAACGGGGTAGATGCTTTCAATAAAATTGCAGAAACCTTGCCGGATCTGGTGGTAAGCGATATTATGATGCCGAAAAAAGACGGCTTGCAACTTTGTTCGGAGATCAAGCAGGATTTGCGGACCGGACATATCCCGGTTATCATCATTACGGCGAAATCGATGGTGATGCATATCAAAGAGGGATTTCAGTGTGGTGCGGACGATTATATCGTGAAGCCTTTCAATATGGAGGTCCTGCTGTGTCGTATTCGGAATATCTTGGCTTCTCGTGAACGGTTGAAGGAATTGTATGGGAAAAAATTTTCGTTGGAGTCATTGGGTTTCGAGACGACATCGGCGGACGATACATTTATGCAAAAATTGTTCGGGGTGATTGAGCAGAATCTTTCCAATCCGGGGTTGAATGTGGAGATTCTATGTAAAGGAGTCGGTATGGGACGTGCCAACTTCTATAGGAAGCTGAAAGCGATAACCGACCTTTCGTCGGTGGATTTGATCCGTAACAAACGTCTTGAGATTGCTGCAAGAATGCTGCTGGAAACGGATATGAACATATCTGAAGTTTCTGCCAATATCGGTTTCAATTCCCATGCTTATTTTGCTACTTGTTTCAAAGCGATGTACGGCATGTCGCCGACCGAATATGTGCAACAAAATAAAAAAAATCTATATCATGTATAAATTATTACTTTATGTTATTTTTTTGTTATTTTGCCAATGCAAGAGAGATCATTCTTTAAAGGAAGAAGTGACGGATTTACTCCGAACTGAAATTGTTATTCGTGGAGATAAAGCCTTGGCAGAAGAACCTGTGACCATTACTGCATATAGAGCGGAAAGGAGTGCCGGAGGGATTCATGATTTCTACTCCGAAGGCGATTATTGGTGGCCCAATCCGATAAATCCGGATAGTGCCTATATACGTCGGGATGGGCAGACAAATCCCGATAACTTTGTTGCTCACCGTCATGCCATGATCCGCTTCAGTTCGCTGGTTGGCGACTTGACCTCCGCCTGGCTGGTGACGAAAGACGAGAAATATATTCGGCAAGCGGTTAAGCATATCCGCGCCTGGTTCATCGCCCCCGAAACTCGGATGAATCCAGACCTGCAATACGCGCAGGCGATCAAAGGGATCGTGACAGGGCGGGGGATCGGTATCATCGATACGATCCATCTCTTGGAGGTCGTGCAATCCCTTATCAAGATGGAAGAGGCCGGCGTTCTTGCTGTCGAGGATGTGGCTGGTAGCCGTACTTGGTTTTCCGATTATCTGAAATGGTTGACAACGCATCCTTACGGGGTAGACGAGATGAATGCTAAAAACAATCATGGAACTTGTTGGGTGATGCAGGTAGCCCAGTTTGCTAAATATACCGGCGATAAGGAGATTCTCGACTTTTGCCGGAACCGTTACAGGTCTGTTCTGCTTCCTTCACAGATGGCGGAGGACGGCAGTTTTCCGCTTGAACTGAAACGGACGAAACCGTACGGCTATTCCTTGTTCAATCTGGATGCCATGGCTACGATCTGCCATATTCTTTCGGACGGGGAAGATGATTTGTGGCAGTACTCGATGGACGACGGTCGCAATATGCAAAAGGCGGTTGCTTGGCTGTTCCCGTATATAGCAGATAAATCGAGCTGGCCTTTTGCCGAAGATGTCATGTTTTGGGATGAATGGCCGGTTGCCCAGCCTGCCCTTTTATTCAGTATTTGTAACACTTCTAATAGGACTTATCTGGAAATTTGGAAAAGTTTGGAACATTTTCCGACAAACGATGAGGTAATCCGTAACTTGCCGATCCGACATCCGTTATTGTGGATATGAAAACGGTTTAAAAAATGAATCTATTTTCTTTCAATATTGTATCTATTTTCTGAAACCCGCTTTGAATGCGGGTTTTTAATTTTTGACAGAGCTGAATTTTAAAGTAAAAGAGATAAATTTTAAATAGTTCGAAACCTCCATCTCATACATTTGCAACTAAAGAAAAACACAAAAAGTTTCAATCTTAATAACAATATTATGAATTACACGTACATGAAAGGTTGTGCTCTGTGCATGACGTTGTGCCTGACTTCGGCTGCTCTGCCTGGCAGGTCGAATGCAGAAAGTTCGGCTATCGTGAATGAAGTCTTGCAGTCATCTGTTGTGAAAGGGGTGGTAAAAGACTCGAATGGTGAACCTCTGTTAGGGGTTAATGTCCTTGTAAAAGGTACGACTATCGGTGCCGTCACCGATATAGACGGAAACTTTTCTTTTGAAGCTCCTGCCGGTTGTACATTGGTTATCTCTTACATTGGATTTGAATCGCAGGAAGTAAAAGTAAAAGGCAATGCTCCTCTGAACATTATTCTGAAAGAAGATTCCGAAGCATTAGACGAAGTGGTAGTGGTCGGTTATGGTGTACAAAAGAAAAGTGACGTGACTGGAGCTCTTTCTTCTGTGAAAGGCGATGATCTGACAAAATTGTCCATATCACGTACCGATCAGGCTTTGCAAGGACAGATGGCCGGTGTGAGGGTACAGAATAGTGTGGCTGCACCAGGTGAATCGCCTAACATTATTATTCGTGGCGGTAACTCCTTGAAAGGCGAAAATGCTCCGTTGGTTGTGATTGACGGTGTTCTCGGTGGTGATCTTTCTTTGATAGACCCGAATGACATTACTTCTATCGAAGTATTGAAAGATGCTTCTTCTACCTCTATTTACGGTTCCCGCGGAGCGAATGGTGTCATCATGGTGACGACCAAACGTGGGCAGACTGGTAAACCGACCGTTTCTTATAGTGGTTATGTTTCGCTTTCGCAGGTATCAAAGAAAATGGATATGCTGAATGGTCAGGAACTATATGGCTTATTGAAAGAAGCACAGGAGAAATATCCTACGACAGCATTGAAAATACCGGAGTGGATAGATCCTAATAACTTGAATAATACCGACTGGCAGGATGAAGTGTTCCGTACGGCCCCTATCACGGGCCATTCGTTGTCTGTAAGTGGCGGAACAGAAACGACACGCTATAGTTTGTCTGGTAACTACTTGATGCATCAGGGTATTGTGAAGAACTCTGATTTCAATCGTGCCGGCATACGTGCCAATATCGAACAGAAACTGGGAAAGAAGGTGACGGTCGGAGCTCTTATCAATGCTTCCCGTTCGTCATCTTCCAACGCCAGTGTCAATCAGATGAACGGTTCTGATGGTGGTGGTGTCACGTTCTCTGCTTTAGGTTTTGGGCCATTGGTCCCTGTCTACAAGGAAGACGGCAGCCTTAGCGGTCCGCTAAAGGATGGAGCACAGATGAATAATCCGGTAGCTCTGATTAATGATCAGGTTGTGGATAAATTCCGTAATTATTTTCAGGGTACTGCTTTCCTGGAATGGGAAATCTTGAGCGGCTTGAAATTTAAGACAGCTTGGACTTACACATATAGCGACCGTAAACAACGCCAGTTTACTTCCGGAGAGAATCTTCTTTCTTATATAGGGCAGGGATATGCTTACATGAACGATCAGGAAACCACAAACTGGCTTGGTGAAAACACGTTGACTTATTCCAAGACATTTAATAAAGATCACTCTTTGAATGTTGTTGCCGGTTTTACTGCTGAGGCTTCCGAGTATTTCAACAATAACAGCAGTGGTAAAGGGTTCGACATCGAATCGCTTGGTTATTGGAATATGGGACTTGCCAATAGCAGTCTGTTGTCTGTCGCTTCCGGTGGAAACCATTCTGCCATTGCTTCCTGGTTGGGCCGTGTGAACTATGCTTATAAAGGTAAATATTTGGCATCTGTTAGTTTCCGTGCTGACGGTTCTTCCAAGTTTGCGAAGAATAATAAATGGGGATATTTTCCTTCTGCTGCTTTGGGATGGCGTATCAGTGAGGAAGATTTCATGAAAGACATTTCTTGGATACAGAACCTGAAACTGCGTGCCAGCTATGGTGAAACAGGTAGCCAGGCGATTACAGCCTATCAGTCGTTGGCTAGTTTCAGTACGACCAGTTATGTCCTGAACGGAAGTTCTGCAGTGGCTCTTGTTCCAGGTCGTGTACCGAATCCCGACTTGAAATGGGAAACAACTAAACAGACGGATATAGGCATTGATTTGAGCGTATTGGGCGGACGTATATCTTTGGTTGCGGATTATTATTATAAAAAGACAGTCGATCTGCATTATGACAAGATCCTTCCGTACTATACAGGTTATTCTTCACAGACACAGAACATCGGTAGTAAATCCAATAAAGGTTGGGAATTCTCTCTGAATACACAAAACTTAGTGGGTGACTTCAAGTGGTCTACTTCTTTGAATATCGCTTTGAATCGGGAAAAAGTGCTTGACCTTGGCGATGATGAATACTTTTATACAAATGGTTCCGGAGGTGCTTTGGGAGCTGGTTTCAATGAAACTGGTATTGTGAAGGTCGGTGAGCCGTTGGGGAACTTCTACGGATATGTCTTTGACGGTATCTATCAGAATGAGGCAGAAGCCAAGGCTTTGGGGCTGACAAAAGATGATGTCGGTAGCGTGAAGTTCAAGGATTTGAATGGTGATAACAAGATTACGACTGAAGACCGTACGATCATCGGTAATGCCAACCCGGACTTTATCTTTGGTATTGGTAATGACTTTTCGTATAAGAATTTTGATCTGAGCTTTATGTTTCAGGGAACCTATGGCAATGATGTCTATAATTTGTTGAAAGTGACTTTCAGCGAATTACCGAGCAACTCGAACAATACCGGAAATGCTTTTGCGTTTGTAAAGGATTCCTGGAGAGGTGAAGGAACTTCGAATACGCAACAGGCATTTAACAAGGGTGTGGGTCCATCTTCATCTCGTTTTGTGGAAGATGGATCTTATATTCGCTTGAAAAATTTGACGTTCGGCTATACTCTTCCTAAATCAGTTACATCCAAATGGGGCATTTCTAACTTACGTTTCTATCTGAGCGGACAGAACCTATTTACAATTACCGGCTATTCCGGTTATGACCCTGAAGTCAGTTCCCGTACAGGTAACTATAACTTAGGTTTTGACGGTGGTAGTTATCCGGCAACCCGCTCTTATACCTTCGGATTGAATCTTACATTATAATTGAACCATT
>OGPX01001362.1_pt1 | contig 16678 bp, 9 predicted proteins | sample 1553101 | NCBI WGS metagenome assembly OGPX01 (sample SAMEA2579964, study PRJEB22360) | human gut metagenome | biome: human gut; feature: human-associated habitat; material: faeces | place: Denmark | collected 2008/2010
CGGGCGTACAGGCGGAGCTTAATGCCGCGCCTGGCCGGGCCCTGCCGCAGCGTGACGGCCATTTCGTTATAGCGGTCGCGGATCTCGGCCTGCTCGCCCCATACGGGACGCCATGTCTGGTCGGACTCGCTGCGGGCCACCTGCCCGAGGGTGAACCCGTCGTAGAGCGATACCGGGCGCCCTGGTTCGCCCTTGCGGATTTCAGCCCCGAATTCCAGCTTCGGGGCTTCGCCGCGCAGTTCGAGCCCCATGCCGCTGGGCAGGATCACGGGGCGCTCCTTGTAATCGAGCGTATAGGTGGGGCGGCCTCCGTCCGCCAGGCTGAATTCCAGGCGGAGGCGGCCGTCGGGCGAGAGGAGCGTCTCCTGTGCCGTGCAGGCTGCGCCGGCCAGCAGCGCAGAGATATATAAAAATATTTTCTTCATAGTTCGATCTTGTTATTTACGTTTGAATTCTACGATCAGCGCTTGCCGCGGGCCGACCGTGGTGGTATCGTCCACCTCCGTGGCTTCGCCCGTCAGGACGTTGCGCCCGTCGCTCAGCCCCGAGGCGATCTCGGCATAGTGCGACCACGGCACCTGTTTCTTGCCCCGCGAGTTGTTGATGAAGACGAATACCGCGTCGGTGTCGTCATAACGGAAATAGGCGTAGGTGTTGTCGCGCGAGAGGAAGTGCATCGTGCGGCCGTTGTGGATCACGGGCTTCGACTTGCGCCATTGGAAGAGCCGCTGCGTGTAGTCGAAGAGCCCCGCCTGTACGGCATCGCGCTGCGCCGGGTCGAAAAGGTTCACCGCGTCGCCCTCCCAGCCGCCGGGGAAATCCACGCGCAGCCCGCCGTGTCCCTGCGAGAGGTCTTTCGAGGTGAACATCATCTCGTCGCCCGAGAATATCTGCGGGATGCCGCGCATCGTGGCCAGCATCGCCATCGAGAGTTTCAGCCGGTCGGGGTTTCTGCGTACGATGTCGCCGATGCGGTCGGTGTCGTGGTTGGCGACGAAGATCATCATTTTCGACAGGTCATGGTAGACGAAATCGTGCGACAGGCAGTCGTAGACGCGCGTCATGCCCTCGCCCCAGCGGAGCGAGTCGGTGGGCAGCGCCCGGCAGATGGCCTCCTGCAGCGGGAAATCCATGATCGACGGCAGGTGCGAGTCGAAGCCGTCCTTGTTGGGATTGCCGCCCTGCCAGTATGCCAGTTGGGGGATCGACGACGTCCAGCATTCTCCCACGATGTTGAAACCGGGGTATTCCCTGCGTACGGCCGCGCACCACTCGCTCATCGGCACCTTTTCGTTGTAGGGGTAGGTGTCGACGCGGAACCCGTCCAGGCCGGCATACTCGATCCACCACACGGCCCATTGCTTGAAATATTGCAGCACGTAGGGATTGTCGAGGTTCATGTCGGGCATCGACGGCACGAACCAGCCGCTCTCCTGCAGGTCAAGGTCGTAGCGCGAAGCGTTGGGATCCATGTTCGTCGAGAAGCAGACGTTCGTCCCGGTGTATTCGGGGAACTGGTGTATCCAGTCCCTGAAAGGCAGGTCTTTCATCCACCAGTGGCCCGTGCCGCAGTGGTTGGTGACGATGTCCATAATCACCTTCAGCCCGTGGTCGTGGGCTTTGCCTACGAACTCCCTATACAGTTCGTTCGAGCCAAACCGGGGGTCTATGCGGTAGTAGTCGCCGCAGGCGTAGCCGTGGTACGAACCTTCGGGTTCGTCGTCCAGCAACAGCGGCGTGGGCCATACGGCCGTGGCGCCCAGCCCTGCGATGTAATCCAGGTGGTCGATCATCCCCTGCAGGTCGCCCCCGTGGCGGCCGAAGAAGGCGCTGCGGTCGGCGCGCTCCCGCGTGTGGGGCGTCGAGTCGTTCGACGCATCGCTGTTGGCGAAGCGGTCGGGCATCAGGAGGTAGATCATGTCGGCCGTGGTGAAACTCCTGCGTGCGACCGAGCCTTCGGCGCGTGCCGCGATCTCATAGGGAACCTTGAACTGCCGTTCCCCCTGCGAGAATACGAGGTAGTAGGTGCCCGGCTCCGCGTCGGGTTGCACCTCCACGTCCACGAATAGGTAATTAGGACTGTCGGCCTTGTGGCGGGCCTTCACCCCGACGCCCTGTCCGCCTTCGATGCGGACGTCGTATGCCGCGATGCCGGCCCCGTTGACGAGCAACTGGAGCGGGGTCTGCATTCCCGTCCACCACGAGAGGGGTTCGACGCGGGTAACCTCGCCCGAGGCGTCTGCCACCGAGGCGGGGTCAAATGCGGACTGTCCTGTCCCTGTGCAGGAGAGCAGGCCGGCTGCTGCGAGTGTCATGAAAAATCGGTTCAAAATATCGTCGTTTGTAAAGTTAGCAAAAAATCGGTTTCCAGCGATTCCCGTTTCGCCCGGGGCATCCTTGTGCTTCTCATGCGCATCCCCGTGCTTCTCTGATGGTTTACTGTCTATTCCCGTCGGGTGCTATCGGGTTCCCGGCGCTGTTTCCGCGCATCCCCGGCGCATGTCCGCAACCCTTATCTCCTGTCTTGTGCGAAGACCTGCCACTGCCATGCGGGAAGCACGGTGCGGGTGCCGCCCGTGTATTCCTTCCCGGTGAAGAACTCGCGGCGCGAGCCCTCGAACGGCAGGTCGAATGCGACCTCCTCCGCGCTGAGGTTCGCAGCGACTGTCACCTCGTTGCCGCCGGCCGTGCGGGAAAACAGCATCAGGCCGTCGGGTGTTCGTTCGCCGAGCGGGTATGCGGCCTGCCCGCCGCGTTCTCCGGCCGCGAGCGCCGGGTTCTCGTGGCGCAGCCGGATCAGTGCGGTGTAGAAATCCGTAAACCCGTTATGTTCCCACGCGGGTACGGGGTCTTTCTCGAAGAACTCGAAGCGGTGGTCGAACCCCATCTCCTGTCCGGTATAGACGAGCGGCTGCCCGTTGGGCAGCGTGAAGGTCAGGAACGCCATCACGCGTGCCGCGTCGCCCATGCGCTCGAATTCCGTCCCGGCCCACGAGTTTTCGTCGTGGTTCGAGGTGAACATCAGGCGGAACGCCTCGCGCGGCATGGCAGCGGCATCCCTGGCGACGTAGGCACGCAGGTCTGCGGCGCTTTTGCGTCCCTGTGCGATGTCGTTCAGCAGGTGGTGCAGTTCCCACGCATACGAGGCGTCGAACGCCCCGTCGTGCAATGCGGGGGCTTCGCCCTCGGCGAGCAGGTAGATGCCGGGGTACTCCTTCCGCAGTGCGGGCAGCGTCTGCTGCCAGAAGTCGATGGGTACCTCGCACGCCATGTCGCAGCGGAATCCGTCGATGCCGCGGTTGAGCCAGAAACGCATGGCGGCCGCCATTGCGGCACGCATGTCCGCGTTGCCGTAGTCGAGCTTGGCGATGTCCGTCCAGTCGTACTGCACGATGGTGTTGCCCAGCGAGTCGCGCACATACCAGTCGGCCGGATGCTCCTCGATCCAGCGGGCATCGGGCGAGGTGTGGTTGGCCACCCAGTCCAGGATCACGCGCAGCCCGAGTCTGTGGGCTTCGGCCAGGAACCGGTCGAAATCCTCCAGCGTGCCGAATTCGGGGTTGACGGCTTCGTAGTCGGAGATGGCGTAGTACGAGCCGAGGGTTCCCTTGCGCTCCTTGACGCCGATGGGGTAGACGGGCATCAGCCAGACGATGTCCACGCCCAGTTCTCTGAGCCGGGGCAGGTGGCGTGCGGCCTCCGCCAGCGTCCCTTCGGGGGTGTACTGGCGCACGTTCATTTCGTAGACGACCGAGTTGTAACTCCAGTCGGGGTGGGCGGCCGGTTGCTGCGGCCGTGTGCCGCAGGCAACCAGTACCATTGCGAGAAGTAATGCGGGCAACCGTTTCATGGCGAGTTGTTTAGAGCGCGAACACTACCGACGACCAGGCACCCATGAGCAGTTTCGACGAAGCGTCGCCGCGCTGAAGTTTCACTTCACCTGAGACGCCTACGGCCTTGTCCGGTTGGTCGGTAAGGGTCAGTATCTGTGTCTCCTGGCCGAAGTTGTGCACGACGAGCATCCGTTCGCCGTCCAGTTCGCGGTACCAGGCCGCGATGGATTGCTGCGAGGTGTTGCCGTCGTTGTAGACCGGGTGTTTGACCATCTTGCCCTGCGCCAGCACGGGATAGGTGTTGCGCAGCCGGGCGAACGTGCGGTAGAGGTTGAGCAGCGAACCGTCGTCGTCGGCCTGCGCCTCGACCGAGATTGCTGCGGTCAGCATCTGCATGTCGATCTTGCCCGAGAGGCTTCCCGAAGCCAGTTCGTTGCCCGCCTTGTCCCACAGGATCGGGGTGCGGACATATTCGTCGCCGTTGGATTTGGTGCCCCAGTACCCGAGCTCTTCGCCCTGGTAAATGTAGGGTGCGCCCTGCGCCGTGAGCAGCACGGCGGCCGCCACCTTCATCTTTTCGACGGACTGCCCCAGGTCGGAGCCCGTGCGATCCTCGTCGTGGTTCGAAAGTTTCGTGGCTTCGATGTAATCGCTGCGGTACTGTGCGTAGAGGGGCTGCACGTCGAGGATGTCCTTGACGAAATAGCATCCGATGCCGTTTTGCAGCGCCCATTTGAGCTTGTACCAGAACGTGAATTCGAACAGTGCCGGCAGCCCCCGGTAATAGGGTGCCGCCTTGTCCGCTTCGTCGAGCATCTCGCCCACCATGTAGAAATCGCCCTCTCCGCCGGCGGCCTTGTAGGTCTCGTTCATGCGGTCGTAGAATTTCTTGAGGAACGTGGGGTTCTCGTCGTTGTAGGCGTTGTGGTAGATGTGCTTCACGGCATCGAGGCGGAACCCGTCCACGCCCATGCGTACCCACTTGTCAGCCGCTTCGGCGACGGCCTTGAACGCCCTGGACTGCTCGGCCTCGGCGGCTTTGCCGTAGTTGAGGTCGGCGAATGCCGCCGTCCAGAAGTGCGAATGGTACATCGTCGGCAGCGAGAACTGCACGTTGGCCGGGTCGGCCGAGCGGTTCGACATCAGGGTGAAGGGCTCCCCGAACCGGATGATCGTCCGGTTGTCCGGGGCGCCGTATTTGGTGCCTGCGGCCCACGACGTGGTCGAGGTGCGGACGAGGAATCCCCAGTCGGAATCGAAGTCGAGCGTCAGTTCGTAACTGTTGCCGCCCCTGGCGTAGAAGCGTTTGCTCGTGCCGTTGCCGAAATAGAGGTACTTGTCGTCCGGGCCGCCCTGCGTGTTGTCCGCGTCCGCGGCGTCGGTCGTTTCGGTAACGGTCACCGTCGGGCTGTCGGCATTTGTCCAGTCGAGTACGAACTTGAAGCGCCCGGCGGCACCCGCCCCCGTGTCGGTCGAGAACCATTGCCCGGCATCGTAGCCTGCGGCGCCTTCCGTGGCGATCTGGTCGATCCGTCCGGCTGCCCTGCGGGTCTTCGGAGAAGATATAGCGGTCACGGTAAGGGCTCCCTTCGGACGCGGCGGCCGATTTGAACCACGGGTGGTCTTTGCCTGTATGGTTGAGCACGTAATCCAGGTAGACCCGGATGCCACGGGCATGGGCCGCGTCGATGAATGCCCTCAGGTCGGCGTCCGTCCCGAAGGCGGGGTTGACCGCCTCGTAGTCGAGCACGTCGTAACCGTGGTACGAAGCCGCCGGATGGATCGGTGAGAGCCACACGGCCGAGGCGCCGAGTGCGTCGATGTAGTCGAGCCGCCGGGTCAGCCCCGGCAGGTCGCCCACCTTGTCGCCGTTGCCGTCGGCGAAGCTGTATACCAGCAGCTGGTAGCTTATGTCGGCGCGTTTGCGGTTGTCCCACGCATCGGGCTGGGCGACGACCTGCTCGCCCTCGAAATCCTGGGAGGCATCGCCGCTCTGTGTCACGGTGACGACGACCGGATCGCAGCCCGGGGCGGTGAAGGTAAGCGTCGCGGAGCGTTTCGACGACTCGTTTGCGGTCGCCGTGACCGCGAACGACGTGGAGGTTTTGCCCGATGTGAGGGCCGGTGTGCACCATGCGGTATTGTCGCTCTGCGTCAGCGACCACGCGCCCGCATCGGTGCGCAGGTCGAGCAGCCGGCTGCCGCCTGCGGCTTCGAATTCTATCTCCGTGGGGGTCACGGAGAGCATACTGCCGCCGGTATCGCCGGTCTTGTCGTCGCTGCACGACACGGATACGGAAAGTACGAGTGCCAGCAGCAGGAAAAGAAATTTTTTCATAGCGGAATCTCGGTTAAAGTTCGTTTCGGGGCCTGCCGTCCGGTCAGGGGCGGCAGGCCAGAAACGGGACGGCAATCTCTGTGTGCCGTCCCGTGAAAGGGTGGCCGTTATTCGGCCTCTGCCGGGGTCTTGCCCTCGGACATGATGTATATCTGCGAATTCGCGAGGTCGAAATAGATGTCGTAGGTGCCGTCGAGCTGGACTTTCATGTTCTGCGAACCGCCGCTGGTGATGATGTCGACGGCCTTGTTGATGTCGACCGCACCGCCCGACGCCGTGCCGTAGTTCTTGGAGTCGTCCCAGGCGTTATTGAAGCGGATCTTGAATTCGCTGGCGGTGGTCAGGGCTACGCCTTTGCGAACGAGGTAGGCGCCCTCCTCGCTCATGGAGAAATCGCCCAGGTCACCCCATCCGGTGATGTTGCCGACCAGTCCCCATGTGTCGGCGACCAGCTCGGGCTTGGCGCCTGCGGCCATCACGTAGGCGCGTCCCGCCTCGGGCAGCAGCCAGTAGTCGTACGTGCCGGCTTCGGCGATCACGGCATTGACCTTGTCGGCGGAAACCTTGAAGGCCGAGCCGATCGTGCAGGCGTAGTCCTTTTAGGGGCGGCTGCCGGCGAATGCGGCGTCGGCCCCGATCCACTGCGACTCGTCGCCGCTCTTGAAGAGGAATTCCGAGTTGGCGGCTACCTCGACCCCTGCGGCCTTGTAGGCCACGATGTTCGAGCTGGCGCTCTCCATGGCCGTCGGGCCCCAGTCGGGGGTTGCGACGGTCTGGCCGTGGATGTACCAGTCGGCCTTTTCCGGCCCCGGGTCGGGTTCTTCGCCGCCGCCCGTGCCGTAGTCGCCGGCATTGAGTTCGTAGGTGATCTCCGCAGAGTTGTTCAGGGTTGCGTATACGCGGTAGTTGCCCGCCGTGGCCTTGATGTTGTCGCCGTTCTGCGAAAGGCGTCCGTCCGCCCCGCCGAAGTTTATCGCCCAGTCGTTGTCCGCACGGAATTTGAATTCCCCGGCGGTCAGTGTGACGTCGACCCAGAAACGCTGTTTTTGGGTGTCGAAATTCATCTCCGTGTCGGTGTCCCAGCCGCCCGGAGTGGCATCGCCGATAATACCCATCGAGTTGAACGACAGCTTATTGCTTAACGTTAATGTCGAACGGTCGAATACGAAGCGGTAGAAGCGCTTGGAATAGACCATGATGTTTCCGGAACCGCTGCTGGAGATCAGCGTGATCGACGGGGCTTCCGTTTCCGGAGCCGCAGCATCATCGTCGGTGCCCCAGTTGCAGGCATCGTTCCAACCGGCTTCGCCGCTCAGTTTGAAGCCGTTGGCGGCTTTTTCGCCCAAGTCAACGATAGCTTCGTAGGTGACCTCGTCGCCGGAGAAACAGAACAGTCCCTGTGCGTTGTCGAAATTCCAGCCGCAGTAATCGCCGATTACCCAGACCTGGGGATAGGTACGCTCGGCCGTTGTCACGGTCATGCGGACGGTGGCGGGGGCGGAGTAGAATTTCTCGAAGTCGGTGCCGATCGTGGCGCTGATGTAGAAATCCACGTCCGTAGGTTCGCCCGAGGGAACCCCCAGGCCGCCGTCTTCCACGGACAGCGCAAGGATGTTGTTGAGGCTTTCATAGGTCTGTTCCGACGAGGTGCCGTTCATACCCGTGAAGAGCACCAGTTTCGCACCGTCGTTGTACGAGGCTTCGATCGAGTAGTTGATCTGGGTGCGGACGCCGAAGTCGGCGGCGTCCCAGGTGAAGGTCTGCGTCGAGCCCATGTTGTCGGGCGTAATGACGATCTCCCCGGGCAGCGCATGCAGCACGGGCGCCACGACCTTGTCGGGGTCGTAGGCCTTTACCTCGTCGAGCTTTTGGCAGGCGGAGAGGAGTCCTCGTCGGACAGCGGGGGGGGACCCCCGGCGCAGCCGCCAGCATCATCGCATATCGTGTAATTTTCATAGTCGTACGATTTTTAGGGTTGGTTATTTATCGGTTGCGTTTCCGTAGCCGGGATTCTGGTGCAGTTCGGGGTTGGAAGCGAGCTCCGACGAAGGGATGGCAAAGATTTTCATGTAATCATCGAACCCCTGTCCGGTGAAGGTGCCGCCCTTGTATGTCCAGAGGAACGACGGGGTGGTGAACTTGCCGTAGCGGATCAGGTCGGTGCGGCGGTGCCCCTCCCACATCAGCTCGCGGGCACGCTCCTCGAGTAGGTAGTCGGCCGTGACCGACGAGGGGGCCGATACCCCGGCACGGTTGCTCAGCTCCTGGAGTTTCGGCAGCGCGGTGTTGGCCTGTCCCAGGTTCATGCAGGCCTCGGCGTAGATCAGGTAGATCTCGCCCAGGCGGATCATCGGGAAGTCGATGTCGCTGTATGCCTTCGATGCAGCCGTGGCAAGGAATTCGTCGTTGGTCATGTTGTGGGGGATATTGTTGAACTTGAGGCAAGTCCACCCGTTGAGGAAGACATAGAGCGCATCGTTCATTGACTCCTGGCGGCCTTTGATGTAGAACATTCCGCCGCGTTTGTCACTGACCGTATATTCGCCCGTGGTGTAGTCCGCGTTGCGGGCGTTGAAATATTTCTGCACGTATTCGTAGGGTACGCGGATGCCGGCCCAGCCGTTGTTCACGCCGTTGATCTTCTGTTCGGCCGTCACGTCGGTGGCGGCGATGGCTGCCAGCGTCAGGTACGACGTGCCGCCGTAGGACTGCGTCTGCTCGGCGTCGTATGCCACGCCGAAGATGATCTCCTTCAGGGCGTCGGCGTTCTCGCCGTTGTCGCCGCGGAAGAGGTCGGAATACTCCGGGCAGAGCGAGTAGCCCATGCCGAAGATCGCTTCGCAGGCGGATTTGGCCTCCGTCCACATCGGGGTGCCGGCATAAACCTCGGCATTGAGGTACATGCGGGCCAGCAGGCCGTTGACCGCACCCTTGTCGGCACGCGGGTAGTTCGAGCGTGCGGCAGGCATCGCGCTTTCGTCCGAAGCCAGGTCGGTCAGCTCCGAGATGCAGTAGTCGAAGACATCCTTGCGCGAGGCCTGTTTGGGGTTCACACCGCCGCCGAAGGGCGAGGTCTCGGTCGTAAACGGCACGTCGCCGAACACGTCGAGGGCGATCCAGTAGAAATAGGCGCGCAGGAAACGGGCCTCGGCGCGGAAGCTCTGGATCCTGGCGGCCAGTTCGCTGCTCACGCCGCGGTCGGAGAGTTTGTCCGAGGCGGTCTGGCGCAGGTACTCGTTCACGTAGGCGATGCCCTGCAACGTACGTACGTAGACGGCGTAGGTCGCGTCGTTGTCGGCGTCGGACCACGTGTCGGTATTCATGGCGCGTACCCAGGCGTCGTTCTCCCAGGCGCATTTGCAGGCGTCGGCCGTAACCTCCTGGATCGTCCAGAATGCGCGGATGAGCTCCGAGGCGCCGCCGTCGCTGACCTGCAGGTCGGTGGTGTCGTTCGAGACGAAATTGAAATAGAGTTTGGTGAGCCCGGCCAGGTAGCCGTTCTCGTCTTTCCCGTAGACGGTCTCCGAGGTCGAGTCGGACGGGTTGAGGGGCAGGGTGTCGAGATCCCCGATGCACGAAGTGAGCAGCATCGTTGCGCCTGCCGCCGCCAAGGCGAAATGTTTTATGTCGATTTTCATGGTTCGTTCGTTTTTAGAAGTTTACATTCAGACGCAGCGAATAGGTGCGCGGGCGCGGCCAGATCGAGCCGTCGATGCCGTTGACACCCGGTATTTCGGGGTCTACGCCGCTGTAATCGGTGATGACGAATACGTTCTGCACGCCGAAGGCGACGCGCATCGAACCCTTCCAGTTGCCGATCTTGTTGAACGTGTAGCCGAGGTTGATGTCGTCCATGCGGAAGAACGAGGCGTTTTCGAGGAACATGTCCGAATACCACTGCTCGCCGCTGTTGGCCTTCGTAAAGCCGGTCTTCTTGACCAGCCGTGCGAAGTTGGGCAGGTTGCCGGCGTTGATGTCGATGTTGGACGTCGAGTTGGCCGAGGCGAAGTCGTTGAAGACCCAGTTGCCCGCCGAACCGTGGCCGTTGAAGCCGAAGTCCCAGTTCTTGTAGCTCAGCTTGAGGCTGATGCCGTAGAAGAAGTCGGGGTTGGGGCTCTTGTCGGTCACGTAACGGTCGGCCTGTGTGATCTTGCCGTCCTTGTCACGGTCGACCAGCGCGTTCTGGATCGGATTGCCGTCCTGGTCGTATACCTGCTGGAAACAGTAGAAAGTGTAGGGCGCATAGCCTACCTTGTGGATCTGGAGCAGGTTACCCGTGCCCTTGGTGATGCTTCCCGTCTGGATGTTGTAGTCGGGGTCGTCGGTGTTGTTGAGCTTGGTGAACTCGGTGTGTTGGAACGTGCCGTTGAAGCCGACCGTGAGGTTCCAGTCCTTGGTCTGCACGGGGATGAAATTCAGGTTGAATTCCACGCCCTTGTTCTCCATCGAGCCAATGTTGGTGAGCACCGTGTTGCCGAAGTTCGAGCCCATGGGGGTGATGACGTTGTTCAGGAGGTCGTCCGTCTGACGCAGGTACCAGTCGACGCTGCCGTTGATGCGCCCGCCGAGGAACCCGAAGTCGAGGCCGACGTTGTAGGTCGTCGTGGTCTCCCATTTGATGTTGGGGTCGTAGGCGCCCGGCGTGAGGTAGAACATGTGGCCGGCGCTGCCCATGTAGTAGGTCTTGTAGACGTCGGTCGACATGTAGTAACGCGCCAGGTAGGGGTAGTTGGAACCGATCTCCTGCTGGCCGGTCTGTCCGACGCCGACGCGCAGCTTGAGGGCCGAGACGGCACGCGAATCCTTCAGGAAATTCTCCTCGGCGATGTTCCACGCAAAGGCGCCCGAAGGGAAGAGGCCCCAGCGGGTATCCTTCGAGAAACGCGAAGAGGCGTCGTCGCGCAGCGTGAAGGTGAAGAGGTATTTCGAGGCGATCGAATAGTTCAGGCGTCCGTAGAACGAGAGCAGGTAGTTCTCCTGGCGGTTGAACGGGTAGCGCGAATCCTCGCCCTTCTGCTCGTGCGTCTCGTTGAAATAGGATACCGAGTGGTCGGAGCTGTAGAAATGCTGCCACGAATAACCGGCCATCACGTCGAGGTGGTGGATGCCCCACTCCTTGTTGAAGTTGGCGTAGAATTCGAGCAGCTGGTTGCGGCGGAAGTTCGTCGTCCACGAATACTGTCCCCAGCCGCGGGCCTCGGTGTCGGTGTATGCCTGGAACGAGCCGGGGTTCACGCCGTCGTAGGTCTTGGCGCTCGATACGTCGAGGCCGAGGTTGAGGTTGAAACGCAGCGCTTCGAAGCCGTGAACCTTATAGTCGATCTGGGCGTTGCCGATGAAACGCTTGGCACGCGCCGTATTGTCGCGGTCGTAGAGCTGCGAGAGCGGGCCCGCACCCAGCAGGGTGTTGGGCGTGAAGTCCTCGCCGCGGCCCGATCCGTAGTTCCAGTATCCGTTGGTGGTCGTGTAGTCGATCGAGCCGTCGTCGTTGCGGAAGTAGGGGTCGATCGTGGGGTTGAAGAAGGCAGCCGAACCCACCACGCCGCCCGAAGCGTAGCGCTGCGACGTGACGACGCCCTTGGCGTTGAGGTTGACCGTGAGGTGCTTGTCGAAGAAGTTGGGCGAGAGGCTCAGGTCGAGCGTCCCGCGTTCGTATTTCGACGTTTCGAGCGTACCCTGCTGGTTGGTGTAGCCCACCGATGCACGGTAGGGCATGCGGTCGTTGATGTTGCCGATCAGGCTGACGTTGTGGTCATGCGAAATGGCGGTGCGGAAGACCAGATCCTGCCAGTTGGTGTTCTTGTCGCCGAGCATCGACTGTACCTTGTCGCCCGTGGTCGTACCTGCGGGATACACCTGGTCGATGTAGGTGCGGAACTCGCCGGGGGACATCACGGGCAGCTCGTCGGAGTTGGTCTGGACGCTCACGCTGCCGCTGTACGATACGCGGGGCGTGTTGCCGCGCCCCTTCTTGGTGGTGACGAGGATGACGCCGTTCGAAGCACGCGAACCGTAGATGGCCGCCGCCGAAGCGTCCTTGAGCACGGTGAAGGATTCGATGTCGTTGGGGTTGATCGTCTCCAGCGGGTTGGCCATACCCTTGCCGCCGTCGACTGCGATGGGTACCCCGTCGATCACGATCAGCGGGTCGTTCGAGGCGTTGAGCGAAGCCGCACCGCGCACGCGGATGGTGGCGCTCGATCCGGGGCCTCCGTCGCCGGGGATGATATGCACGCCCGGAACCTTACCCTTGAGCATGTCCTGTGTGGAGACCACGGCGCCGCGGTTGAACTCTTCGGCCTTGATCGCCACGACCGAACCGGTCATGTCGTTCTTCTTGACCGAACCGTAGCCGATCACCACCACGTCGTCGATGCCCATGGCATCCTCTTCGAGCGTGAGGTGTGCCAGCAGCGACGAACTGGCCACCAGGCTGACGGTCTTGTAACCGACATAGCTGACTTCGATGACCGATTCGGGGCCGGCGGCGCGGATGGCATAGTCGCCGTCGATGCCCGTCGAGACGCCGTTGGTCGTGCCCTTTTCGACGACGGTAGCGCCCAGGATCGGCATTCCGGACTTGTCGACAACTACGCCTTTAACCTCATAACCAGCGTTTTGCGCCAGCGTGAGGGGGGGGGTAAATTGACATATGAGCAAGATACCCGCACACATAGTTAAAAATCGTTTCATAAGAATTTTGGTTAGTTTATAAGTTGATTTTATGGATTGTAGGTCATTGGGCCTTGTGTTCTTTGACCAGGAAGACCGACACGGCGGCCAGCAGCATGAAGACCCCGGCGAGCGCCAGCATGTCGGCCGCGTCGGAGGCGAAGCAGTACTTGACGATGGCACCGCCGGTCAGTCCGATGACGATCTGGGGGACGGTGATCGTGAAATTGAAGATACCCATGTATACGCCCATGCGGCGTGGCTCGACTGCGCGCGACAGGATGGCGTAGGGCATGGCGAGGATGCCCGCCCAGGCGATGCCGATCCCCACCATCGGGAGCATCAGCGCGTACTGGTCGTGCAGCAGGCACAACCCCGCTAAGCCCAGCGCCCCGGCGAGCAGGCAGGCCGCGTAGACGGGTTTGTTGCCGTAGCGCGCGGCGACGCGCCCGAGGAACAGGGCGGCGATGCAGGCGGGGATGGGGTAGGTGCCGTTGAGCACGCCGACCCATGTCTGCGTGGCGCCGGCCGAGAGCACTTCGCCCGTGGCATGGTCGGTGACTACACCCGTGATGGCGGGTTTGAGGTAAGTCCACATCAGGAAGAGCGCCGCCCACGAGAAGAACTGCGTGACGCCCAGCCGCACCATCACGCCGGGGACGTTGCGCATGAGGCCGACGAAGCTCACCGGTTTGGCGTCCTCCTCGGAGAGGTTGTTGTAGCGGGCGAACTCCCCGGGCGGATATTCCCGTGTCTTGAACGAGGTGACGAGCACCGTGAGCAGCAGGATCGCGCCCCCGGCATAGTAGGAGTAGGCGATGTGCGGCGAAACATGCCCCGGAGCGGCCTCGTCCGACACGCCGAGCCATGTCATGACGAGCGGCAGGATAGCGCCGACGACCGCACCGAGGTTTATCAGGAAGGTTTGTACCACGTAGCCCTATGTCTTCTGCGAATCGTCGAGCATGTCGGCCACCAGCGCTCGGAAGGGCTGCATCGTGACGTTGAACGACAAATCCATGAACAGCAGGATGAAAGCCCCCATGGCGAGTGGGGCGAAGGCGAGCAGTTTGGGGCAGTTGGGCATGAGCACTAGCGCCAGCGCCGAGATCAGCGACCCGCCCAGGATGTAGGGTATGCGGCGGCCCCAGCGCGTCCAGGTGCCGTCGGAAAAAAGCCCCACGATGGGTTGAACGATCATGCCGGCCAGCGGTGCTGCTAGCCAGAAGTAGCTCAGGTGGCTGACATCTGCCCCCAGCGATTCGAAGATGCTCGACGTGTTGGAATTCTGGAGCGAATATCCGATCTGCACGCCGAGGAAGCCGAAGCTGAGGTTCCAAATCTGCCAAAATGAGAGTTTAGGTTTGGTCATTTCGGTTTTTCGGTTGGTTTTCAGGTTATACAAATTTTAATAAAAAAATCCGGATGGCGAACCGCCGGGCGACGAACGGAGGGATCAGCCGGATGAACGGGCGGATTTTTACGACGAACGGTAGCCCGAGGGGGACGATTTGGAATTTACGCGGAAAAACACTACCTTTATTCATAAATAAACGAAACCCGTATATACTTAATACAGCCTCAGTCAGCCTATATGCGATCGCTCAAAGTGTCCGGAATTATCCACCTGTTCGCCGTGCTCCATGCCGTGGTCGCCCTTTCATGCCATCTGGCGGGGATCAACGACGAGTTGGTGCTGACGCTGCTGACGATCGTGCTGATCGTGCTGATCTGCCTAAAACGGGGCCTGAATGTGGAGTTCACCGCAGCCAGCGTGATCGTCGTCAATGTGATCGGCTACCTGCTGGGTACGGGTGGTGCGCAGCTGATCGAGCTGTTATTGCACGCCCCGCCCGTGGTGCATGCCGTCTCGACCTTCATAACCACCGAGATTCTGGGCTGGAGCATCGTGTGGTTCACCAAGTTGTTCCGCCGCGGCGACGACACGGCGAGCCGCTCCTCGGCCTGGACGCCCCGCATCGGGTTGCTGCTGCTGGCCGTGGGGGTGATTTTCGTGCTGAGGCTGGCCTATGTCGAGCTCTTCTCATCGCCTTCCTTCTCCACAGACCGCCTTTACCACATGGCCGACTTGCTGGCTTCGAACTCCGCGGCACTGATTATCCTGCTGTGCGTCAATATCATCTATGTCCGGCATACGCGCAGGCGTGAAACCCGACACGGCCCGATCGCCGAAATTGCGGCCTTCCTCCTGTTCGTGCTGCTCACGTCGGCCTGCGTGGCGCTTATTACGGGGCTGCACCTGCCGTTCGCCTTCGATCGCTCGTTCACCGCACGGGAGTTCCTGCAACTGTGGATCATCACGCTGCTGGTCGAGGTAATCCTCTATTCGGTCGTATTTATGGTTGATTACGCCCTGGTCGCACGTGCCGTGCTGCGTGCCGAGCGCGGTAAGGCGCACCAGGCGCAGTTCCGTTACATGAAACTCAAACAGCAGGTCAACCCCCATTTCCTGTTCAACTCGCTCAATATCCTCGACTGTCTGGTCTGCGAGCAGCGCACGGAGCAGGCCAGCGTCTACATCCATAAACTGGCGGGCATTTACCGTTACATGCTCCAGAACGAGGAGGAGACGCTCGTGCGCCTGCGCGAGGAGATGGCTTTCGTGGGGATGTACGTCGACTTGTTGCAGGTGCGTTTCCCCGAGGGGTTTCGCGTGGAGACCGACATTCCGGACGAGGCCATGAACCGCCATGTCCTGCCCTGCTCGGTGCAGCTGCTGATCGAAAACGCCATCAAGCATAACTCGGTGGGGGCCGACCGGCCGCTGGTGATCCGCATCGTCGCCGGGGCCGGAGCCGTGACGGTGTCGAACAACCTTCAGCTGAAGGTATCCGGCACTACCTCGACCCGTGTGGGGCTGAACTACATCCGCCAGCAGTACCTCGACCTGTCGGGCATCCCGATCGGGATACGCCGTACCGATACCGAATATTGTGTCACCTTACCGTTGCTGTAATATGAACGTACTGATCGTAGAAGACGAAATGATGGCCCAGGCAAACCTGGCGCGAGCGCTGACCCAGCATTTTCCCGACGTACGGATCGTCGGGACGACCGGCTCGGTCAGGGAAACGGTGCTCTGGCTGCGCACGCCGGGGAACAGTGCCGATGTGATTTTCATGGACGTGGAGCTCTCCGACGGGGATTGCTTCGAGATATTCCGCCAGGCGGATGTGACGGCGCGGGTCATCATGACCACCGCATATGACAATTACGCCGTGCGGGCGTTCGAGGTCAACAGCATCGACTACCTGCTCAAACCGATCGACCTCGCGGCGCTGCGGCGTGCCGTGGAACGTTGCCGTGTGCGGAGCGGGGGCATCGACCCCGACGTATTGCTGAACGCAATCCGCAGCCCGCGCGAATACAAACAGCGCTATGTCGTGCGTTTCAACGACCGGATCGTTCCGGTACAAACCACCGACATCGCCTATTTCTACTCGGAAGAGAAAAACACCTACCTTGTCACGAGCGATAACAACCGCTATGTTGTGGATCAGTCGCTCGACGTCCTTTCGGACGAACTGGATCCCGGGCGGTTTTTCCGCATATCGCGCAGCTGCATCATCGCCATGCCGGCGATCGTCAGCATCGTGAAATATCTGGGCAACCGGCTGAAGATCACGGCACGTCCGCGTCCTGAGTTCGAGATGGTGGTGAGCCGGTCGCGGGTCGACGACTTCCTGAAGTGGTTGGAGGGGAATGGCTGAGCCTTCGTCGCGGCTGCATGATAAAAAGGGGTACCCATCGGAGTACCCCTTTTTTGTAGCCGGGAGCGGCGGTGCCGCAGTACGCCCGTCAGCGGCGCCCGCTG
>OGPX01001383.1_pt1 | contig 16468 bp, 9 predicted proteins | sample 1553101 | NCBI WGS metagenome assembly OGPX01 (sample SAMEA2579964, study PRJEB22360) | human gut metagenome | biome: human gut; feature: human-associated habitat; material: faeces | place: Denmark | collected 2008/2010
GCTGACACTCTCGGAGCGAAAGCCGGTGCATCTGCGCATGCTGGCGGGAAATAGGCCGGTGCGCGGACTGGGACTATACGATGATGCCATGTATGCCGGAGCCGACTATATCAAAACGTCCACCGGGAAACTCGAACCGGCCGCTACGCCGGAAGCCGCCTATGTCATGTGCCAAGCCATCAAGGAATACTATGACGAAACAGGCATACAGATAGGTTTTAAGCCCGCAGGAGGCATGCATACGGTACATGACGCCCTTGTGTACTACACCATCGTCAAAGAGGTCTTAGGCGAAAAATGGCTTACCAACCAGTGGTTGCGCCTTGGCACAAGCCGGTTGGCCAACCTGCTGCTGAGCGAAGTGACGGGAGAAGAGGTGAAATTCTTCTAATCCCTCCTCCTGACAGTTTGACAAAACGACAAACATGTCCCCACGAGAACGGCGTATTTGCATGCCGGTGAAGCACACGTCGGTTCTACGCGATTCTCGCGTATCGTGAAAATGACATTCTGACATCCATACGGATGGTTTGCTGACACCTGAAAGGCAGCATAACGCTACTGTCCGTATGAAACCCAGTGCCTGCCACGGAAAAGCCGGAAACGGTGACAAATGTGGCAGGTATTTTTGTATGCCTTTTCGTCCCAAACAGGAGAAAAACCTTTCATATCCGGAGTCTTCATCCCCCACTCCATCCCGTTCTCATGCCCATTTTCGGAGATTCCCGTCCCAATCTGTTGAGAAACATTTTCCGCTTTCAGCCAAACGATTTTTCGTTCGGCTGAAAGAAATCCAGATTTTGACAGAGAAATGCGCGATAAGAGCAATAATCTTATCTTAAATATTAAAACAAGAACATCTTTTTCCTCTATTTTATCTATCCTCTACCATAGCCCAACATGGAAAAAATAGCAAAATGTCATACGTAGCCCCCATTCATATCCAAAATATCCGCCTTACCTGTCAAATACACCTCAACAAACGTCGTACCTTTTCATATACCATTCTCACCCACAGGCCGTTCTCACCGGTTTACATCCTGTCAAGCCATAAAAATCATTTAATCCGTAGCCTTAGCCAGTCAAAATACTTATATTTGTATCCACATAAAACAAAGAATCATGCACAAACCTTTGCTCATACAATATTTTCTCCACATTTTGTTGGCATGTTCCCTTCAAATCCATTTTCCTTTGCTTCATGCCCAAGAAATATCCGTACGCCCCATTCCTATGTTGGACAAACTGCCGGTAAAAGCCATACATAGAATCTTTCAGGACAGTGAAGGATATATCTGGTACGGCACATTCGACGGTTTATGTCGGTATGACGGATATGACATCAAAGTCTACCGTTCCGATTTATCCAATCCCAACTTGTTAGCCAGCAACTATATTACTTACATTGCAGAAGACCACGAAAAGAAAATATGGTTCGGGACCACAAACGGGTTATACACCTTAGACAAATCCACCCAGCAAATCAAGACCATTCCCTTGGAAGGCAGCCAAGACCCAAACGTCTTTTCCATCAATGTGACCCGCGACGGAACAATATGGGCCAGCGTACCGGGAATTTTATTCCGTTTCCGCACCGACGGCTCGTTGGTCGGAAAATACAAAACAGAATATAACCAAGCCCCACAATGCGCATATATCGTTTACGAGACCCCAAACGGAGACCTATTGATATCATTGACCTACAGCGGAATGTTCAAATTCGACCAACAGGGGCATACCCTGACACCATATTTCCCCGACCCAGACTATCGCTGCATCGAACGAATCATTTGGGATGAAACACACCAATGCTATTGGCTCGGGACTTGGGAAAGAGGAATCGTACGTTTCGACCCAAAAAGCAAAGACCCGGAAAAACGCTATGTCCCTCAACCTATGCCCTCGGCTGTAGGCGGACAAACCACAGGCAATGTGTTTCATATGGTACAAGACGATGTGTTCCATTATCTTTGGGTCACGACAGACAAAGATTTGTTTGTCTTCCAAATCACCGAAAATGGAGATTTAAAACAAATAGACACTTCGTCTTTCCTTCCTTCCACTAACAAAATGCTTTATGAAATTTATAAAGACAAGGACGGAAATCTATGGGTATCGGCTTTCGATATGGAAAGTTTCATCATAGACATACGCCGACACACCGTCAGAAAATACCCTTTAAAAGCCTTACAGGAACAAATCAAAGCCCAACCGGTCATTAACACCTTATGTGTGGATGACAAAGGAGGGTTTTGGTTCTCTCAAGAGCGATACGGACTCTGTTTTTACGACCCGATTACGGAACGCCTCACCCACTATTCTACATGGACAACAGGAAAAAGACACCTTATTGCCTACCCCTATAAACTGATTCCGTCCCAAACACCGGGAAAAATATGGAGTATCGGCAGTAAAAACCATATCTTCGCTTTCAAACGTCAAGACATGGACATCCAAATCGACGAGACCATCCAAATACCGCAAACCCAAGTCAATACAATTCTCGAAGAAGACGACAAGCGATTATGGATCGGGACATCGGATGGGCTTTGGGTCTATGACCGGTTGAAAAAGCAGCCGAAAAACATCTCCGGAAATAGAGGAAACGTCACCGGAATCACGCAAACAAACGACGGAAAAATATGGTTTTCCACCACGGACAAAGGCATAGGCTGCCTTGCCCGAAACAAGATCTATTTTTACACCTTGCACAAAAATATCAATCATATCGATGCCACAACTTACGGAGAACTGTGGTTAGGTACAACAACAGGGGAGATACTCTCATTCGATACACAAACTAAAAAAATAACAAACCACAGTGCCACATGCAACATGAGCGGCGACATCATAAACGGACTGGTAGTGGATTCATACAACCACGTGTGGATCGTATCCAACCAATCCCTCAAAGAATATAATCCACGCAATGGAGCTTACCGAAATTATAAAACCGACAATCCCAACCTTATGCTCAACCGTTTCCTCTCGGTCTGTAGGCACAAAAACGACCCTAAAGAAATTTTCCTTGGCGGTGTGTCGGGCATTATTTCCATTCCATCTTCCCAAAAAATAGAAAGTATTCCCATACAGACCTCCGCACACATCACCGAAATTCGAGTGAATGCCCAAGGTCAATGGAAAAATATCCCGGCCGGAAGTTTCCCCCATTATACCCTTCAACTCTCACCGGAAGAACAAGATGTAGAAATCCACTTTTCCACACTCGACTTTCACCATTTAGAACAAATCCGCTATGCCTATCGTATGAAAGGTGAAGACAGAGATTGGATTTATCTGGATAACGGCAAGAATTCCGCATATTACAACAATATGGAAAAAGGTATACATACATTTCAAGTCAAAGCCACCGACGAAAACGGGCAGTGGAGCAACCACATCACCGAACTGACCATCCGGAAAGCACCGGCCTTCTATGAAACGTGGTGGGCTTATACGCTCTATGCGCTCGCTATTGGCGGTATCTTACTGCCCATCGTTATCTTGCTCACTGCAAGAACCCATCCCGGATACAAACTCAAATCTTACCAGACAGGAGCTGACGGCTACTTATCCAAACCATTCGCTCCCTGCCTGTTGAAGGTCAGATTACAAAATCTGTTCAACCGACGGAAAGCAATACAAAACGAATTTAAAAAAAATACTCCGGTGGCTTTAATCTCACCTATGGAATTCACTTCGGCAGATGAGCAGCTTGTCAGAAAAGCCGTTAAAATTACAGAGAGCCATCTGTCTGATCCGGACTTCGACGTATTGGTATTGGCATCGGAACTGGGCATGTCGCGTTCCACATTATCCCGGAAAATGAAAGCCTTACTCGGACAGACTCCTTTGGAGTTCATTAAAGACATCAAAATGCAACATGCCTGCAACATGCTGAAAAACGCCACAATGACTATCGCGGAAGTGGTAGAAGCTTTAGGTTACAATGACCATAAGCATTTCACAAGTTTATTCAAAGACACTTTCGGCATGACTCCGAGCGAATTTCAAAAGAAAGAATGTGCTCCGTCACAAAAACAAAACTGAAAAAGCCATCATCCGGCTTTACAGGTAAAAGCCGGATGATGGGTCATAAAAATAAGTTGTAAAAACTACAAATCCTCAATAATAGCACATCCCCATGGAGATATTTCCAAAAAATCCCGTTTCCTAACTATTTTACCTGATAATAATTCTTTCCCATCATCAAACATATAATTTATTCCCTGCCCAATACCACTATAATTGAAAATATAATGCACCAAACGTCCCATGTCATTCACACCTGAACGTATAATTAAAGGAAAACGATATTCGTTCGCCTCTGATAAAATTCCAGCATTTCCAGCAGCCATCCGAACAATTTTCTCCAATAATTCATCAGAAGGCACTGCTCCTATATAAAACAAATGCCCCCGACCGAAAGAATTCTTCGTAACAACCGGCCAACGCCCAAAAAATGGATGGTCTGCACAAGCCAAGGGTTCCGCAGTCTCTGGAACAAGAAATTCATACCATTCATCTACTGCAACCGGATTATTAAGGCTAAAAGCTTCACTTTTTAAAGCCATTCCACGTATCGAAGAAAACTCCTGATAATAAAAGCCACAAGCCTTACGCAACGGTCCGGGAGCTTTTTGTGGACGAACCGCAGAGTATTCATTGCAAAAGCCACTTTTATACAACATGACGACTTCTCCACCTTTATATACAAAATGACTTATTTTATCCAACAAAGAATCCGTAGCAACATATAAAGGCGGTATTACCAGAAGTTGATAGTCATCAAAATCTTGTATCTGATCACAAGGGATGATATCTGTTTCGATATTCTGGCGATAAAGGGCACCATATACTTTATGAATAGGATAATTATCTTTCCATGAATATGGCATAAACTGCAAAGCATGATAAGAATCATGGCTAAACAGAATGGCGGCCTTATTCCTTTTTTTCAAATTAACCAAATGTGTCCCTATTCGCCTGAGTTCGCCTGCAACTTTTTTAAATTCTTCCGAAATGCGGTTACCCTCCAAATCATGCCCCAAAATACCTTTCCAATATGTTTCTTGTCCATAATGGATGCTTGACCAATGCCAATATTCAACCATATTGGCCCCGGAAGCCAAATGCCCATATACATTTTGACGCAATTGTCCGTCATAAGGTGGATACTGATTACGTGAATCCCATCCTGTCGTCTGTGCATTAGTTTCAGTTATCAAATAGTTTCCTTTCGCAACAGTCCGCATAAAATCCCCCACATAAGCAAGAAGTTGTCCATCTTGCCCATCCTGGACATTATGATATACATTATTTGCCGGATATTCCATTTGCCTGAAACTTTCTACTTGGTCTACATTTTGGAACGCCCCCATGAAACAATGAGTAACAAACTGATTCTTTTGTTTATACTCGTTTACAATATCTACTTGCCAATTAAGGAAATCTGCTATAGCCTTGCGATTCCAGCGTTCCCATTCATTTTTATAAGACGGATTGGTAACTCCGTCCCGTGGATAAAAATCTTCCCATCGGTGTATATTCATCCCCCAATAATTCATTCCCCATTCTTTCGTAAGCTTATTTATATTGCCTTTAAACTTATTTTTTACATAATTTCGGAATCCGACAAAATAATCATGGTTATTAATATTTCTGGCTTCTATTTCATTATCCACTTGATAACCGATAATTGCCGGATGTTTCGCATACCGCTCCATCAGTTTCCTTATTATGCGTTCAGAATAGAAACGATAAGTCGGATTCATGAAATTCATATTTTGCCGAATACCATAATATGCCTGTCCTCCACCAGGATATTGTGCCAAAACTTCAGGATGCCTTTCTGCCATCCAAGCGGGAATAGAATAAGTAGGAGTACCCAAAACAACTTTTATACCGGCTTCATGCATTTTATCCAATATCCTATCCATCCATTCAAACTTGAAAACTCCCTCTTGCGGCTCAAATATCCCCCAAGAAGATTCACCGACCCGAACCACATTTACTCCATATTCCTTCATTAACCGAACATCTTCATCCAAACGCTCTGAAGGCATATACTCATGATAATACGCAGCTCCATATAATATGTTGTCAAAACGATATTGGGCATGCAGCATCGTGACGCCATTCGCCATAAACAACATAAAAAGAAACACCTTTATATTACAATTCATCTTCATCATATCTATATCATTTATACAACCAAATAGCATAAGTAAACGCATCCGCATTCCTATACGGCTTTTCCTCTCCTGGGCGGAACCATTGGCCGATATTGGCAAATGGTGTAAGCAATACGTCCACTTTCCGTCCCATATAAGAGGCTTGCGTCTGATAGACTGGTCCTAACATTTTGGTATCAGGCTTCTGAATCCATTTGGGTTCGCTGTTTGTATCCATACGTATGTCTTTCTCCATATTCACATCATCATTGCAAAGCTGTTTATTCCAAACCATATCCAAACAATATACGAGAGGGCCGCGAATAAAGGCATACGGTATCTTATCCGTAGGTTCTTCCCTGTACATTATTTCCCCACGTGGAAGTGTATAAGTCGTATACTTACTATGATGTTCACGCCTTATCCACTTACCCTCCATAGGAAAAGTGATACCTATTTTATCCCCTTTTTCCCATTTATGAGTGATAGCCAAATACTTGCCAGCTTCTATTCCCGATACTCTTTCACCGTTGACTGAAACTTCCGGTGCCTTACACCAAGAAGGTATGCGCAAGTTCAATATCTTGTTTTTATTTTGGGAAGAAAGTACAGTCAGTACCATACTTTCCGATTCGGGATAGTTACCCGATATTTCAAATGCGAAGTCCTTGCCGTCATATCGTGAAGGCAAATACTGGTTGATATAAAAATCTTTTCCATTTTCGGCATAGAAGAAAGTCGGCAGCAAAGAAATGATACGATGTCCGCTGGCTGTACAACAATCCGGACCATGGAAATAATCGTGAGGTTTCGTCCCATTCGGTGCCGTATGATAACGGCAAGTCCCACTCTCACAATCTTGGGCTGCAAATACATGGTTCATCATCAGACGTTCCATCGCATCTGCATATTTTGATTCCCCAGTCAGTTCAAGCAACATTTGTGTCAGTTGCATCCACGACATCGTGGCACAGGTTTCCACCACATTTCCCGAAACGGGTTTCACATAGCCGTGTTCATAATGTTCCGCCACACTGACTCCTCCTGTAATGTACATCTGCCTGTTACAAATATCATCCCATGCGCCTGCCACTTTACGGAACAATGATTTATCACCGGTAATACGATACAAACGCAGGAATCCCATAAAATTCATCTGAAAAGTATGTGAATGCACGTAAGGCTGAAGCTTATCTACTCCCAAAGTTCCGTCTGCTACGGAATCCAAACGTGAAAAGGCATCCCAACCGCTCCATTTGTCTATATTACCAACCACCCAAAGGCTCCAGTCCAAATACTTCTTTTTCCCTGTCACTTCATATAAGCGTGCAATAGGGTCACAAAGCAAAGTACCTTCCCAACTATAGTGTACACCGTGTCCTGCAAATTGAGACAAGGCATCTATCGATTTATGCCTGTTTTCAGGATCCCTCAAGTCCGACGGCCAAAACTCCAACTTTCCCGGACCGAAATACTTCAAATAATAATCAGCCAATTTCTCGGCAGCAGCCAATGACGCTTTATCACCGGTTTCCTCATATACCGTAATGAAAGCATGAAACACAAAATATAATTCATAGGCATCCATACCTCTGACCGGACGTTCGTCCGAACGGTAATCCTTGGAAGTAGCACCTACATATCCACTTTCTTCTTGCGAATCAACAATACGTTTCAACATTGTTCGGGCTTTATCCAATAAAGCCTTGTCATTACGTTGAATCGCAGAAAGATAGGCCGACTCTATCCATTTTCCATGTTGTTCGGCCTTAGTCCAATCCCATGCCGTATGCTGCCGCTGTACGACAAAATCCACATATTTATCAATAGGGAAATCCTTCAAATAATTACGGTTTACTTCCATCCGGTAACCAAAGAAACCCTTGATATCTTTTATTGAAGAAATAGGTACAGGACGCTCCAACACGTCTACCTTATCATAAGTTTTTGATAAGGTAGGTAATACCGACATCCCCAAAAAGAAACATGTAAAGAAAGTCTTTTTCATTGCCTTAAAAATGAGTTTTAATGAACTAATATTTTAACTACTGCAAAGAAAAAGAATCCCAAGAAGAAAGCACGTGGTGAATCAAACCAGAAACATGGGGATAATCAACCATCTTCATTTTGACGAATAAACCACCCTTATTTGAATCATCTGCCATCCCTTATTTCATATATTTCTCCATTCCAAATAGAAGAATAGCCGTTTATTCTTGAAGACTTCATCTCTCATCCCACCTCGTTTTTATGTTTTTTCCTCTATTTTATCTATCCTCTACCATAGCCCAACATGGAAAAAATAGCAAAATGTCATTGTTATCAATAAATGGATGTATTTCATAATTCTATTTGATATTATGATTACAAACAAAGTCAAAAAAGTATAATTAATAAAGAACAGAGAAAAATCCATTTTTTTATTTTATTTGAACTAAGAAAGTAATTATATTTGCGTGTATTTAATCTTAAAACATTATATATATGAAAAAAATTATCATTCCATTATCTCTTATTCTATGTGCTTTGAGTGGAATATGGACCTACTTTTGTAATAGTTGTAGCGTAAGCCTTAATGCCTTAGGAGATGAAGTGGAAGTAGAACATAAATGCTCATCCACTAAATGAAAAGGATTGCCGTTTTAGGGGGATATTTAGTGGCGTTGCTGATTCTATTTATTAGATGTACCCCGAAAGACAACAAGCCGATAACGTATAACGATGAAGTGTTTACGAGGTGTGACACCACCCCGGCAACGGTATTAGCCAAAGGCTTGCCCATCCATTATCCGGCTTCAATGTTCACCATGGACAGTATCATCGGCATCGTGGATTTCCAAGCGTCGGACTTCTTTATCCATCTCTATAACGAAAAAGGACAAGCTATCGGCAATATGGTCCGGAAAGGCCGTGGTTTCGGAGAAATCACCGACTACAACGATTTTATCGTCAAAAAAGAGGAAGGTCTCGCGTCTTTCTACTCTCCGGGGAAAATCATAGAATATGACGTACTTGCCTATCTTTCGGATTCCACATCCTACATCAAAGAATATCCGCTCCCTTCAGAGGTTTATCAAAAAAGCAGTTTTTACCATAATGCAGTAAAGACAAAATCAGGAAAATACCTTCTCATTGAATCATTTGATGAGAACCGTCTTGTGACTGTGAACGGCAAAACGTGCAACGTTTACAAAACATATCCTAACATATCGGGTGAAGGAACAGAAAAGGATGCGGCCATCTTCCGCTATGCCTCCAAGATGGCGGTAAAAGGAGACTACAGCCGTATTGCCTTCGGAACTTACATCGGTGGTGTATTGGACATCCTGCAAATAGATGATACGCTCGGCATTTCCCCTGTAAAGACGCTCGGCATCTACAAACCCATATACGCCAAAGTAAAAAACAGTCCGGATGCCATTACGTGGGGGGATGAAACGCCTATCGGTTTTGAGGCCATGGATGCCTCGGACCGGTACCTGTATACCCTACTCAACGGAACATTGGGTAAAAACCTGAAAGCCAAAGATGCTATCAATAACCCGCCTTTTACGGAAAAGATATCCATATTCGATTGGAACGGGCATGATGTCAAACAAACCTACACAGGCAAGAAACTAATGGGCCTGACGAACAAAGGGGACAGTATTTGCTATGCAGTGGCTTATGACGACAACTATTCGCTTCTGAAGATAGAACCGTTCAAATGATTCCATGCATATCATAAGAAGGAGGTTTAAAGCCTCTTTTTTCTTTTAAAATGATTGCACGGAACCGAAGAAAACACTACCTTTGCTTCATCACCAAACAAGGAAAAACATGGAAAGAGACGAATATACAGACCGTTACGTAAACCCCTATACCGACTTTGGATTCAAAAAGCTTTTCGGCACAGAGATGAACAAGGAGCTGCTTATCAGCTTTATCAACAGTTTGCTGAGCGGTAAGGAGCAAATACGCGACCTCACTTACCTCAACACCGAAAACCTCGGCATCAGCGAGGCAGACCGCAAGGCTGTGTTCGACGTCTACTGCGAGACCGACAGCGGGGAAAAGATATTAGTGGAAATGCAGCGCGGACAGCAACTGTTCTTCAAGGAAAGGAGCTTGTACTACGCTTCCTTCCCCATACAGCAGCAGGGAAAGCGCGGCGATTGGGATTACCAACTCAAGGCCGTGTACGTCATCGCCATACTGAATTTCGTGTTCGACCACACCCACGACGGGTACTTCCACCACGAAGTGCAGTTGACCGACAGCAAGACCCGGGAAGTGTTCTACGACAAGCTGACGTTCATCTATCTGGAAATGCCCAAGTTCAACAAGAAAGAAGAAGAACTTGACAGTATGTTCGACAAATGGCTCTTCGTACTACGCAACCTCACGCGGCTGATGGAAAAGCCCGCTACGCTACAGGAACGCGTCTTTACCCGGTTCTTCGAGGCAGCAGAAATCGCGAAGTTCACCGTAGAGGAATACCACCACTACGAAACGAGCCTGAAAGTATACCGCGACTGGAGAAACACCATTGACTTCGCCGTTCAAAAAGCCACAAAGGAAGGAGAACAAAAAGGGATACAAATAGGGATGCAAAAAGGAATAGAAAAAGGTATAGAAAAAGGTATAGAAAAGGGGATGCAGGAAGGTATGGAAAAAGGGAAAGAAGAAGAAAAGCTAAACATAGCCAGACAGATGAAAGCCAATGGCATACCAACCCATACGATAGCAGCCTGTACAGGATTGGATACGGAAGAAATCAATCGTCTATAATCGGATTGGAGGAACAAATCATCCTCCCAACCCTATTAAGACACCCGTTTCAATACGAAATCCAAGTACAAACGTAAGGCTTCACCTACGGCTTCGTTTCCATCAGAATCAATCAAACCGACTGCTTGCTCACGAAATTCATCCATTTTACGACGGGCATACTCTATACCGCCCGACTGTTTGGTAAAATCCACTAAAGCTGAGATTTCTTCTTCTGTGGCCCTACCTGCACGTACTTTCAACGCCGTCTCATGCCACGTCTCTGCGCCGGGCTGAAGTACGGCATGCACCACCGGAAGAGTAAGCTTACCTTCTTTCATGTCATTTCCCGTAGGTTTACCTACTTCAACATCATAATAGTCGAATACATCGTCACGAATCTGAAAACAGACACCTACGTAAGTGCCGAACTCACCTAAACGACGGATTTCATCTTCCGATGCCCCTGATAACAAAGCACCGACTTCAGCACATACGGCAAACAAAGAAGCTGTTTTACGCCGAATCACGTCGAAATACTGATTTTCGCTGATTTCATCGGACTTTACGTTAGACAACTGCTGCAATTCCCCGTCGGAAAGCGTCTGCCCCAAACGAGCGACCAAATCTACTACCCTCAGGTCACCGGCCATGGCCGCATGCTTCAAAGCCGTAGACAAGAGATAATCGCCCACCAAGACGGCAGCCTTATTATCCAAAAGGGCATTCACAGAGGATTGTCCCCTACGTATGCCACTCTCGTCTACCACATCATCATGCACCAGACTGGCCGTATGCAACATCTCCAAACTCACGGCAGCATGCAACACGGAATCATTGATTTCACCGTACTTTTTTGCAGCCAACAAAGTCAAAATCGGACGCATCAACTTCCCCTTACGGCTCAACACATGCCGCAAGGCTATCATGAGAAGAGGATTCTGGTGCTGCAGAGTAATACCGAAAAGCGACTCGAAATCTTTCATTTCACGCTCCACCGGTTTCCGGATTTGAGTTAATACGTCCATATAATCAGATGATTTCGGAGTACAAAATTACATAAAAATCAAAAGCCACTCATATTTTTTACGTAAATTTACGGAGAAAATCATCATAACGTATGGACAGACTTTTTTTACTCGATGCCTACGCGCTCATTTACAGAGCTTACTACGCATTCATAAAAAGCCCCCGCATCAATTCGAAAGGGCTTAATACATCAGCCATCTTGGGCTTTGTCAACACATTGGAGGAGGTGCTCAACAAAGAGCATCCTTCGCATATCGGTGTAGCTTTTGACCCTGCAGGTCCCACTTTCCGCCACGAAGCCTATCCCGAATACAAAGCACAACGGGAAGAAACACCGGAAGCCATCCGCACCGCCGTACCTATTATAAAAGATATTATACGGGCTTACCGTATCCCCATCCTCGAAGTCACCGGATTTGAAGCTGACGACGTAATCGGCACTTTGGCCACACAGGCTGCCGCACACGGGAACTTGGAAACTTACATGATGACACCCGACAAAGACTACGGCCAATTAGTCAACGAGAGGGTCAAGATGTACCGTCCGAAATTCGGAGACAAGGATTTTGAAATCATGGGGGTAAAAGAGGTCACCGAGAAATTCGACATCTCCTCTCCGATGCAGGTCATTGATATTCTCGGACTGATGGGGGACGCGTCCGACAATATTCCGGGTTGTCCCGGTGTGGGCGAAAAAACCGCATCCAAACTCGTCAACCAATTCGGTAGCATCGAAAATCTGTTGGAACATACGGACGAACTGAAAGGCAGTTTAAAAACCAAAGTGGAAACCCACCGCGATACGATTGCTTTTTCTAAGTTCCTGGCCACCATCAAAACGGACGTGCCCATTACGCTTGACCTGGAGGCACTCACCACAAAAGAGCCGGACGCAGAAGCCTTGCAACGTTTATTCGAAGATTTAGAGTTCCGGACTTTACTGGAACGAAAGTTTTCCAAAAAGCAACCCACCGCAGAACCGGGCTTTTTCCAAGGCTCTCTCTTTGCAGAATTTGCGGACGAATCTCCGGAAGCAAGCAAATATTCAAATCTCAGCAAGTACAAAAAGGAGGATTTTGACTACCAACTCATTGAAACGAAAGAAGATAGACAACGGATTATTGACTTATTCGTTACAAAAGATTTTCTCAGTCTAGACACAGAGACAACCGGAACCGACCCCATCAGTGCCTATTTGGTGGGATTGAGTTTTAGTGTCGAGGAAAATCAGGCTTTTTACGTACCGATTCCGCAAGACCCTGAAGAAGCGCAAAAGATAGTTAATGAATTTAAATCAGTCTATGAAGACGAGCGGATACTCAAAATCGGGCAAAACATCAAATATGATTTGATGGTACTGCAAAACTACGGTATTACATTGAAAGGCGAAATCTTCGACACCATGATTGCCCATTACCTTTTGCAACCGGAATTACGTCATGGCATGGACTATCTGGCCGAAGTCTACCTGAACTACCAGACCATCCATATCGAAGAACTTATCGGACCGAAAGGAAAGAACCAGAAGAATATGGCAGACCTTCCTCCGTCGCAAGTATATGAATACGCATGCGAAGATGCCGACATTACCTTGAAACTGAAAAACGTGTTTGAACCGAAGTTAAAGGAGGAAGGATGTTATGACCTGTTCCGTGAAGTAGAAATGCCGCTCATGCCGGTATTGGCTTGGATGGAACGCAACGGAGTGTGCATCGACACCGAAGCGTTGAAGGAAACTTCTGCGCTCTACACCAAAGAAATGAACCGTTTGGAAGAAGAGATACACGCCCTGGCCGGTGAACCGTTCAACATAGCCTCTCCCAAACAAGTAGGCGAAGTCTTGTTTGAAAAACTGAAAATAAGCGAAAAGCCCAAGAAAACCAAAACAGGGCAATATGTCACCTCGGAAGAAGTATTGGAAACATTACGCACGCGCCATCCCATCGTGGAAAAAATCCTGGAACACCGCGGACTGAAAAAACTATTGGGCACATACATCGATGCCTTGCCCAAGCTTATCAATCCCGAAACCGGACATATCCACACCTCCTTCAATCAAACCATTACCACGACCGGACGACTGAGCAGCAGTAACCCGAACCTGCAAAACATCCCTGTACGCAACGAGGAAGGCAAAGAAATCCGCAAGGCTTTTATCCCGGAACCGGGTTGTGAATTCTTCTCGGCCGACTATTCCCAAATCGAACTGCGTATCATGGCCCATTTGAGCGGCGACCCACACATGATAGAGGCTTTCCGCGAAGGGCACGACATCCATGCCGCTACCGCTGCAAAAATTTACAAAAAGCCATTGGAAGAAGTTACCCGCGAAGAACGAAGCAAGGCCAAAACAGCCAATTTCGGTATCATATACGGTATCACCGTATTCGGATTGGCCGAACGGATGAACGTAAGCCGTGCGGAAGCCAAGGAACTGATTGACGGCTATTTCACCACGTATCCCAAAGTGAAGGAATACATGCAGAAGAGTATTGAAACAGCGCGTGAAAAGGGATATACCGAAACCATTTACCATCGTAAATGCTATCTGCGCGACATCAACAGCCACAACGCAGTGGTGCGCGGTTATGCCGAACGCAACGCCATCAATGCCCCGATACAGGGCAGTGCGGCGGACATCATCAAAATTGCCATGATAGCCATTTACCACCGCTTCCAAAAAGAGCACATACGTTCTAAAATGATTTTACAAGTACACGACGAATTGAACTTCAGTGTCTATCCGGAAGAAAAAGAACGCGTGCAGCAAATCGTCATCGAAGAAATGGAACGCGCCTACACCATGCAAGTCCCGCTCGAAGCCGATTACGGTTGGGGAAGGAACTGGTTGGAAGCACATTGAGAAACTGGAAAACGTTGTCGGCAAGTTCCAAAACCGTCCGCTGCAAAACGGGAAACCACCGCACAGAGAACGGAAAATCACTTGCCGCAGAACGAAAAATCGTTCGCCTGAGATTGAAAAATCGTTTGGCGCAGAACGAAAAAGATTTCCCACATAGCGGATTTATTCTTAATTTTGCACCTAATTAAATAAGGTAATTGATAAAAACAAAATAAACTATGGCTTTAAAAGCAGGTATAGTAGGTTTGCCCAACGTGGGCAAGTCTACCCTTTTCAACTGTCTGTCGAGTGCCAAGGCACAGGCTGCAAACTTTCCGTTCTGTACCATCGACGCACAAATGGGACAAATCACCGTGCCGGACGAACGTCTGAACAAACTGGCGGAATTGGTCCACCCCGGGCGCATCGTTCCGGCCACATGCGACATCGTGGACATTGCCGGACTGGTGAAAGGAGCCAGCAAAGGAGAAGGGCTGGGCAACCAGTTCCTCGGCAATATACGTGAGACCGACGCCATCATCCACGTATTGCGCTGCTTTGACAATGACAATATCGTGCATGTGGACGGGTCGGTAGACCCCGTGCGCGACAAGGAAATCATCGACACGGAACTACAGCTCAAGGATTTGGAGACTATTGAAAACCGCATCAAACGCGTGGAAAAAGTGGCCAAGGTGGGCGGTGACAAACAAGCCAAACTGGAATACGACGTGTTGTTGCAATACAAAGCAGCTTTGGAACAAGGCAAATCGGCACGTACCGTCACCTTTGAAAGCGAAGACGAACAGCAGGCGGCCAAAAACCTCTTCCTGCTCACGGCCAAACCGGTGCTCTATGTCTGCAATGTGGACGACACCTCTGCCGCCCACGGTAACGCACACGTGGATGCCGTACGTAAAGCCATTAAGGACGAAAATGCCGAACTGCTCATCATCTCCGCCCAAACGGAGGCCGACATTGCCGAACTGGAAAGCTACGAGGAAAAACAGATATTCCTGGAAGACATGGGGTTGAAGGAATCAGGATGCGACCGCCTCATCAAAGCCATCTACCATCTGTTGGACTTGCAGACTTTCATCACGGCCGGAGAGATGGAAGTGAAAGCCTGGACCTTCCGCAAGGGATGGAAAGCTCCGCAGTGTGCCGGTGTCATTCACACGGACTTTGAAAAAGGCTTTATCCGCGCGGAAGTCATCAAATACGATGACTACATCCGTTACGGTTCGGAAGCCGCCGTGCGCGAAGCCGGCAAGATGGGAGTGGAAGGAAAAGACTACGTAGTGCAGGACGGCGACATCATGCACTTCCGTTTCAACGTATGACCGCCATGGACAGCCTGTTATTTATCACGTGGAATCCCGACCTGTTCGCTTTCCACCTCGGCGGATTCGGCGTGCGCTGGTATTCGCTATGTTGGTGCTTCGCCCTGTTGGCAGCCTACGTATTGGTGCAACGCCTGTACCGGCAACAGCACATCGCCGACAAACTGTTCGACCCGTTGTTTTTCTATTGTTTCGTGGGCATCCTCGTAGGTGCCCGTCTGGGTCACTGCCTGTTCTACGAACCGGGGTATTTCCTCGCCCATCCCTTGGAAATGATCCTGCCCATGCGGCAGACGGCCAACGGTTGGGTGTTCACCGGTTACGCCGGACTG
>OGPX01001411.1_pt1 | contig 16194 bp, 9 predicted proteins | sample 1553101 | NCBI WGS metagenome assembly OGPX01 (sample SAMEA2579964, study PRJEB22360) | human gut metagenome | biome: human gut; feature: human-associated habitat; material: faeces | place: Denmark | collected 2008/2010
CTGCCCACGTGACAACCTCCACTATAGTTACTTGTCTTTCTTACGCAGTCTGTAGATAAACTGCTGGTCTCTTGATGTCATTTACCATCTTTTTCGGATCATAATTCACACCTTTAGTCAGCATGACATAAAAGACTCGTATCAGCTTGGCTGCAATCGCCATAAGTGACTGCATTTTCTTCAAGGGATTCAGCCTCCTGGTTGTATAATAATTATGGAGTTCCCTGAACTCCGGGTTCTTCGCTACAAGCGACATTGCAACCTCAAAGAGCAGATATCTGAGTCTCTTTCGACCTCGTCTGCTTATTGTTGTCTCGCCCTTGTGCTTTCCCGAACTATTTTCAACCAATGCCAATCCTGCAAGCTTCTGCAGTTCCTTCGGATTGTTAAAGCGGCTGATATCACCTACTTCTGCAAGGAACCCTGACACTGTCCTGATTCCCACACCTTTGATCTCCAACAGCTTCTCAGCCATCGGAATCTGTTTTACCAACCCTTCAATCAGAGTCATAACTTCCTGAAGACGTATGCTTCTGGATTCATAGTCCTCCAGAAGCATTCGGATTTCCATTCTTGCAGCTACTGCTCCTTCTTTGCTTCCGACACTGTGCTCTGCAGCTTCTATCAGGGTCTTCGCCCTCGCTTTTCCAACTGCTCTTAACTTCGCATCACGCCAGATCTGGTTCACTCCATCGATACCTAACGTCAGGATATCTTCAGGGAGTGGTGCTGCTTTAAGGATGAGTATTCCGCTCTTGGCATCCGGCTTTCCGTATACCGTCTTATATTCAGGAAAATATATATTGAACCAACGACTGATCCTGTTTTGAATTCTTGTAAGTTCCGCCTGTAACTGGAATCTTATGTTTGATGCTGTTCTAAGATCAGCGTAAACACCATCCGGCAGGTATGGGATCATGTAACGTCCCTCTCTAACTAATCCTGCTATAACTTTCGGATCCTTACGGTCATTTTTAGTTGGATTATTGTCGTCGAGTTCTTTTGATTTTTTCACATGGTGAGGATTTACAAGAACCGGTTTCATTTCATTATCCTGTAGAAACTTTCCAAGATTGAACCAGTAGTGCCCGGTCGGTTCCATACCTGGAACCACCTTATCCTTCTCATGTCTTTCTTTGAGGTCCAGGATCCATTCCTTAAATGTCACAAATCCAGCCTCTGTGTTGCTAAACTTAAATGGCTTCTTCGAATACTCGATTCCTCTGTAATCAAAAGCTCTGGCATAGTGCGTTTCACTTCCGACATCAATTCCGAGCACCAAAGTTTTTTCTGTAATAGCTTCAATTTTTGCGTTCTGTGTGTTAGACTTCATTGTAGATACCTCTCTGTTCAATAAGATTTTTACTAACCTGCCAGTCAGTAGTCTTATTGTACTCTGAGGTATTTTCAATTTTCAACATCCACGTTTTTTATTATACAGGAAGCTCCATTTAGTTTTCTTTAAAATTTTTCATTTTCTCCAGATTATTCACTCTGAGATTAAGTTCTTGCATTGCTTTTACAACATACGCAATCATCTGTAAATTATTGACAGATTTATAATATGGGTGTCCGTCAAGTACTCCGCCACCATCGACAAGATTAGGGTCAAGCGGTTCAAGCTCATCTGCTATAAAGCCAATCTTGTATTTCTTATGAGAATCTTTTCGCTCGAACGAACGAATTTTCATTGATTCTATTACTTTTGTGGCGTCTTCTACTTCGGTGTCTCTTATGTCGCCTTTCAGTCGAATATCGGAAAGAGATGTACTACATACTCTTCCGAGGCTGAACCATTTCCATGAGCCATCAAGTCTGGTTTGAATCCAAATTGATCCGGCGTACGAATCTCCGTGATAAATAAAAGCTCTGTTTCCGGCTACTTTCTCGCCGAGATATATTCCTACCGCAGTATTCGAACCAGAACCGCCCACATTATACCCAACGTAAATGTTTCCAAAATTTCCGTCAACTGCCAGTGGGATTATTCCATTGTTAGCGTTATAAAAGCTGAAGAAATTTTCATCACCTGTACCTGTTGCAGCGCCAAATCTCCAGTCCACTGATCCTCTATTGGACTGATACTCGTAGGTTGTATTTATTATGTTATTACTCTGAATATAACCGCCAATGGACATATTGCCAGTGGTGGTTATACCTTTCCCGTTATATGCCCGAATCCAATCGGAATCAGCCATATACCAGCCACCACCATAATCCTCGCTATACCATCCTGTATTACCACGCGATCTAAACCAATTAGATGCATATATGGTATCGGTATTTATATCTGCAGTCGCAGTTATTGTTTTTCCCTCCACTTTACCAGGAGTGGTAATATCTCCACTGTATAAACTCAGACTACCATACATCGTGATTGTTTTATCGAAAAACTCGAATCCGGCACCGCTTTGTATAGATGTTCCGGTTCCCATTTTTCCAAGTTTAATGGATGTTCCGTCAAAATATAATATTTTCTGGCTGCTATTACCATTGTAAATAGAATAGGATTCATTTGCTGTCATTGTGTTTGCCACAATATCAGATCCGGATATTTTCCCACCTTTCAGCGTAGCTCCTGTAATTGAACCGGATGCTGTAATGTCCTGCGCAAAGATTTCATCTATATCCATCCTGCCGCCGGATATAATTGTTTTTTTACCATCTTTGTTCTTAATCACAAGACTTTCGGTAATCAATTCCGTAACGCGATCAGTCAGAATAAAATTTGTACTGGATTCACCTGACTCAACAAGCCAGGTGAATTTTTCTGCGGTTTGACTGGCTGTGGTTTTTATATTGTTCACCTTTTCATCATTGGTGCCCATATAGGATTCAACTGTACTTTGGAACTGCCCGGCAGTTTGAATGTATTCAGATGTATTTGTCTTGAATTTTTTATACTCTTCCTGAGCCTTATCATAATCTGTTTTAAACTCCGAAAACTTAGAGCTTACACCGCTGGCCGTCTGCTCTACTTCTCCCAGTTTGGAATACATCGTAACGCGACCAGACTGCAGTTCTGTAATTTCGTCCTCGGATATTATAGCGGATATCTTTCCCTGCACTATGGAGAAATTTGTTTCATTTGCCTGAAACCTTTTTAGGATGGCATTCTTGGCAAATATGTATACTTCTTTTTCAAAGTGCACACTGCCTCCCTCCTTTTCTTTTTTGGAAAAATTCATAATAAAAGACACCGCTTGGGTGCCCTTTAGCATGAATTCTTCTTTTTATCCTACAAAATGGCAAAAGCCAAACACTTGATTTTATAGAATGCAGAATCAAAACAGTTTCTGGATTTTTAAAAATTACTAAAGAAACAATTATAAGAGGCAATGCTCCCACATCATCCAATTATATTCCCGTAGTTGAGGGGCATAGCAATTCAAATAATGTTAGTGAGAATGTATTTTATGATTCTTCTAGTTGGTATATAAGAAGCAATGTTGCACAGGAAATTACCATACGTTTTTATAAAACTGCAAAATAATTTTATGTTATATTTTTTAAGACAGAAATACTGTTCCGACATTTTGGCAAAACCAGAAGCATATTCTTAAATGCTGATACTGATCGAACAGACATTGAAAAGCGCAAAGAAGCAATTAATGCTTTAATCAACCAAATGGATTTGCAAAAACTTACTAATACATTGGGGGTAGTAAGGTATTATAAAGGTTACTATTATTCTTATATTATTACAGCATGGAGTTCAAACGAAGCGATTGCAAATGCAACTGTGCTTGAATACAGCCCTTATATGTCGGAAACTTATATTTGGTTTAAAGACTCTAATGGAGAATTAAACGTGAGTAAAACAATAAATATTTCGTGAGAATTTTACTCTAATTTGTTGCTTTAAAAGTTTTAATTGGGGATATTGACAATAACATGCAACGGCAAGAGTCTAATCCTGCAAGAGAAATAGTGATATCGTATGCCTCTTTATTATATTCGAACAGAATACTATCTTTACAATTTTTATTAATATACATAAAACTTCCTGCATATATAGTTGCGCTTCCGGCAGAATCTGAACCAAAAAATAATTGCATAAGGGTACCATATCCAGCATTTATAATAATTTTCTTCAAAAGTTGTGTTGTTTGAATTACTGCTGAATAAATAGCATTATTGCCATTTTGTATGATAGAGGAATCCTAAGAAATTAGACCTTTTTGGCTCTTAAAAATGTATAATGGAATCAGAGAGGAGGATTAAAGGGATGGTAGAAAAGTTAATTCAAAGCGTTATTATGGCAATGCAAGATAGTTTGGATGACGAACAACTCAGAATGTTGGAAAATGTATTAGCCCTTAATTTACATGGTATGGAAATTAAGGAAGAATGTACTCAACTTGTGACTTCGGAGAGACATTGGGAGAAAATTTTACGGATGTATATAGCTAGTAAGCGATTAGAGAATTGTGCAGAGTCAACTTTAATCGCTTACAAACGCTGTATAACAATGTTGTTCGAAGGAATAAACAAAAAGATTCACGAGATCACAACTAATGATCTCAGATATTATTTGGCCATATATCAGGAACAGAGAAAAATTTCTTTGGCGTATTTGGAAACACTCCGACATTATATAAGTAGCTTTTTTGGCTGGGCCACTGACGAGGGGTATATAAATCGGGATCCGACAAGAAGATTAAAAAGAGTAAAAGTCCCACAGAAGATTATGAAACCATATACTGCTGAGGAGCGTGAACACTTGAAAGATATTGCAAAAAGTGAACGAGATGTAGCTTTAATGGAACTCATGTATAGTACAGCTGGACGTATAGGCGAAATTGTGTCTATAAACAGAAATGATGTAGATTTTGTCAACAGAGAAATTATAATCTATGGACAAAAGGGAAAGAAGGAAAGAAAAGTATATTTAACAGAAGGTTGCATGTATCATCTGAAAAAATATTTAATAAGTAGGAAAGACGATAATCCTGCTTTATTTGTAGGAGAACGGAAACCTTATAATAGACTTGGTGTAAAAGCAATTCAAGATATGTTGAAAAAACTAGGCAAAGCTGCAGGAATTCATGCACATCCACATAAATTTAGAAGGACCTTGCTCACCGATGCAGGAGCGAGAGGAGTACCACTGCAAGAAATACAAGCTTATGCTGGTCACGTCAAACCGGATACTACAATGTTGTATGTGGTAGTGAAACAAGAAACTGTAAAAGCGTCATTTATGCGTTTATTAGCATAAAAAACAGGCGGAAATAAGCAAGCTGATCGGTCAGCTGAAAAGGTGGCCTGGGAAAGTGCGGGCTTGCGAATAAGGAGAGAAAATCAAAGGGGAGAAGAGATCTTTAGGCTAAATGGCAATCTTGGAAGCCATAATACTTTTTACAAAAATCTTGGGGACGATAATAATCCACTCAGTTCATATGATTTAACATTAAAAGGTGGAGCAAAATCCGATAACGAAATATCATACTTAATATTTATCGGAGATCGTGGATACAGTACGTTTATCAAAACACCTTCCTTGTATATCGCTAGTGGAGGCGTAACTTATGCAAGTGTACAAAGACTTATACTTGGAAGTAACAGCTCTATTGAAGCTTCAATTACAAAAGGAAATCCTTTTACAGTTAGTTTTACAGGATTTGCACCAAAATCCAGCTTACTGATTTGCATACCTCTTGTAAGAGCTTAGGAGTAATTAACTGTACATATTAATAATTATGCCTGTATGACATAATTTCCTGTGATATAAGCTCTTGAAAGATTCGCAGGCTTATATAATTGCATTGTTTGTCCGTTGGGATATAACCATAGGGAGCCAACAGTATCATAGGGACCTGCACCACTTTTTACATCTACAACTGCGTAAGAATAATTAGGGTTAAAATCTTTAAAATCTTTTGTTATTTCAATTCGTTCCGTATTAAGCGGTAAGTTTTCAAATGCGCCGTATACACCTACCGTATTTATAGTCCTTTTTAGGTAAAGATATCCGTATTCGGTTTGTATTGTGGAAATCTTTGTTTTTGAGTTGCCATTTAGCGCGTTAAGCGCCGCCGGAAGTGTCATTGTTCCGGCATCCAAAGCATAATTTTTTGATGTAATTTTATTCAGAATCGCATCTGCCAATTTATCGTAGTCAATCAGCTGTGGTTCTCCTGCGCCAACAAGGAGCAGCTGATCTGAGGTTTCTGGAGCTGTTTTGGTTGAAAGTGCATTTATTGCTTGATCTGCCATATTAGTTTTCCCTCCATATTGTTATTTGTTTTCCGGATCTTGTGGTAAGATATTTTCCGGATTTGGTTGTAAGGTTATATGTGTCGTAGGTTGTGAATCTGCCGGCGCAAGCGCCGCCGAATTCGTAATCTTTGTTCTGAACTGTAATTTGATATCCATATCCCAGATAGTATTCTCCTGATTCAGTCTTTCGCCTCCAGGTAAACCATTTGTCCGGATAGTTCTTTGTTACATCCTTTCCCTTTTGGTAGACTGTCGCGTACAATGTCGTGGTGTCATTTCCGTTGTCCAAGTACCGAATGTTATACAGAAGCGTTCCATCTGTTACACCTTGAAGTTCCGAATTTGTTTCCTTCAAAGATGCCTCAAAGCCTTTTACACTTGATTCTATCTTCGCTACTTTCTGCTGAGTTGTTGCAATGGCTTCCTTAGCCTGGTCTGCAGTCTTCTGAGCAGCGGCTATATCACTACTCAGACCTTCTGCATCTGCCAGAACAATAACTGTCTGGCTGTCCAGCTCCTGTGTACTGCTGCCTGCGGCGTATAATATAGCGCGAATTGTTTTAATGTCAGAACTTGAAGGTGTATAAACCTTCTGCAATTCATCTGCAGTCGGCTGATATTTTACGGTATAATTTATGCCATCTGTGGACTCTTCCACTTTGTACCGCCCTGTATAGCTGTGTACTGTACCATTATCCAACTCCAGCGCAGAAAAAGTCACACTTGCCGGAATCAATGTTTTTCCATCTTTTTGCTTACGGATAACAAGAACAGACGCCCGCAGATTGTAGTTAATACCAATCTTTCCGTCTTTCGCTTTGCTGATGGAAAATCTCTTTTTGATGCGTGAGCCACCGCATATTGCAGTAAGGTAAGCACCGGATCTGGTAGTCAGTCGCAAACCTGACCGGGTAGTTAAATATCTTTCACCGGAGCCATACACTGCTTCTATATCAACATATCCATCATCCGTGGACATTGATTTTACATAATATGTTCTAAGCTTCGCATTCCAGTTACCGGAAACTCCTTCTGATACTGTCACTTCAAAAACCGCATCATATGATACATCCGTATCTCCTAAATACACCGTCATCCTTGTATAGCAATCGCTGTAATCTCCCCCGGATCCATCCGTATTGGTATGAACCACATGGGAATCATTATCCAGGGAAGCTCCAAGAGCATCCAGAGTAGAGATACTTGATAATACTGAAAGCGCCTGCTGTGCAGTATCCGCTGCTGCAGATGCAGTACTGTTTGCAGCCGCTGCTGTCTTTTTGGCTTCTGAGACGCTCTGATCAATAACTGTAATATTCTGATCCAGCCGGGTATACATCTGGTTCAAAGATTGTCCGGATTCATCCATCCAGATCCGGCTGCTCTTAATAGTTGAATCACTTCCATTAATTGCCGATACCACAGACGGAATATCAAGCTTTGTGCCGGCAATGGCTGCATCATCGGATACCATCTTATTTACGATCAAACCGTCCGCAATGGCTTTTTCCTTGATCCCGGTTGAATCAATAAGTACACCAGTACCAGTCTCATCAAATAAAGAAAATGTAAAATTCTTCCTGGCATCCTGACCAATCTGAATACGGACATTTCCGTTTTTGTCACTCCACTGCGCTGTGGGACCTTTGATCAGAAGTCCTCCATCTGGATCCATTATGGTGAATTTGCTTGTAAGGATTGTTCCCGCCTGTAAATCTCCCACAGAAACATATTGAATTACTGCATTTTTAATTAAAGCTTCTTCCAATACTGCATTCTGTGATGTGAGGTGAATATTCTGTAATTCTCCGATACCGGCAGCTCCAGAAAGAAGATTCTTGATGTTTCCGTATAATACATCCAGGTTCTTTACTTTTTCCTGTTCCACTTCCAGCTTTTTTATTGTTGCATATTTTAGATCAGCGTCTTCCGCTTTAATGTAGTTGGTTTCAATTTGTCCAACAGATACTTTTAACTCAGACAGATCTCCATTCAGAGCATTATATAGTTCCTGAAGATTTCCAACCGCACCACTTCCGGATACACCCTCTTCAAAATGCAAAATATCCGATACATTGATCGTTCCTGTGTATCGTCCATCATCACTGATCACAGTATTTATAATATCCTCTGCCGCCTGTTGCTTTTCCCTTGACTCTTCAAATGAGGGAAATTTATTCGCCAATTCACATGTATCTTTTGTATGATCCTGTGGATACTGCGTAATCTTGATAATACGCTGTTTTTCACGAATTCCAGTAGCAGCATCAATCAGTGTGATTGTATCGCCCAGGGAAAATGAAAAATCTTTATATCCAGCTTTCTGCTTTGCAAAATCAATGATTTCTGCGCCAAATGATACAATCGGTTTTGACAAATCTTGCAGTTTCGCTTCAGCATCTTCTTTTAAAGCAGTGGCATCTGTATAGGATTCATCTTTCCAGATGTATGTCTTTATTTTTTTCGTGTACTGATAATTTTCCAGATAATTTTTCCCATCGTTTACGCTTTCGATTGTGAGTCCATTCTGTCCGATTGGGATGATTCTGGTATAGTAATCATAAGTACTGCCTCTCCTCTGCAAGCGTCTAAGGTTAAGACCTGTAAGGAAAAAGGTTCCCTTGTCCTGACCTATCTGCTCATAAAAAGAAACTTTCTTATTCTTGGTATCATAACTGACATCGCACATAAATGCCGTGCATAGTTTCTGAATAACACCCAGTGTGTTTGTCTGTAATATTCCGGCATTTCTCTTTTTAGTAACTGTACATTCGCCCACCGTCCATCCGGATCCGGCGAGTGCCAACTTTGCCGCGTCTTCAATTGTGGAATCAGTTATGCTAAATGAGCTCCATGGCTTGGCTTCCAGTTCTTCCAAATTCAAAGCTGCCACAAACTGCAAGAATCCATCTGTACTTACGCTTTTTTCTTTTATTACGTATTCATCATCCTGGTCCTCAATATAATACTCTTCACAAATCTCATGATACCTAGCCAGGTATGTAAAAGAGAGTGTCTTCTCGCCGGTGGCGGCGTCACTCTCAATCATCAGATCTTTATATTTAAAAATATGCCCTATGGCATTGTGGTTCGTATCGTAGATCTTAAGCATAGGGCCTCCTTCTTTTAATCTTCAGAAATCATAAAAATAAACGGTTCCAGCTCTGCGCTGGTCAGATCCAGCCCTTCAAATAATGATAATGGCACTTTTTTAGGCTCAAAATCTGTTTCCTGGATTGCCAGCTCATTAAGTTTTCTTTGATACTCCTCCATACTTTTACCTGGACGGAGACTTATGCTTATATCCTGCACAGGTCGTTTTTCTGCCTCTGCAGCTTTTTGCTCTTCCTCCCAGGCCTTCCGTTCTGCGGCTGTGTCTCTGTACTCTTCAATGATTGATTTCTTCGTTTCCTCATATGGCTGCAATTCCTGAACAATTGCTGCTTTATTTTTATTAATTGAAAAAGCAAGCTGAATTTTTCCGGAAAGAATTTTCTTCCCTGATTCTTCAAATTTCTTTTGTTCCATATTCTGGAACTGCATAATCCCATTGTATGCTAATATCATTTCCTGATTTGTCACTTTCAAAAATCCTCCTTAACACACATATTTCTTTGAAAAATTTATGTTTTTTCAACATTCCTGGTGATTTTCCGCAATTACATAAATCTTGGACGGTATTTCACCGTGATATCCATCCAGGTATTATCCAATGTGATTCTGTTCGTTCCCGGCATAAGCACCGGCAGGCTCCAGATGTCTACATCAGCGGATTTATTTACTCCTGCCTCTGTGATTTTTCCGGTTTCACCATCCAGGATAACGGTTTTATCCTTTGTTGTATTCCTGATTGTAACCGGCAGGCTCTCCCCTGTATCCGGATTACGATTAATTCCCTTAACCGTGAATGCTGACGCACCTGCAGCACGCGGAGTAATTTCCACCATGCAGGGCGTCCAGATATTTCCAGGGTTTGTTATTGCTATTTCCAACATTCCGGAAGCAGACTGTGAATATGGAGAACCATCCGGTTTTTCAGCGTATTCATAACACGAAAAATCAACCGTAATCCTGCTCAGTCTATTGGATGTTACCCGCAGTTTTCCAAGTGGGTTTTCAGCAAAATCATGTTTTACCATATATCCGCAAAATTTATGGTCGAACTTATCCAGTTCCAGGATGACCGACTCGGACATCATCTTGGAAAGCAAGGTGCTGCAGTTCTGCAGGATTTCATTCCGATCCGCGCCATATACCAGAAAAGTGATCTGTATTGTTTTGAACCCGATGGAACCATTGACGAAAAATGGCAGTGGGCTGCCCCTCTGCCATTCGCTTTCATTTTCGATACTTGAAAAATCCGGAGTCACATTCCACTGCCTGGCCTGTGCCCCGGATATATCCCAGCCATTTATTTTCATCTCAGTCGCCCCCTTGTATGCCTTGTAGCTGCCATTTCATTCTTGATATTTATGTCTTCCCGGATTTCTCCGACCAATTTGTCTTTATCCATGAATACCTTTAAGTTCTTCATGGTGCTTATCATGCTCTCCGTCATGGATTCCATGGTTCTCATCATTGAATCCATTTTGCTCAAAATATCGGCATTATCTGCCTGTGAGCTTCCAGCCAGCTTCGTCTGCCGTTCAGACTGCTGCCGGATCAGCCTGTTAAGCTTTTCAATTCCGGCATTCCCTACATCCAGAGATCTGTCTGCCAGGAACCGGTCCGGGTTTGTAGCAAAATTATAAAGGTTTTCTGCCCCCTGTGGATTGATCACTTTATCACCGGTAAGCATATTCTGCATGATTGCTCCATCCGATTTGCGAAGTACATATTCCTGGGCGTTATTTTCAAAGAGCCATGCCAGCTGATCTTCCAGGATATTCTCTGCTCCGGTTCGAAGTCCCCGCTTTTTCATTGCCGCCAGTATAGCTTTCTTCTGCTTAGATGACGGCTTTGCATCCGCTTCCACGCTAAGGGCATCTGCTATCTTCTTTACAGTGGAATCATTCACACTCCTGCCGTATTTTTTTACAATATACTGCCACAGATCTGAATGTTTCTTTTTTTCTGCATCCGACACAGATTTCTTATGCGCCTTGCCTGCATTTATCAGCTTCTGTACTTCTGCAATCTCTGCCGGTTCCTCAGCTACGCCCACAGTCACTTTATCCAGTTCTTTCTTTTGCGCCGGCGCAATTTCTGTCTTGGATATATTTCCAGAAGTGCCGGATCCGGAAGAAGCTGAACTGGAAGCAGTTGCTCCACTGGTTTCGAAAGAAGCTGACACATTTTTTCCAGCCGGCGATACATTTACATCAAGCAATGTCCCGCCGGTTCCTGCTTTCTGAATTCCGGCGATCAGACTCCCTACAATGTCCTCACCAATCTGGCCAGCCTGTTCCACCAGAGACTTCAGGCCGGTAGATAAGCCCTCATTCAGCTTTGCAACCGCGGAAGCATTTTCAGCCGCCAGATCATCCAGCTGTTTCTTATAATCTTTCCTGGTGTCACTTATCTGCTGGTCAATAGCATCCCGCGTAGCCTGTGTATCTTTTTTTGCCTGCCGGTCTGCTATCTCCTGCTTTTCTTCCCAAAGCTTGTTAAATTCATCCAGCTGCTCTGCAGTCATCTGATTCAGGCTGTAAATATTGGCGGCTGCTTCTGGTCCTGCATCTTTCAATTCCTGCAGCAGCCCCTCTGAAAGTCCCTTTCCGCTCAGTTCCTGCAACTGTGTTTCCCACAGTTTCAGTCCCTCAACCTGTGTATTCATATTGTAAATCAGACGATCTGCAGTATATCCGGAAGCATCCCAGGCATCATAGTTATTCATGGAGGAAAGGATGTCTTTCTTCCGATCAGCTATGGCACTGTCCCTTTTTTCTTCCAGATCCTGTATGGTCTCATTTAGTTCTTTTTCAAGCTTTTCCCGCTTATCATTGTAATCTTCATCAAGCTGCAGCTTTTCTTTTTCGTAATCTTCTTTGGCTTCCAGGTACTTTTTATCTGCTTCTATGCGCTCATCCGTACCGGCTGTGAACTGTTTTCTGGCAATATCCCAATATTCCATCTCTGCCCTGGCGGACATGGAATAATAGGTCTGGTAGGTCTCCAAAAGGGATTTCTGTACTGAAGCCTGGGTCTTTGCAGCTTCCTCTCTGGCTTTGGCTACCTCTTCCTGCTTCTCCTGCTTTTCCTCGTAAATCTGAGTGTCCAGTTCCTGGATCTTTTGTGTTGCTTCATACCAGGCATCAGTTCCGCTCTTTAAATTCTTTCGAACGGTGGTCCAGTAATTTTTCTCCTGGGCTAAAGAAGCAGCATGTAATGTCTTGTACTTTTCCAGCCGTTTTTCAGCAGCACTGAGAACCTCAGAATTATAAGTTTCTGCATCCTTAGTAGTTTTCTTTTGATTATCTCCGGATCCGGTAACTTTTTCTTTGGATACACCAAAATTGTTCTTTATGCTGCTGCTCAGTGCCTTGCTGATCGTGGAACTGCTGTTAAGCTTATTAAGCTGAGCGGTTGCCTGTTTATAGGCTGTGGATCCTTTCACAGCTGTATCGCGTATCTGTTGCCAATACCATTTTTCGTTATCAATAGAAACCTCATGGCTCTTATTGTACTTGGAAATCCAACTGGTTGCGTTTTTCAATACCGAATTAGAAAGTTTTACTGAAGCTGTAACTGCTACTTTTGCGTTCCCAGAAATACCTTTAGCAACACCAGCTGGGATCATCTTTCCTACTTCATCTTGAAATTTTTTAGAAGGTGAATGAATCTGCAATGCACTTTTAAAGGCATTAAGCGCAGAAATGGCAACGGCACTAGAAGCACTGATTACCCTTGACCTGCCAGCTTCAATACCACTTGCCACACCTGCGGCAGCATTATAACCAGCCGTGTAAAAGCTATTCTGATAAATCCAAACTGCTGAAGCCGCCTGGTTTGCCATCGCTCCAGCTTCACTGATCGCACCACCTTTTCCAGATGCTATTCCAGCCTGATATTGTTTCGCGGATTCAGCTCCGGCTTGCTCAAATTCGCTTTTCTTTTCCTCGGCTGCTTTTGCCCCTGCAGAAGCTCCTTCTCCACTAGCCTGCTCAATTCCAGATTGTTGATCTTTGATTGAATTCTGCATTCCTTCACCAGCAGCAGTTCCTACCTCTTCTCCAGCAGACTGTGCATCTGCTGCCTGCTGCTGGATCAGTGCCAGAAGCTCCTGCATGGCTGATACTGCCTGCGTACCACCGGCATTAATTCCTGCCTGGATTTCTTCCGGAATCTGGATACCCGCTTTATTGGCGATTTCTGCCACGCCCTGAATTGTTCCTTCGATAGTTCCGTTCAGCTGATCTATTGCCTGCTGAGGAGTGATTTCACCACTTGCAATTCCCTCTGCAAGTCCCTCTGGGATCTGCACACCGCATTCCTGTGCCATCTGTACGGTCTGCATGAGGGATTCCTGGGTGGCTGCTGGAAGCTCAGCCCAGCCTTCCACTGCTGAAGCAACGGCGTTATCAATGGACTCGCGCAAATCAGAAAAATCAATATCTGAAGAACCAAGATCTCCCATTGCCATCTCATAGGCGGTCTTATTAGCTGCCATTACAGTTGCTGTATCTTCTGATATATCCATGGCATCAGTCCACTTTTTGGATATGCCTTTCAACTGTTCTACGCCGTACTCACCCTGATTGTCCAGAGTCCATACCATATGCTGGAGCATATTAGCTGCATCAGTTCCTTGCTCCTGGATTGCCTGGATAAACTCTGCGGAAAAGATCGCTTGCCCGCTCTCATCTGTGGCTTCTTTAAGGCGCTGGAGATTCTGCTGATAGTTCTGGATTCCATCCACCCAGGACTGCAGGTTTTCGTTCATCTGTTCTGTGGTGATATCATCCCCACCATCGAATTTATCTGCAAAACTGATTTTATCCTGCAAATCAGCTTTGATAGATTCCATGGTGGAATTGTATTCATCCAGGATCTGACGCATGGCAGTCTTAGCAGAATCCGCGGCTTCCTGGGAGCGTTCCATGGTTTTGTTAAAACCTTCCAGAGCTGTGCCAGCTCCTACTGCCGCCAATCCGGTTGCCTGGATTGCATCAGCATTATCTTCTTGCGCCTTTGTATTGTCTTCTGTTGATTCAGTATTATCCTTTTTTACTTTTGTAATGTTTTCTGCACTTTTGGCATATCTTTCCTGTTCTTCCGAGCATTTATCAATTGTTTTTTGATTTTCCTCAATTGCTTGAGAATATCCTTCCATTTTCTCTGCACAATCAGCTATGCTCGTAGCTGCTATTCCAGTTGCATCACCATATGCTACTGTTCTTCCATCAATACCATCCAAACGTGAATCCAATTCGCTGCTACTATCGCTTAGATGTTCCATAGCATAATTAAATTCATCCTGTGTTATTGCACCTTTTTTTAATGCCTCTGTATAAAGTTTTGTTTTCTCTGTTGGAAAATCAATATCAACTTGATAGCTTGGATCTACACTGGCCTTCTGTCTTTCCTCTTGGAGCTTTACAATTAATTCTCTCTCTTTTTCCAAGAGTTCCATTCTATCTTCAGTGATTTTTTTCTGTTCCTGTGCTTTATCCAGCTGTACCTGTGCCGCTAAAGACTCATTAATTAAATCCTGTGTAGCCGCAATTACTGCCTGTTGAATTGCTGTTTGCTGATAGTTTTCTACCAGTTTTTCCAGCTCATCATTAGTAACACTCAGCTTATCATTTTCATCATCATAAGCACCAGCCAGTTCTGGAATGGACTGTGACAGTTTGTCCACGATGGATGCCATTTCCTGTTTCTGGACAGCTGTTCTATCTTCAACATTATTTAACTCTTCCAGTCTGTCAGCCAGAGCGCCTACATTTTCCACGGAATTCAGGGTTCCGGTAAACTGATCGTCAATCGCCTGTACATTATCGGCAACTTTCTGGGAGGATTGTACAACTTCATCGTACATTTCTTCCATTGCATCTTTTTGAGGTGTAATCGCGTCTGTTAATCCTGATACAACATCAGTAAGCAATTCCACTCCGCCCTGCAGAGGACCTGATATATAATCATATACCGCAATACCCAGCCCTTCTGTAGCAGAGCTAAGCTCTGTCAGTTTACCCTGCAGGTTATCCTGCATAGTATCTGCCATATCAGAAGCAGCACCGGAACAATTTCTCAGGCTTTCCTCGTAGCCAGCCACCTGATCAGCGCCGGTATTAAGAAGCATGTTCAAGCCCTTAATTGAGTCAGATGTAAATGTAGCCATAAGAGCCGCCTGCTTCTGGGCATCTCCCATTCCATCTGTAGCAGACTCTACATCTTTCAATACATCCGTCATGTCACGGAAATTTCCGTTAGAATCCATTACGGTAACAGAAGTATCACCAATGGCGATCTTTCCATCTTTCATCTTGCTGGTCAGATCTCTCATTATAGCAGCAAGAGAAGTACCAGCTTCACTGCTCCGGAGTCCGTTATTTGCCAAAGCCTCCAGGAAAGAGGTTGTAGTCTCAATGTCCTGGCCAGCGGCATTCATGTTGGCGCCACAGTTCTTGTATGCCTCCCCTAGCTCTGCTGCTGTAGTAGAACTGTTTGCTTGTGCATATGCCATCATATCTGCTAAATGGGTTGACTGTGAAGCTTCCAGATTAAAAGTACTGATATTGTCTGTAACAATCTGGGATGCATCTGCCAGATCCATATTGGAAGCGGCTGCCAACTGTAGAACGCCATCAATTCCAGAAAGAGTCTGGTTTACAGACCATCCGGCCAGGGACATATTTGTCATTGCACTGGCGGCTTCTGTAGCAGAGAATTTTGTGCTGCTTCCGAGGCTCTTCGCCTTATCCTCCAGAGCTTCCAGTTCCGATCCAGTAGCACCTGAGATAGCCTCCACTTCGCTCATTCCAGCTTCGAAAGAACTTCCTACCTCTACTACATATTCGGCGGCTTCAA
>OGPX01001419.1_pt1 | contig 16129 bp, 16 predicted proteins | sample 1553101 | NCBI WGS metagenome assembly OGPX01 (sample SAMEA2579964, study PRJEB22360) | human gut metagenome | biome: human gut; feature: human-associated habitat; material: faeces | place: Denmark | collected 2008/2010
GTCCAGAAAACATTTATATGATAAAGTCATATAAAGCTTTCAGACAGCCAGTTTTTTATCATCCAGTAACTTCTTTAATGCCTTTAATATCAGCTATGGCTATAAGAGAGTAGTTAGTGTAATATACAACAAAGCCCGGTTTGGCAGCGGCAGGCTTTTTGACTTCTTTCTTTAATACATAATCGACTTCAACTTTATCAAGGTCGCGGCCTTTAGAGTAGTAGGCTGCAAGTGCGGCAGCTTCCTCAAAAGTTCTGTCGGGCAGTTCCTTGCCGTTAGTCTTAACTATAACGTGAGAACCAGGCATCTGCTTGGCATGAAACCACCAGTCACTATTAGAAGCAAATTTAAAGGTTAGTTCATCATTCTGAAGATTATTCTTGCCGACATACATATCAAAACCGTCTGATGATATATAGTGCAGAGGTTTGTTGTTCTTGTTATCCTTGCTTTTGGATTTGCTGTTCTTCTTGATATAGCCGGTTATGATAAGTTCTTCTTTGATATTATTAAGGTCATTCTCAGTAGTTGCAATATCGAGGGCATTTATTATTGATTCAAGATACATAATCTCATCTTTAATCTCTTCGATAAGTCTTACACCAGCTTCGTAAGTACGTTTTAATTTGTTGTATCGTGCAAAATATTTATTCGCATTCTCAATTGGTGTCAATGTATCGTCCAAAGGAATAGAGATTTCTTCGTTAGTGTAATAATTAAGAGCTGTGAAGCTTTTTGCACCAGACTCGATATTGTAGCCGTATGTGTTGATTAGCTCTCCATACACTCTGTATTTGTCACGTTTTTCAGTATCCTTTAACTGTTTTTCCTGAATATCAAGCTTTTTATAAGAACGCTCAAGATGAGTTGTAATTATTCTTCTTATATCAGTCGATTTCTGGTGAATTCGTGTTCTTACTTCTTTTTCGTGATAATAACCGATAAGACATTCACTTATTGAGGTGTAGCTTTCGGATTTATCATACATAGTAAGAGAAATAGCGGCAAAATCTGCTGGTGCACCATTATAATATACGATGTTAGGGCTGAAACTTCCATTTGCCACGTCATCAATAATAGCCTTGAATGCTTCAAATAGAGCTATGCTTTCAGCACTGGACAGACAGTTGGCTGGTTTGGCACTGTCAATATGTGCCCTGTGGCAGACTTCCTCTGATATGCAGGTGCTTATTCCAGTGTAAGCACTGCTTAAGGCTTTGGCAGTAGTCTTAGGCTGTGATAATATATTTTCATTAAAGGTATTAAAATCCATATTCATCGGATTGTGCTTGTTAGATGTATTAGGAATAAAATATTCCCTTCCTGGAAGAACTTCTCTGACAGAGCTTATCTGTGCTGACACATGCTTAATACTGTCTAATATTGTGTTATTGTCATCGCATAATATGATATTGCTGTGTTTGCCCATAAATTCTGTGATTAAATGTTTACGGCAGAGGTCACCTAATTCATCTAAATGTTCAATTTCAATATCAATTATTCGCTCAAAAGCGTGTTGTGTTATTGATATAATTCGTCCGTTATTGATGTGCTTCCTAAGAAACATAACAAAGTTAGGTGCAAGCTGGGGGCTTGGCTTATTATCTTTAGTCATATATGCAAGCGGAAGTGAAGCATTTGCAGATAATACAAGCCTGTATTGTCCAGAATTAGCCTTTATGGTAAGTAAAAGCTCATCATTTTCTGGCTCTGCAATCTTATATAATCTTCCACCAAGAATTGTGTTGTTTAAATCGTGTACAATATTCGCTATTGTAATTCCATCAAATGCCATAATACTCCATTCTGACGTATTGGTACGCCATTAATACTTTAGAATAAATGATAGCACATTTTATAGATGTTGTCTTGTATGGTTAAAGTAAAATTGATATAATTAGCAGTTGTAATTAAAAGTTTGATATGTAAGTTGAGGTTTAATAAGCGATGTATTAAACTACATTTAGTATTAAAATATTTTTTAATGTTATCAACAATGAATAAATGAAATGAGGACACTTTGATGATAAAAAGTATGACTGGCTTTGGAAGAAGCGAGATAGAGAGAGGCAACCGTAAAATAACAGTAGAGATTAAGTCGGTGAACCACAGATTTCTTGAGAACAGCATAAAGATGCCTAAAAAGCTTAATATATTTGAGGCAAGAATAAGGGATACAATTAAGAAATATGCATCAAGGGGAAAGATTGATGTATTTATTACATACGAGGATAATTCAGAGAGCAATGTAAGCCTTAAGTTTAATGAAAGCATAGCACGGGAATATATGAATATATTCAGACAGATGGAGGAGCGTTTTAATATAAGAAATGATATTACTGTTGGAGCTTTGTCAAGATACCCAGAGGTTATCACAATGGAAGAATCGCAGGAAGATGAAGAAGAATTGTGGAACTTTATTAATGAGGCAATAGAAGAAGCCTGCAAGGGGCTTGCTGATACAAGAATTATTGAGGGTGAGAACTTAAAGAATGATCTTTTGTTAAAGTTAGACCATATGGAGGAGCTTGTTTCTTATATTGAAACAAAAAATCCACAGATAATAGAAGATTATAAGAAGAAGTTAGAAGCCAAGATGGAAGAAATCCTTTCAGATGCTGATATAGATAAGAACAGGATAGCTTCGGAGGTGATTATATATGCTGATAAAGTATGCGTAGATGAGGAGACAGTAAGATTAAGAAGTCATATTGAACACGCAAGAAAATGCCTTAACGAAGACGGAGGGATTGGAAGAAAGATGGATTTCATAGCACAGGAGATGAACAGGGAAGCCAATACAACTTTATCTAAGGCAAATAATATAGAAATATCAAATGCAGCTATAGATTTAAAGACAGAAATAGAAAAAATAAGGGAACAGATACAGAATATAGAATAAAAAAGCTTGCACGAATCGGTGTATTTCTGTATAATAACTTGTACACTTATGTTGTGTGCGTGCCAACAGGCATTTACAGATTGGAGAATAGAGATGAAAGAGAAAGGTTTATTACTTGTAATTTCGGGTTTCTCAGGAGCTGGAAAGGGAACTGTAGTTAAGAGATTATTAGAGCTTCATAATGATTATGCTCTATCTATCTCAGCGACAACCCGCTCACCAAGAGAAGGTGAACAGAATGGAAGAGAGTATTTCTTTAAATCAACAGAAGAATTTGAGAGTATGATTGATAATTCTGAATTGATTGAGTATGCAAAGTATGTCAGCAACTATTATGGAACACCTAAGGCATATGTCGAGGAACAGCTTGAAGCAGGTAAGAATGTGATACTTGAAATCGAGATTCAGGGTGCACTTAATATTAAGAAGATGTATCCAGATGCAGTTCTTTTATTCATTATGCCACCAAGTGCAGAAGAATTAGAGAGAAGACTTGTAGGACGTGGAACAGAAGATGAAGCCACAATAAAGGCGAGACTGCAAAGAGCCAGTGATGAGGCTAAGGGCGTAGAGAATTATAACTATATAGTTATCAATGATAAAGTGGATGATTGTGTTGAGGCAATTCATTCTATAGTTAACAGTGAGAAGAGAAAAGCAGTTAACAATATGAGTTTAATTAATAATATCAAAGAAGAGCTTAAAGCTTATGCGAAAGGAGAATAATAATGTTACATCCATCATATTCAGAATTAATGGCAGTTGTTAATAGTGAGGTAGAGGACGGCGAACAGCCAATCGTACAGAGCCGTTATTCAATTGTTAAGGCTACTGCCGCAAGAGCTAAAGAGATTATTGATGCAAGAACGATAGAGGAGAAGGTTAGAAAGGCTCGTATTGAGGCTGAGAACGCTCCAAAGGAAAAGGAAAAGGATAATAAGGATAAGAAGAATGAGCCAAAGCCGCTTACAACACCAGATGAGGCAAGAAAGCTTCAGATAGGAACACCTCTTATCGATAATGCAGAGAATATGAAGCCACTTTCAATAGCTGTAGAAGAGTTATATGAAGGCAAGGTTAAGATTGTCAGCAATGGCGATGACAGTGAAATTATGTAATTTCAGATTTTGATTTTATGCATGGATATTTGCTGATATAATGATTACTGCATAATATTGTCATTTGTAATATTAATAATAGAATTTACAGGCTGTTGCATTTTATATGTGACAGCCTTTTGATGTTGGGAGGTAACATAAAAGTTATGGGAAGTAATATATATGATGAGAAGAAGCGTGTAATTAACTGTGAAAGTGCAGAAAAATGTGGGAGCTGTGCCTATGCAGGAATGAAATACGATAATGAATTAAAGATAAAGCAGGGATATGTAGACAAACTTTTTAAAGACATCTGTCCAGTAGATAAGATAACAGGAATGTACAGACCAGTGCATTACCGTAACAAGGTTCATGCTGTTGTCGGGGAAGATAAGAATGGCAATATGATAACGGGCACCTATGAAGAGAACAGCAACAATATAGTACCTGTATCTGACTGCGTGCTTGAAGATTCACAGTGCAGCAGCATTATAGCTACATTAAGAGATTTATTTAAGTCGTTTAAATACAAGCCATATAATGAAGATAAGGGAACTGGTTTTATAAGGCATATTCTTTTAAGAAAAGGCTTTTCAACTAAGGAGATTATGCTTGTTATTGTGACGGCTGATGTTGCATTTCCGTCTAAGACACATTTTCTTAAAGCATTAAAAGAGAAGCACCCAGAGATTAATACAATCGTACAGAATGTTAATAAATACAATACAAGTATGGTGTTAGGACCAAGAAATATAGTGCTTACAGGCAAGGGATATATTGAAGATGTGTTATGTGGCTACAGATTTAGAATAAGCCCATCATCTTTCTATCAGATTAACCACCAGCAGACAGAAAAGTTATACAAGGCGGCGATAAATATGGCTGGAATAACTAAGAAGGATACAGTTATTGACGCTTATTGTGGAATAGGAACAATAGGAATAGCAGCTTCTGCCAAGGCAGGACAGGTTATAGGGGTTGAGTTAAATGCAGATGCGGTAAAAGATGCAGAGGTCAACGCTAAGATTAACAATATAAAGAATATTAGATTTGTGAATGATGATGCTGGAAAGTTTCTTGTTGAATATGCCACACATAAGAGGGCTGATGTTGTTATAATGGATCCTCCAAGAAGTGGCAGCAGTCAGGAATTTCTTGAGTCGGTACTTAAGATTAAGCCAGAAAGAGTTGTGTATGTATCGTGCAATCCAGATACTCAGAAAAGGGATGTTGATATGCTTATGAAAGGTGGATATAAGGTTTTGGAGTGCAGACCATTTGATATGTTCCCTTTTTGTGACCATGTGGAGACGGTAGTGTTATTGTCCAAACTTGATGTCGATAAGCATATAGATGTTGAAATTAAGCTGGATTAGCTTGGATTGATTCATTAAGTGATGAAGAATTATTTAAACCACATATGAGAAAATGGGCTGATGATGCGACTAAAACAGCAGTGTGGGAAGTTTATAAGTTTATTCATGTGAATACTGTAGCTCCTTTTAAAACTTTCAGGAACAAAATTAGAAAATGGAAGAAAATAGTATTATAAATTACAGACAGTAAAGTTAAAAATTTCATAAATAGGTTATCAAAGGCGATAGAAAAACTATCGTCTTTTTATTTGAAAAAAGAAGCATATCCCAGAGGGCTGCTTCATCAATTTTTTCGTAAGTGTCCGTACACTTACTGTGCTTGCTCATATACTAATAGATCATATACTAATCGTGTAAGAATAATTTTAAACATAATGATTATATTATTATACAATAGTTTGGAAAAATAAAAAATTATATTTCATAAACGTTTCATAAAAGCTATGTAGAATGTTATTGAAAGCAGTTATGAAATACTAAAAAATAGAAAGGAGTAGTTAGGAAAGTGATAAAAAATGCTATAGCATATATTACAAGAAAGAGAAATAGAACTTTAATAATTTTTATCATATTAACTATAGTTCTTTCTTGCTTGTATTCTTGTTTAACAATAATGAAATCAAGCGATGAAATAGAAAAGGCTTTATATGAAAGTTCTAATTCTTCAATATCAATAACAAGAAAAGATGGTAACTATTTTAACGTTAATGAATTTAAAGATATTGAAAAATTAAAAGAAATTGAAGAAATAATAATGCAATATGATGGATTAGCAAAGCTAAAAGATGCTAAAGTAGTTAGCGGAGAACAAAGAATAAATAGAGAAGATTTATCTGACGAATTTAAGAATGTTGTTTCACTCGAAGCTACAAATAATACTAAAAGAAATATTTTATTTAGTAGTGGAGTATTTACAATTAAAGAAGGTAAAAATATAGGAGAAAATGATAAGGATTCAATTATTGTTCATGAAGAATTTGCTAAACAAAACAATCTAAAATTAGGTGATGAAGTTGATCTTGAATTACTAGATATTGAAAAAAGTGGAAAAATAAAAAGTCATAAATTTAAAATTATAGGGATCTTTTCTGGTAAAAAACATGAAACATATACAGGGCTATCTTCTGATTTTAGCGAAAATATGGTGTTTGTAGATTATTCAACAAGCCAAGATATATTAAATAAATCAGAAAATAATAAAATTGCAAATAAAATTTTAATGTATTCTGGTAGTGCAGAATCTACGGACTTAGCCTTAAACAAATTAAAAGAGCTTAAAATTGATGAGTCAAAGTATTTTGTTGAAAAAGATTCTAATGCGTTTGAAGAGTCTTTGGAGTCAGTGAGTGGAATAAAACACATAATAAAAATAATGACTTATTCTATTATGTTAGGTGGGATGGTTGTTCTTTCATTAATCTTGATTCTATGGTTAAGAGAAAGAATTTATGAAATAGGTATATTTTTATCTATTGGAACATCTAAGATACATATTATAATGCAATTTATATTCGAGTTATTATTCATATCGATACCAAGTATAATATCTTCCTTATTTTTAGGAAATGTATTACTAAAAGTAATTGCAGGTGGAATCGTTAACTCAGAGGACTCAATGATTTCTGGTGGAAGTTTAATAAATGATAGTTTTATGTTAAATATTACAACACTTGGACAAAGTTATTTAATATTAATAAGTATTATTGTTTTATCAGTTGTATTTGCTTCTTCATTAATATTAATCAAGAAGCCTAAAGAAATATTATCAAAAATAAGTTAGGAAAAAATAATGGGTATATTAGAAATAAAGAATGTAGCATATAGTTATGCAAATTCTAAAGAAAAAGTTTTGTCAGGAGTAAATCAAAAATTTGAACTTGGGAAGTTTTATGCGATAGTAGGAAAGTCAGGAACAGGAAAATCTACACTTCTTTCCTTACTTGCTGGACTTGATAAACCTCAAACAGGACAAATATTGTTTAAGAATGAAGATATACAAAAGAAAGGATATAGTAATCATAGAAAAAATAATATATCTTTAGTATTTCAAAACTATAATTTAATAGATTATTTATCGCCGATTGAAAATATTAGATTAGTGAATAAATCAGCAGATGAAAGTATCTTGTTTGAACTAGGCTTAGATAAAAAACAAATAAAAAGAAATGTTATGAAATTATCTGGTGGACAGCAGCAAAGAGTAGCTATTGCCAGAGCATTGGTATCAGATGCTCCAATAATACTAGCTGATGAGCCTACTGGTAATCTGGATAGTGTTACTGCTAGAGAAATAATTAATATATTAAAGACATTAGCTAAAGATAGAGATAAATGTGTAATAGTTGTAACACATAGTAAGGAAGTAGCAGATTCTGCAGATATCATTTTAGAACTAAGTGGTAAAAAGTTGAAAAAAGTAAATAAAATGAATTTGGAGGTTGAATAATGATAAAAAATGCATTTGCTTATGTAACTAGAAAAAGCTTAAAATCATTAATTATTATGTTAGTTATTTTGGCTATGTCAACTTTAAGTCTTATAAGTTTATCTATTAAAGATGCTACGGACAGAGCTTCAAAAGAAACATTTGCTAATATAACAAATAGTTTTTCTATGGAGATAAATAGACAAGTAAATCCAGGAACACCTAGAGGTGGGGGAAATGTAAAAGGTGAAGATATTAAAAAGATATCTCAAACAGATAGTATAGACTCCTATGTAAAAAGAATAAACAGTGTTGCAGATTTAGTTGATTATGATATTATTGAAACTAAAGAGACTCTTGCGAATCAATCACCTAAAAGAGCGAAGAATTTTAAAAGAACAGTGATGTTAACCGGAGTTAACGACTCATCAAAAGAAACAAAATTTGTATCAGAAGCATATAAATTAGTAGAAGGAAAGCATTTAGAAAATGAAGATAAAAATAAAATCTTAATGCATAAAGATTTAGCTGAAAAAAATAATCTTAAAGTTGGAGATAAGATAAAAATAAAATCTAATTTATTTGATGCTGATAATGAGAAAGGTGCAGATGAAACAGTAGAAGTAGAAATTAAAGGTCTATTCGATGGGCATAATAGCGGTGGAGTAAGTGCAGCACAAGAACTATACGAAAATACATTAATCACTGATGTTCATACAGCTGCTAAAGTTTATGGTAATACAGAAGATACAGCTGTATACCAAGATGCAACATTCTTTGTAAAAGGTGATAAGAATCTTGATAGTGTAATAAAAGATCTTGGGAAATTAGATATAAATTGGAGAGAATATAATTTGATTAAAAGTTCATCAAATTACCCTGCATTACAACAATCTATATCAGGTATCTACTCAATTTCAAATAAATTATTTGTTGGCTCATTAATATTTGCAGGAGTTGTAGTTTCATTATTATTATTCTTATGGATGAATGCCAGAAAGAAAGAAATAGCAGTATTACTATCATTAGGTATATCAAAATTAGAAATTTTTGGTCAATTCCTGATTGAGATGGTATTTATATCAATCCCCGCATATGTTGGCTCTTATTTCTTAGCTAGGTATACAGCTGAAAAGCTTGGGAATAATATATTGAATAAGGTTACTGGTGATATAGCTAAACAAATTGCCAGACAATCTGCATCTAGCCAATTAGGTGGTGGGGCAGAAGCTGAAGGATTTAACAAGACATTATCAAGTTTAGATATAAATGTATTACCTAAATTCATAATTTATGTAGTTATATTTATGAGTTTAGTACTTCTTGTATCTTTGATTATTTCTTCATTCAATATATTAAGAAGAAATCCAAAAGAATTATTAATTGACAATAAATAAAATTTTTGGTGCTTTTTAGCACCAAAAATTTTTTTGCTTTTAAATATCCAATAATATGCTGTACAATATAAGCGAATAGGCTTAAGTGGAGGTATACATGAAAATATTAATTGTTGAAGATGATAATATGATAAGAGAGGGATTAAGTGAATATCTTTCAGAATTTGGATATACTGTTATTCAAGCTAAAGATGGAAGAGAAGCCTTGTCAGAATTTAATAGCGATATAAATCTGGTTATCTTAGACATTCAGATACCTTTTATAAATGGTTTAGAAGTGTTGAAAGAAATTAGAAAGAAAAGCAATTTACCAATTCTAATTTTGACTGCATTTAGTGATGAAGAATATAAAATTGATGCGTTTACTAATCTGGCAGATGGATATATAGAAAAGCCATTTTCATTGCCTGTCTTAAAGGCTAGAATAGATTCTTTAATTAAGAAGAATTATGGACATTTAGAGAAGTTTGAATATAAGGATCTATCGGTTAATTTTAATAGCTATACAGCTAAAATAAATGGTGAAGAAATAGATGTAAATGCAAAAGAACTAGAAGTATTAAAATGTTTATTGGATAATAATGGACAAGTGTTAACAAGAATGCAAATTATTGATTATGTATGGAAAGATAGCGAAGAAATTCCTTATGATCGAGTAATAGATGTATATATAAAAGAACTTAGAAAAAAATTACAATTAGACTGTATAACTACTATAAGAAATGTAGGATATAAATTGGAGAGAAAATGAAAAAATTAAAGATATTTCCCAAAATGTTCATACAAATATTTTCTGTTCTTGGAATAATAATTATATTAGTTCATTCATTAGTTTTTTTTATCTTTCCTAAAACATATTTGGAGACGAGAAAAGAAAAGATTCATAATATGGCAAATGAAATTTCTAGTAATATGAATGGAAAAGAAATAAAATATATAGAACAAACTTTGGAGCTTTATTCGAAGAGTAGTGAAATAAAAGCATTTATAAAAAGGGCAGGGATAAATCTTACATCTCTGGGTTTTACAGACCATTCAAAGGCACACTGCGTGCAGGTTGCACATCAGGCAGGAAAGATACTGAAACGGCTGGGATATTCAGAACATGAAATTGAGCTGGCAAAGATTGCCGGTTATATGCATGATATCGGAAATGCCATTAACAGAACCCATCATGCGGAATATGGTGCACTGCTTGCAAATGATTTACTGAAAGAAACAGATATGTCTCTGGAAGACAGGATAACTGTAATAGCAGCCATCGGTAATCATGACGAATCAACAGGAAGCCCGGAGGATGTGGTTTCAGCGGCACTTATTATTGCAGATAAAACAGATGTAAGAAGAAGCCGTGTGCGCCAGAAAGAACAATCCGCTTACGATATCCATGACAGAGTAAATTATGCAGTTACAGACGCCAAGCTGAAAATCGCTGAAGACAAATCTGTCATTGCACTGAACCTACAGATTGATGAAAAAATCTGTTCCATGTATGATTATTTTGAGATTTTCCTTGAGCGTATGATGCTTTGCAGGAAAGCTGCGGAAATACTTGGAACAACTTTTAAACTGACAGTAAATGGCCGTAAGGTTTTGTAGAATTGCTATAATAAAAAGAATAGAGAAATTTATTGGAAGAGATGCTTGAAAAAAAGGTATCTCTTTTTTGGATTGCTATAGTTGATTTTGCAGCGGATATTTCAAATCTGCATTGAGAAATCAGAATAACTACAGTATAATGGATGAAGAATTTAACCGAATAAACTGCTCAGCAGTTATCAGGTGTAGAACTACGCAGCGAAGTGGATGATTTTATCTGCTTAAATACAATATAACAGGAGAAGCACATGAAAATATATTTAGCCCCCCTTGAGGGAATCACAGGATATACATACAGAAGGGCACTTTACCAGTGCTTTGGAGGTTTTGACAAGTATTTTATTCCTTTTATTCTTCCAAACCAGAAAGGACATCTCAGCACCAGAGAAAAGAAAGACATTATGCCTGAGAATAATGAGGGGATGTATGCTGTTCCCCAGATTTTGACAAAGAATGCAGAGGATTTTATCCAGACAGCGGAAACACTGCAGGAATACGGTTATAATGAAGTGAATCTGAACCTTGGCTGTCCGTCAAAGACTGTTGTGACAAAAGGCAGAGGTGCGGGATTTCTGGACAGACCGGATGAACTGGACAAATTCCTGGATGAGATTTTCCGTAAATGTGATATGAAGATTTCCATCAAGACTCGATTGGGTATGGATGATCCGGAAGAATTTGAAGATCTGCTGACGATTTATAATAAATATCCACTGGAAGAGTTAATTGTTCACGCAAGAGTGCAGAAAGACTATTACAAAAATACGCCACGTCTGGAAACATTTGGGGAGGCGGTGGAGCGGGCCAAGAGCCCGGTTTGCTATAACGGAGATATCGTCACAGCAGAGGACTGTACCAGATTACAGGACATGTTTCCGACCCTGGACTGCATTATGACAGGCAGAGGAACACTGAAGAATCCTGCACTTGCCAGAGAGATCCGTGGCGGTGCACCTGCGTCAAAGGAAGAAATCCGCAGATTTCATGATATGATGTATAATGAATATTGTGAAGACCTGTCCGGAGACAGAAATATCCTGTTCCGTATGAAAGAATTATGGTCTTATCTGGCACCTATGTTTACAAACAATAAAAAATATGCCAAAAAGATTAAGAAGGCTGAGAAATGTGTGGTATATGAAAATGCAGTCAGAGAATTATTTGGCTGTGAACAGTTAATTGGAGAAGTGGAAAATGCGGATATGGAAAAAAATACTGGATTATTATAACAGCTGAAAGATATAGAACTCACAGTATTTCGATAAAAAGTAACTGATTAGTATCTTTAAGGCTGCAATATTTTTTATTAAGAAGGAGAAAAAAGAATCCTATGAAATCTCATGTATTTCAGATGAAATATTTCTTAGCAGGCATCTATATTATCTGTGTTATATTTACCTGCTTTAACGCCAGGTTTTATCATACGCCTCTGGCGAAGATATCTTCAGTAACAGAAAAGGAAACAATGAGCAGAAAAGGAACCAGGGATGCAGAAGAGTATTATTATACTCAGAAAATTACAGCGCGTATATTAAATGGTACCCATAAAGGGGAAGAGATTTCTATTTCTAATGAATATACATCGTCTCAGGTTCAGAATCAGAAATATCACAAAGGAGACACGGTCCTTTTAAGCGGTTCAAGGGAAAATCCAGGGAAATCCATACGTTCCATAAAGCGTGATGGTTATCTGGCATTGCTGGCAGGTGGTCTGTTTTTTCTTCTGATCTGTATTACAGGAAAACAGGGATTCTATACGATCATATCGCTGATATTGAACACAATTATATTCGCGTTTGGATTTCAGGCTTTTATGAAAGGGGAAAATATCTTAAATATCTGCAATGTAATTGCTTTTCTATTTTCGATAACAACTCTGATCTGTCTGAATGGGATCCACAGAAAAACATGGGCTTCTGTTATTTCAACCATATGCGTACTGTTTCTGATCATGGCATTATTTGAATTTTCTATTCAGTTTTTTGGAGATTTGGATTATTCTAATCTGGAATATCTGGGGAGTATGAGTAATTCCGCTGATATATTCTGGACAGATATTATGCTGACAGGACTTGGAGCTATCATGGATGTAGCTGTAACTATTAGTGCTGCAACAGGGGAAATTGTCCGGAAAAATCCAGATGTTTCTCTGAGAAAATTAATACATTCAGGACGGGAAATCGGATATGATATTATGGGAACCATGATAAATGTGTTACTTTTTGTTCTGGCAAGCGGCATGATTCCTATGTTTATCCTGAAAATGAACAATGAGATCAGGTTTATAACGATCATACGATATCATATTCCATATGATATCTGTCGTTTTCTGATTGAAAGTATAGGAATTGTACTGGCAATCCCTGTATCTGTTTTTATTTCTTCTATTATCATGAAACTACCATTTCTGAAAAGGAGCGACAAAAAATGATAATTTTTCTTGCACTGGTGTTGATTATTTTAATGATTCTGATTGGTGGGGAGCGCGGAGCAGTTTCTCTTATGACACTGGCCGGTAATATTGTAATTCTGTTTATTTCGATTCTTCTGATGTCCATTGGTTTCCCGGCTCTGCTTCTGATATTGGCAGCAGGGGCAGGAGTCTGCTATAATTCCCTGTTCTACCAGAATGGAAACAATCCAAAGACACGGGCGGCTTTTCTGGCTACCTTGCTTGTGATGCTGCTTTTATTTATTCCGATTTATCTTATTATATGGAGATCAGGAAGCTACGGACTGAATGAGCTTCAGCTTTCAGAAGATGATTTTATGTATTATTACAGTACGGATATCCATATTAATATGCTTCATGTGGCAGTTTTTGTAACTGTTTTCAGTACTCTTGGAGCGGTTATTGATACTGCTTTATCTGTAACTTCTTCTGTATATGAAGTCTGGACACATAAAAACAGCCTGACAGCGAAAGAACTTACTTCTTCCGGCTATCAGGTTGGAAAAGAAATTATAGGAACAACTGTAAATACGCTGCTTTTTGCTTATCTTGGAGGCTCTATTCTGTTATTTGCCTATGTTCAGACACAGCAATATAACCTGGAAATTATTCTCAATTCCAAATTTCTTTTTCAAGATGTTGCAATCATGCTGTCTGGGGCGATTGCCTGCCTTTTTACAGTACCGGTATCAATCAGATGTGTGATTCGCCAGATTCATCATGCTGCAACTGAAACAGATCACAGCTGATCGGATTTGTTTTCACAGTCTTTGCAGATTCCATGAAGCATATCTCCGCTGCACTGCAGACGGAATCCATGATTCCGGAACAGATGCTCTTTTAATTCATCCATAAAATTACAGTCAAGATGTACAACCTTGCCGCATCTGATATATTTCAGATGCAGGTGGTCTGTACATTTTTTTTCTTCTCCTGCGAACTGAAACACTGCTTTGTCAGAATTCAGATCTGGGTATTTAATTACAACGTGTTCCGCGCAAAGCTTATCCAGATAGCGGTAGACAGTTGTTGAGTGCTATTTTGATAAACGCAAACAGTTTGCACTTATATTAAATGGATCAGATCGCCCACTAAAAAGATTTTCAGGCACATCGGGGTGTGCAGAAAGGACTTTATTATGAAAAAAATTATTTACCATAACAGCACTTGCAGCGGCAACAGCTCTCAGCTTTGGAGCACTGAATCTTGCATATGCAGCAGAAACAGAGAATGCTTCTTCTGACAAAAAAACTGAACGTTATGGCCAGCTTTTATCCTATGTATGATTTTGCAGTAAAAGTAGGCGGTGATTGTCTCATGCTTATCTGGCAGCATTTTGGTAAAAAAGAAGTTTACTACATTATATCGGCCGGTCTGGGTGAGGATATTATTGAAAGATCACTTGGTGATATGGATGGTTTTGTAGAACATCTGGAAGAATACAGGATCGCAGGAAAGAATTACCGGACTCATATAAGCTTATGGGATACTCTTGAATGAAACAACGCTATCTTTTTGCGTTCCGACAAAAGTGCCGTTGTGGCAGATTGCAGCAAGATTTGAATCATATTCATCAGTGATTTCAGAATTTTTCATTATTAAATACATATATTTATAATTAAGAGCGTTACAATGCCGGTACCTTGAGAACATTGGAGGCTGCAATTATGAGGGCTTTTGATAGAAAAAAGTCTTTTAATATATCCTGATCAATGATATAATATTCTAAAATGTTGACAAATGGACATTTTTACTTTCTAAAATGTTGACATACAGATATTTTTGCTTTCTAAAATGTTGACAATAAAAGAAAAATAGTAATTAAAAATGTTACAAAGTTGTTCTTGATAAAAATATTGTTTGGTAACAGGAGGTGTTTTATGTTAAAAAGAAAAGTGACGCATTACATAAAAAATGGGTAGATTCAAAAAATAAAAAATGTCTTGTAATTCAGGGAGCCAGACAAACAGGAAAAACATATATAGTTGAAAGATTTGCAGAAGAGAACTATGAAGAAATTGTTGAAATTAATTTTAAACAGATACCTTCTGCGATGGATATTTTTTCCGGTGATCTAAAAGTAGATGATATGGTTATGGCTATGTCCGTATTTGATGACGGAAAGTGCAAAAGCATTAGATAAAATATTGCAGACCATGAGAGAGTGGGGAAACTGATATTTATAACTTTGAATTTGGAGGTTATCGGAAATGACTGAAAGAGAAAAAATGCTAAGTGGAGAGTTGTACGATCCAACGGATAAAGAATTGGAGCAATTACGTGTGAATGCACGTAAATTAGCAAGAAAATACAATTCGACGGATGAAGATGATCAAGAAGAACAAGCACAGATATTGAGGGAATTATTGCCAGCAACAGAGGAACTCCCCTATTTACAGGCGCCTGTTTATTTTGATTACGGATGTAATACGTTCTTTGGAAGATTCAGCTCTGCTAATTTTAACTTTACATGTTTAGATGTATGTGAAATACATATAGGCGATAATGTGATGATTGGTCCAAATGTTACATTGGCAACTCCTATGCATCCATTATTACCTGAAGAACGCAATATTAGGAAAAGAGAAGATGGAAGTTTCTATAATCTTGAATATGCGAAGCCAATAACTATAAAGGATAATTGCTGGCTGGCATCCAATGTGGTTGTTTGCGGTGGTGTCACCATAGGAGAAGGGTGTGTAATTGGTGCAGGGAGTGTTGTAACAAAAGATATTCCGCCGTATAGTTTGGCAGTTGGAAATCCATGCCGGGTCATTCGAAAAATAACTGAGAAAGATCATATGCCAGATGGAATTGAAAAGAATTAAAAATTTGCATTGATGATAAGCAGTTCATCTGAATAAAGAAAATAAAATGATCA
>OGPX01001427.1_pt1 | contig 16093 bp, 11 predicted proteins | sample 1553101 | NCBI WGS metagenome assembly OGPX01 (sample SAMEA2579964, study PRJEB22360) | human gut metagenome | biome: human gut; feature: human-associated habitat; material: faeces | place: Denmark | collected 2008/2010
CAGCCGGTGGGAATATCGGTAAGATTGTGGACGGAGACATTATCGAAATAGACATCCCGAACCGGAGCATCAATGTCAAATTGAGCGAAGCTGAATTGGCAGCCCGTCCGCAACGTCCGATGACGCGTAAGCGTGTCGTACCCAAATCGCTGAAAGCATACGCTTCTATGGTGAGTTCGGCCGACAAGGGTGGAGTTCGTATGATAGATTAAAAACAGTTTTCAATATGGCAAAAGAAAAGATAACAGGCGCAGAGGCTTTGATGCGTTCGTTGGAGCACGAGGGGGTTACGACGCTCTTCGGCTATCCGGGCGGAGCCATCATGCCGGTATATGACGCCTTGTACGGATATAAAGATAAGTTGAACCATGTATTGGTACGGCATGAGCAGGGGGCTACCCATGCGGCACAAGGGTATGCCCGTGTGTCGGGCAAGGTCGGAGTGGCTTTGGTGACCAGCGGGCCGGGGGCGACGAACACCATTACCGGTATTGCGGATGCCATGATGGACAGTACGCCCATCGTGGTGATTGCCGGGCAGGTCGGTGCTTCTTTGTTGGGGTCTGATGCCTTCCAGGAATGCGATTTGGTAGGTGTGACGCAACCCATCAGCAAATGGGCCTATCAGATCCGTCGTCCGGAAGATGTGGCCTGGGCGGTAAGCCGTGCCTTTTATATAGCCAAGAGTGGCAGGCCGGGGCCGGTTGTGTTGGACTTTGCCAAGAACGCGCAGGTTGGCTTGGTGGACTATGAACCGCAGGGTACGGATTTCATTCGCAGTTATGTGCCTGTACCCAAGACCGACCCGTGGGCGATACGTCAGGCGGCTGCGTTGATAAACAACGCGAAACGTCCGTTTATCCTTGTCGGACAAGGGGTTGAGCTTGGCGGCGCGCAAGAAGAAGTCCGTCAGTTGATTGAACGGGCCGACATTCCTGCCGGTTGCACATTGTTGGGCTTGTCTGCTTTGCCGTCCGACCATCCGTTGAATATGGGGATGCTGGGTATGCACGGAAGTCTGGCCAATAGCATCAAGACGCAGGAGTGTGACGTGTTGATAGCCGTAGGCATGCGTTTTGACGACCGTATCACCGGTAAGTTAAGTACATACGCCCGTCAGGCCAAAAAGATACATTTTGAAATAGATCCCAGTGAAGTCAACAAGAATGTACCGGTAGATGTAGCCGTGTTAGGAAATTGCAAACAGACGTTGGCTCAGGTGCTCGAACAGGTGAAACCCAATCGGCATACGGAATGGATTGACAGCTTCGGAGAACATCACGAGAGAGAAAAGGAGGCAGTGATAGAACCTGAAATCCATCCGGCAGACGGACCGATAAAGATGGGGGAGGTCGTACGTAAGGTAACGGAGATGACCGGTAATAAGGCTGTCTTGGTGACCGACGTGGGGCAAAACCAAATGATGGCTGCCCGTTATTTCAAATTCTCGGAACAACGCAGCATCGTAACCTCCGGCGGTATGGGGACGATGGGATTCGGATTACCGGCTGCCATCGGAGCCACATTCGGCGCTCCGGGACGTATGGTATGTCTCTTTTTAGGCGACGGAGGCATTCAGATGACACTTCAGGAGTTGGGCACGATTATGGAACAACGCAGTCCGGTGAAAATCATATTGCTCAATAACAACTATCTGGGTAATGTGCGCCAGTGGCAGGAGATGTTCTTCGGGAAACGGTATTCTTTCACGCCGATGATGAATCCGGACTACAATATGATTGCTTCGGCTTACGGTATACCGAACCGTACGGTCGTGGAGCGTGAGGATTTGGCTGCGGCCATACAGGAGATGGTCGATACGGACGGGCCTTACTTGTTGCAGGTGGCCGTGATAGAAGAAGGTCGTGTGTTGCCGATGTGTTGTCCGGGCAATGACGTGGATGACATGGTTTTGGATTATTAACGGGAGGATTTTTAGATGGAACAAGAGAAGAAATTCTATACCTTGATTGTTTTCTCCGAGAACTTTGCGGGGCTTTTGAATCAGGTGACGGCGGTTTTTACCCGCAGGCAGGTGAATATCGAAAGTCTGAATGTGTCGGCTTCCAGTATAAAGGGGGTGCATAAGTACACCATTACCTGCTGGAGCACGGAGGAACAGATACAGGTTATCACCAAACAGATAGAGAAACGCATAGACGTGCTCCAAGCTCATTATTTTACGGACGACGAAATCTTCATCCAGGAAGTGGCGCTTTATAAACTGGCAACTCCCAAGGTGTTGGAGAATCCGGACATCTCGAAGGCCGTACGTCAACACGGAGCGCAGATTGTGGAGGTGAATCCGACTTATACCGTGGTCAGCAAAAAGGGAATGACGGACGATATCATGTCGCTTTATTTCGCCTTGAATGAGTATAAGTGCGTGTTGCAATACGTGCGTTCGGGGCGTATTGCCATTACGAAGAGTTGCACGGAATATCTGGACGAGTTTTTGGAAGAACGGCGGCGTGCGTACGAGGAACTTCAGAATAAGGAATAAATAAGGTAAGGATTCGAATGAAAGAGAATAAAGTCGGGACTTACTCGTTTGTGGCCGAACCTTTTCACGTGGATTTCACGGGAAGGCTTTTCATGGGGGTGTTGGGCAACCATTTGCTCAACTGTGCCGGATTCCATGCCACGGAGCGCGGTTTCGGTATGGCGGAACTGAATGAGAGTAACTATACGTGGGTACTGTCACGCCTGGCCATCGAATTGGAAGATATGCCGGCTCAATATGAGGAGTTCTCGGTCGATACGTGGGTGGAGAATGTGTACCGTTTGTTTACCGACCGTAACTTTGCCATTTACGGGAAGGACGGGAAAGTTTACGGTTATGCGCGTTCCGTGTGGGCCATGATCAATATGGATACCCGCAAACCGGCCGACTTGTTGTCGCTGCACGGCGGTGACATCGTGGACTATATAGAGACGGAAAAGGCTTGTCCGATAGAGAAGCCCGGCCGTATCAAAGTGAGCCGTTGTATGCCGGTACGTTCTATGGATGTGTATTATAGTGATATTGACATCAACGGGCATGTGAACAGTATTAAATATATTGAACACGTGTTGGACTTGTTTTCCAAAGATTGGTATGCCGGACATGTCATCCGCCGTTTTGAAATGGCGTACGTGGCCGAAAGCTATTCCGGCGACACGCTCAGCTTCTTCCGCGAGGAAAACGAAGACGGGACTTACGATGTCGAAGTGCGTAAAAACGTCGGCGGAGAGAATCCCGAAGGGGAAGTCGTGTGTCGAAGTAAACTTAAATTTGATAACAAATAGCAATTTATTGTAGGTGTATTAGAATAATTTTGTAACTTTGTCGTCGAGTTTCGTACAAAAAAGAATTTTAATAAAGAACGCGACTATTTGTCGCACAAAACAGAAATAGAAAATGGCAGAATTGAATTTTGGCGGTGTTATCGAGACCGTGATGACCCGTGAGGAATTTCCATTGGAAAAGGCTCGTGAAATATTGAAGAACGAGACGATTGCAGTTTTAGGGTATGGTGTTCAAGGACCCGGTCAGGCTTGTAACCTGCGTGATAACGGTTTTAATGTAATTGTAGGCCAGCGTCAGGGCAAGACATACGACAAGGCTGTGGCTGACGGTTGGGTGCCGGGAGAGACTTTGTTTTCTCTTGAGGAAGCTGCCGAAAAGGGTACGATAGTTTGCATGTTGCTTTCCGATGCGGCTCAGATGCAGTTGTGGCCGACCATCAAGCCTTATCTGACTCCGGGCAAGACCTTGTATTTCTCTCATGGTTTCGCTATTAACTGGAGTGACCGTACGGGCGTGGTGCCTCCTAAAGATATTGATGTCATCATGGTGGCTCCCAAGGGTTCGGGTACTTCATTGCGCACGATGTTCCTCGAAGGCCGCGGCTTGAACTCTTCTTATGCTATTTATCAGGATGCCAGTGGTAAGGCATTGGATAAAGTATTGGCTTTCGGTATCGGTATCGGTTCAGGTTATTTGTTCGAGACCACGTTCAAGCGTGAGGCTACATCCGATTTGACCGGCGAGCGCGGTTCTTTGATGGGTGCTATTCAGGGCTTGTTGTTGGCACAATACGAAGTATTGCGCGAGAACGGACATACTCCTTCCGAGGCTTTCAATGAAACGGTGGAAGAATTGACTCAATCCTTGATGCCGTTGTTTGCCAAGAATGGTATGGACTGGATGTATGCCAACTGTTCTACGACGGCGCAGCGTGGCGCATTGGATTGGATGGGGCCGTTCCACGATGCTATCAAGCCGGTGGTGCAGAAGTTGTACCAGAGCGTAGTGACCGGTAATGAAGCGCAAATCTCGATTGATTCCAACTCGAAACCGGACTACCGCGTGAAGTTGGAAGCTGAATTGAAGGCTTTGCACGACAGCGAGATGTGGCGTACGGCAGAGACGGTGCGTAAATTGCGTCCGGAGAACAATTAATGAATTGAAAAAGGTCATTAATAGAAAAGGTGTCGGAAAACAAACCGGCACCTTTTTTTATCATAAAAACGATTCCGTTCCCGCATGTTCCCCACAAGAGTTTCACAAAATATCTTTCATCTTTCAGATTTTGTGGTAATTGATTGTCATGCAATATATTATGGAATGAGGGGAAAGAGGTTCGTCTTTCAGTCTGCTTTCATTGCAGAAAGCGGTAAAAAGTTCTCAGCCAAACGATTTTTCATTCTCAGCCGAACGATTTTCAGTTCTGCGCCAAACGAAATGAAGTGTGGCTGAAGGATGCCTGAAACATCCTTCAGCCTGTAATATGAACATTATGAGTGGGTTGCAGCACAACCTGAAAGATGAAGGTTCTTTCTGCAAAACTCTTGTGTTGGGGGATATGCACGGCGGGCAGGGAAGAAGTTGGAGGAATGGGTGAAATGAAACGGGGATGTGCCGTTCTGGCACATCCCCGCTTTACATGGAAACGACAGTTTTTATTCTTGGATAGGGCGGACGGCAAAACCGTAAAACGAATCGAATAAATCTTGCGGATTTACATACTTTTCGCTAATTCTCAGGATGTAACTTGAATGCGTGGAAAAGAGGGCGGCCGACCAATAGTAGCCGTAGTTCATAAACATTGCCCTTCCTAAATATTTGCGTCCAATTCCTGCATCCTCCAATTGGGTGCTATAGTGGCGGCAGCCCGTGGCGGGGAAGAAGTTCGGGTATTCTTCACGCTCACCGGAAAAGTCCCATCCTAACGAACCTACATTCCATTTTCCGTTTATTTCTCCATTTGTTGTGAAACCACTGAACGCGTCTTGAGGCGGAATCTTGTAACCTACCGGACAGGGGTCATATATGGATTTTACCGTTTGTGTCGAATTTAAAACCTCATTCCCTTTTTGACTTTGGTTGACATCCCATAAGTTGCGATACAATTCGTCCTTGTCTTCCTCGGCTCCCTCTCCCTCGTCTTCATTTACCCTGCCATAGAACGTGAGAGGATGAAGTATGTAGTTCTTTACGACATCAGCGGCTTTAACCGTATTTTCGTACACTACTTTATATTCATCCGGATAATCTTTATCACCATCTCCTCCGTATACATCATCTCCAACGTACCATGGTTTATTTTCGACATGGGTTATTTGGTCACGGTATGGTGCTGTTGCCCCAGGTATCGGGTCTTTGCGCCCCCACTGGTAATAAGGGTTGTTTCCGGATTTCTGGATATATTTTTTCTGCTTGAATGTGACTGTTTTCTCTTGGCCAGTACTAGTCTGTTTGAAACGTACGGTCACGCTGCGCGGATAATAGGTTTTGGTATCCTCGTTGCACCATCCCAGGTTGATGGGCATCATCGTATAGTTGCTCTTCAGGCCGCTGACGGTTTGCAGTTCATCTCCCAACTGGTAACCTGTAATCCAAATATGCTAGCTCCACATGACTTGGTCGTTCGCGTCGTAAACGGCGACGACGGCATTTCCTTGTTCGATTCTTCCGGCATCCACATTGAACTGCAGGTTATGTCCTTCCTTGTCAAGGCTGACATCCTTAACCAAACCTTCCACGTCTTGCCACACGAGTCCGGCCTTTTTCGGGGTACAACCTGCATTATTGTAGATATATGCATCGGTGATAGCGTTTCCGAGATGGTTGGTGAATGTTTGCAGTACGTGGTCGCCCGTGGCTTTTGATTTATAGGCATTTTCGTTGCCGAGGGCATTCCCGTACACCAAAGGCAGGCTGTAGTCTCCGGCCGCATTGACGATGTAGCAGTTGGCCGTCCCTCCGTTGGATTGGGAAAGGTCTGTCGTGCCTGATAACGTGCCGTTCTCTTTCAATCGTTTGTTGTATTCATTGGTTCTTATAGAATTTCGTTTCTTGACCGTGGCGGTGACAGGTTCTCCCTCTTCGGAAGTGCTGCCGCCTCCATTTTCTGTGATTGTGAACCAGTCGTTATCTGTCGCGTGCTCCTCCTCATAGTTGTATTGGCACTCCACCACTTCCCACGGTTCTTTGACGATTTGGGGTTCAACTCCCTCTTTGGACACGATGGTATAGCTGGTGATGTTAAAGGTGCTGTCGCCCCCTGCGTAGGTGAATGCCCCAATGCTGTCTATATCGAAGAAATGCTTCTCGCTGATGCTGCTCATGGAGATGCGGTAGGTCACGGTATGCCCCATGGGCCATTCTTTCCCTCCGATGTTGGCGGTGAGGGTGTACGTGAAGTTGCTTTTCCGATCGGTGAACTCCACTTCGATGGTGGCATCGTCGGGCAATGTCTGGGGGAGCATCATGAAAGTGGCCTCCTCGGGGAGTATCTGCACGTTGCCGCTCCCGTCCACTTCCTTTTCTTCGGGGGTAAATGTATAGGAGAACTCGTCTTGTATGTCGTCTGTTAAGGTCCAGTCGGTGGCTCCCCGTGTATAAGTTCCTTGGTTATGTACAGATTTGAGTGAAATCTTACTGATGGAGCCGGGGCGGATGTCGTCGGCCGTGACAAACTTCACGGCTGTCAGCACATGCTTGAATGTCAATGTGAGTATCCCGTTTTGTTGGCTGCCGATTTCCGGTTCTGCTATCAGCAGGTCCTGCTGTTCTTCAGCCTTTTCGGGTACTGTGTAGGTGAAGTGCTGCTCTCCGTCGAGGGTGGGCAGTCCGAGGGCTGGGGCATTGTAAGGGGCGTATGCCCACACGCAGAGGCTTTGGCCGCCTCCCGGCCAATAATATTGTTCTGTCGGTATCCAGTATTCGTCGCTGCCTTCCGTCACTTCGGTATTACAGAAATATTCGGGTGCCACAGTGCCGTCCCACTCATCCGTGAGATAGCCGAAGATGCCGAAAGACTCATAGAAATCTGCTGTCTCGTCGACGGGCGTTCCCCGTTTTTGGGCTTTCGCACCACCTGACGGGGCCGATTCGATGGCATCGGTGACCGAAGTGTGCAGGTACAGCGGTTTGGCTTCCGGCGCACCGTTCGAGGAGAAGGCCTGTACGGTGGTGATGGCCGCTTTCGGCAGCCGTTTGCCGGTTTTCTGGTGGCCGCCGGTGCTGTCGGCAGCTGTTCCGGCATTTCCGAAGTTCCACTCGTCTGCCACGCCGACTTGGAAATTCAGCATGTCCTTGTCGGGCACTACGCTTACGAGTTCGTCTTGCCGGCAACCCGCAAGCGAAAGGAGGGCCGCACATATCGCCACGCTCCATGCGCCGTGCCCGTAATGGATAATCGACCGTATGTTCATATTGTTCCTCTTTTTTAATCGGTAATGGTAACTGTTTCTGTAAGACGGCCCTTTGCCGCCTTGTTGGTGGCCGGGAGGGGACATTCAACCCCGCCCGGCCTGTGGGTCAGTCCGTTATGGCGGACGGTTTTTTACATGTCAAGAGGTTGTTCAGAAGGAGACCATAGGTTTACTTCAACCTTCAATTTGATCGGGCCGCCGAGGATTTCTTCACCCGGTTCTTCCGGATCTTTTTCGTCGGGGTCGACATTTCCGGCACCTTCAGAGAAGTCGAGCGTGTAGACGTAGTGGCTACCCGGTTTCCACTCAGTGTCAATGGCGACAGCTGCCCATGCATAGTCTTCTTCATTTCCTTCGCTCGGATAAACCTGTGCACCGTCTTTGGTTGTGATGTTTACGAGCACGGACAAATAAGCCCCCTTCTTAGCGTTAGTCGGGTCTTCGGCTATGTTCCACTTGGTCAGTTGTTGCGGAATCAACATGGCGTGGTTGCCTTCTGTTTTCATCAAACTTTGGGCATTGGCATTCAAAGTCTTCGCAGACTCTTTGTATGTCTCTGCGTAAATAGCTTTTTCCTGAGTCCAAGTCCAATCTTTTGTTGTGAAGTCAAGAGAACCTTTTGAAACAGGTTGGCCAATCTTCACACCTGCCACCTTGTAGATATAGCCCTCGTTTGTGTTCTTGGCCTTGATGCTGATTTGCGAAAGCATGTGGTCGAATTTGAGGGTTACGCCTTCAGCTTCATTCGTCTTATTGCCCGTAGCGGTAACGTAGACAAGGTCGATTTGGTCGTTGATTTCCTCTGCCGGAGAGAAGTTCTCCACCTTGTTGTTGGTGGCACCGGTTGTAACCGTTGCGCCAATCTTCTCAGCAGCCGGGGCATAAGCGTGGAACGTCAGGTTGCTTCCGTCGCCCGGCCAGTAATACAGAGGATTGGAACTGAAGATGCCGCCTTCTCCTTCGCTGAACAATAGGTCTTTAAAGAGGTTGGCGTCGTTCGCGTCCACTGCCGTCACATAAATCTCTTTAAGGTTGTCGGTTTTTGTTTCAATGCCTCGGGTCGCTTTGTCGGCAGAAATGCGGAAACCGATACCTTTACCTTGGTTGATGTCCAACGTTTCGTCGTTTGAACATGATGCCATAGCTATTGCCGCCATGGCAAACAAGAAAATTTTCTTTGTCATACTTGTTGATAATTAAAAATTAAACATAGGGTTTATTGCTCTACATGCTTATGTTTACGTCCACTTGCTCCCAATCTTCCACTTCGGGGTGGAAACCTCCTCCGTTGGTGATGGGCTTGGGCAGCTTGAAGCCGTCCACCACGATATGCACGTTGCGCTTGTCCTTAGCCTTGTCCACCTGGTCGGTCACGTCCACCGAGCCGTATGCCCCGTTTCCGTCCTGCATCCACGCATAGATGGTGAGGATGTGCCGCTCGTCGTTCGCGTCGTGGTGACCGAAGGTGTGGAACGCGCCCGTGATGGTCGACGTGCCGTCCGAGGCCGCTTCCAACGGCAGGGTGACACATTCGTCGTCGAGTTCCTCCTCGGCGCAGAACACGGAGCCGGACATGCCGGAGAGCGTGGCGCAGACTTGCGTGGCATACTTCAGGTTCTCCACGTTGCGCACCTCGAAGGTGTAGTCGCACACCTGTTCGTGGGGCATCAGCTTGAAGATGTTGTCGGGGTTCTCGATGGTGGTGATTTCCGTCTCCCCGTCGCGGATGAACCAGTAACTCAGCCCGTTTTCGGTAATCTCCACGTTCATGGCGTTGTCGCCCCACATCTTGTCGGGGGTGATTCTTACCGGCTCGTCGTGCGTGCCGTCGGCACGGGGCGCGCGGTCGGAGGCGGTGTTGCCGTATAGGGCCTCGAACACGCCGCCTTCTCGGGTGTAGCACTCATGGGTGAAAAAACTTTCGATGCCACGGAACTGCACCCGTTCGTAGTCGTTGTTGTAGTAAAGCACCTGGTAACGGCCCACGGGGATGTCCACTTTCCCGCCTTTCATCCCGGACAGGCTTTGGTAGATGGGGTCGCCCGTGCGGTTCCCCCTCTCGTCCACCGGGTAGAACCACAGGCACATGCCCTCCACTTCGTTGTTCTGTTCCGCGTCGGGGGCGTAGCTCCAGTCGAACACCACGTGCACGTCCGTCGTGTGCGGGTGGTCGTAACACAAGTCTTTATGTTCGCAGCTTGCGAACAGCCATGCGGCCATGCAAGGCAGCCACAGTCTTATCGTCTTTTTCATCGCGTACCTCCTTTCCCTTTGTTGGTATTGCCACGGCCGATAAGCCACACGAGCGAGATTTCGGCCTTGGTCGGCCCGAACCAGTGGCGTTGCTTGGTCGCCTGCCATACATAGTGGTTGTCGATGGGCTTGTATTCCTCGTATTCTCCGCCGAGGTAGCCGATGCCGATACCGAAGTCCATGGTCAGCCGCTTGGCAACCGGCAGGGAGTAGCCGTATTCTATGCCGGCGTGGTAGCTCCACTTGTCGCCGAGGTAGCCCTTCCCGCCCAGTTCGAAGTCGTAGGTCACGATGCCGCCGTACAGCCCGAGGTGGTGGCCCGTGAGGGGCTTCTCCTTCGCTTTCTTGCCGAAATACTTTCTCACATCAAGGTCGCCGCCGTAAATGCGCCAGTAATTGTGCTTGGTGTCGCTGTGCCACCAGGCGTACATCCAGTTTCCGCCGATGGTCCAACCCTTGCCGAGATGGAACTCGACCCCGATGTTCGGGACGAGGGCGGCATCGTAGAGCATGTTGGTTTTTACGGCCATGTAGAACGGTCTCTTTTCCGCCTCCACGGGCACTTTGACGTAGACCGTGTCGCGGAGCCATAGCGTATCCGTCATATTGATGTAGACCGTGTCGTGCAGGATGTCGGGGCGGACTGGTTTATAGCGAAACTGCACCTGCGAGGCGCGCAAGTCGGGGAAGAAGTTCCGGTACAAGTAACGGTACGGTTCTCCTTTCCTGAGTTGCATCTGGCGTTCCAAGGAGCTGTCTGTATCGTCGTTTTGGTTGCAGATGTCCCGCAGCAGTTCCAGTACTTCTTCCCGGTAGGGCACTTCCGGCGCGTGTTCCACCTGCCGTAGCAGCCCTCTCCAGTTGCGTCCCAGGAACTCGGCCGTCATCAGGGAGTCGGGCAGGTACACATAGTTCGAGAGGTAGTCGAACAACGCCTTGGCCCGCTGTTCGGACAGCTCGTTGTTGCGCCTGACGCTGCCTTCGGGCGAAGCGCCGCCGACGAAGACCACGCGGTCGAGGTACAAGGTGTCGCCCCGCCGTTGCCAGAGCCGTTTTATGATATTTTCCAAGGCGTTCCGGTTGTTTCCGAAGGACATGTCGAGTACGGAACGTCCCTGTTTAAAGTACACCCGGACGGAATCGCGCATTTCTTGTGCCGCCGCCATTCCGCCGTAGAACAGTAGAAATAAAAACAGTATTCTCTTCATGCCATATCTCATTTATATTATCACTATCTGAAAAACTTCATCCGCACCGGATTCTCTTCCACGATGCCGGATAAACCTCGGAACAGACTGCCGTACAGCCGTTTATACGTCGGGAGGGGCTGTTTATTCGTTCCTTTAAAAAGTATAGGAAAAGCAAATCCGTTCTTTGGACAAAGCGATGATTCTCTCCTCGTGCTAAATGGTTGAGACATAAAATTTCTGCTATTTTCTTTGCCGTTATTTGCGTGGAAATAAAAAACTTTTATCTTTGCATGTACAAACCAACGATTTAACCAACAATAAAAACACATATTGTTTCCATACGGGGTGATTCTTAAACCACATAAATATAAAAAGACTATCAGTACTCCCTGATAGTCTTTTTTAATGGTTGGCCATATTACAAGCCGTGTTTTGGGAGCTGTACTCTCCTCTCCCAGGGTTTTCCGGAAAATATCCTTCATCTTTCAGCCAACACCGCAGCATCTTGATATATAACATATTATGGACTGAAAGGAAGGAATGCCATCTTTCAGTTTCCTTTCATGGCGGGGACGGCAAAACGCCCTCCACAGGACGGCATTCCAATCTAAGCCAAATGATTTTCCGTTCACAGCCGAACGATTTTCAGTTCTGCGCCAAACGAAATGAAGCCTGGCTGAAGGATGCCTGAAACATCTTTCAGCCTGTAACGTCAATATTATGAACGGGTTAACGTGGCAGCTGAAAGATGAAGGATATTTTCTGGAAAACCCTGGGAAGGGAAAGCCTGCATGGGCGCGTACACCCTGCAAGAATGGACCATGTATCCCACAGGTTGCCTGCTGTTTCCTAATCCCCCATAGGATTTCTACTGCCTTTGTTTTGGCGGTATTCGTTTTTCCGTCTGCGCTCTTTCTCGTCCAGTGCTTGCTTTACCTCCTTGTGCCGGTTGCGGAATTTGGAAAATGTGTCGCGTGAAACGTCGAAGCGTTTGCAAATATCAGTAATCGAACATCCTTGTTTCAGCATGCCGATGATGACATGCCGGTTTTCGATAAGCCGGTTCGTTTTCGTATAGCTGCCTTTTTTCCGGCCCAATACGGTGCCGTTGGCTTTCCGTAGGGCGAGGGCCTCCTTCGTCCGTAGCGAAATCAGGCTGTGTTCTATCTCCGCCACCAGTCCGAAGGCAAAACAGAGCACTTTGCTGTTGATGGAGTTGTCGAACGAGTAGCCCTCTTTGGTCGTATAGAGGTTGATGCCCCTTTCCAGACACGTGCCCATGATGGCCATAAGGTCCGTCAGTGTCCGGCTCAGCCGCGACACCTCCGTGACAATCAACGTGTCGCCGCTTCTCATGTGCCGCAACAGTTTGCCGAGTTTGCGGTCGTCCCGTTTCTTCTTGCCACTGGCGATTTCCGTCACCCAGTGGCTGACGGAAAGGTTTCTACTGTCGGCGAAACGCCGGATTTCATCCTGTTGGTTAGCCAGATGTTGTTTGCTGGTGCTAACCCTCAAATAGCCTATTATCATAACGATTGAATGTTTCGGGGAGGCAACGTCGCCTCCTTCCAATGGAATAATAATAAGCCGGGGGATAGACACCCCAATTTTCCTATCCGGCAGGATGCTGTCCGGCCATGGTGTTTTTACTTCTGTTGCTCTTTGGGACGGCGGTAAGGCAACATGCGATGCAGAATGGTTCCTACAATGGTGTGTGTGAAAGAATTTCTTTCATCCGCCCGTTCGTCTACCTGTTTGAGAAGCCATCCGGCATCCTTTTCAGAAATAATACCGTCTGATGAGAGTTTGCCGATGGTGCGGCGTTCGTCGGTCAATAACATGCGGATGGACTTTTGGGTCAAGGCATGCCGGTAAGCTTTAGGATAGTTCAAGGCTAATTGTTCTATGACTGAGTTCGTATGGCTGATATTGTGTCCGACTTCCGTTTTGAGGGTTTCCAGTTCCGTTTTTTGTGCTTGGGACAATAGGTCTGAAGATTTCAGTTCTTCTAATAGCTTAAGGTCTTCTTTCTGTAAGATGATGAATCCCCTTGCCAAATCGTATACGGCCACAATGCGTTCCCTGAAATACAAGCTGACGGTGTCGCGGATGGGGAGCAGGTCTTTTATGTGCTGCATGACGAAAGACCGCTTGAAATAATTGAATACGGACGGGCGGAAATCCAAAGCATACCGGCCGTCATGGTCGTACATTTCGTCCAAGGAATTCATCAGGTGCAGGAAAGACTTCTTGGAAATGACGCCCTCGTCATAAATATGGTGGCACGTGGCTTTTTCGTGATCCAGGACGCGAAGGCGGATTTCGGCCAGAAAGTCCGGCGTTTGGGGAGAGGCAATCCACGCCGGGTTTACTTGTGGTATATATTTCCTGACTTTTTCCCAGTTGGCTTCCGACAACTGTTCGTGCGACGAGAGTTTCTCGACGTATTTTGCAGCTGTTTCCTGTAAGTAGAGTTGCACCTTGTGTTCCAGTTGTGCACGGGCCGTGGATGCTTGTACCAGTCCCAAGCGTTTGAGCAGCCATCTCATCGTGGTGGCATTGATGGAAAGAGTGAGCGTGACGATACCGGCTGTGAGAAACAAGACCTGTCGCCTAATGTCTTCCGGAATTCCCGGTGTGTAAGAAACCATCAGGGCCAGTGTCATACCTAATGCACCGCGCAGGCCGCCCCATGTCAGGATGACGGACTCGCGTTTGGAAAGTCCGTATCCCAATCTTTTCATAACGGGGTAGAAAAGCATGATCATGGCAAACCGGATGAGGTTTAGTCCTACGTAAACAAGCAGCAAAATGATGAGGTCGGACCAATTCAGGTCTACTTTCTCTGCGATGACCACACCGACCATGATAAAAACTAATGTATTGGCTATATGGGTAAGAAGTCCCCAGAACTTTTCCATGAATACGTTGGCTTGCGGTTTCAGTCTGGGGCGGCCGGTATAAGAGATAGTCAGTCCGAAAGCCACTAAAGCGATGACACCGGATATGCCCATATAGTATTGGGACAGAATAAACGTGACGTAGGCGGAAAGGATGATGACGCTGTTTTGTATCATCTCTTCCGAGTTGATACGTGTAATGAACCAGATTGTCAGTCGGGCCAGGCAGAATCCTAAAAGTATTCCGCCAATAACGACTTCCAAAAATTGCACTACGGGAGAAGCTGTGCTTGCTCCACTAAGCGTATAGGCTCCGAAAAACAGCATGAAACATACGATGCCAGTTCCATCGTTGAGCAAAGATTCTCCGTCTACTAAAGTGGAGAAGCGTTTGCTGGTACCCAGTTCGTGCAATAAAGCTACGACGGCTACCGGGTCGGTTGCACTGATGAGGGCGCCGAACATGAGAGCCAATGGCCATGTCCACGAGGCGTACTCTGGAGCAAATAGGCTGATGCCAATCATGAGGGCGGCTGTAAGCAGCATGCAGACTACTAATCCGGGAACAGCCAACAGGGTGGAATTGGCCAATGTTTTCTTGAAGATGTGCATGTTCATCTCGTATGCCGCATCGAATATCAAAATGGGGAGGAAAACATATAAAATGAAATCCGGATTCGTGTCGGCTACGGTTGCCACTGCATTTTCTACGCGTGGCATGAAGTCGAAATAATGAAAACGGTTGAGGAGGCCTATCAGTAAACCGAATACAAACAGTCCTACGGTATAGGGAAAACCGGTTCGTTTCAGTATGGACTTTAATATAGCGCCGACTAACAAGCCGAGAATGGCCAGCAGTAGAGGGGCCAGTAAGTTGAAATCTTCCATAATATTCTTTTTAATGGGTAGAAAGGTCTACTCTACAAATATAACGAAAAAAACCTACAAGACCATATCATCTTGTAGGTTTCTATTGTTTTTGTCGTAAAGTCTCTGCTTTTTCTTAGAAGAAGAGGTAACGATTGTCTTTTACTTCGGCCTTTTCATACAGTTCATTGGCAAAACGGCTGATGGCGCGCATGTTGAGAGACTCTTGTTGAGCTTCTTCTTTTTTAGCGTCGAACTTCTCGGCCGATTTGTTCTTATTGATAACCTGCAACGTGTAGACTCCGGCATTACCTTTGAACGGGCCTGCGAATTGATTGGCCGCTGTTTTGCTGGCTACGGCACTTAACATCGGTTCGCTGGAGCCGGTCTTCATTACGAAAGCGGAGGCACTGAACGTCACGTGCTTGATGGTGTCGCTTACAGCACCTTGTACTTTCATGGCGTCTGCTATGCTCTTCGTCTGAGTCAGTTTCTCTTTCAGCATCTCGGCTTTTTTGTCCTTGATGACTTCTTGCGTGAGATATTCTTTCATATCCTCCATCGTACGGTAACCTTCCTTGTGTATACCGGTAAGGATGGCCACAAGCATGTGGTCGTTCTCACCACATTCGTAAAGAGGAGATACATTGCCTATTTCGGTGTCTTCATTGAATATCCATCGCATGGCCTCACGCGTGTTGCTTACTCCTCCTACATAATGTTCATTGTTGAACAAGTCTTTACGCTCTTGTAAGTTATAGCCGTTTTTCAGTGCTTTAGCTTCGATATCCTTTTGGGTAGGATTGGAAGCAATGAAGTGGCTGAAGTCGTTATAAGCCTTTGCATAAGTGTCTTTACTGAACTCAATCGGGCATTTGATTACGGCCACATCATATTTGTTGATCATGGCACGGCGGTCTGTCACTTGTGCGATGATACATCCCTGAGTAAAGTCAATCTTTTCGGTGGCATTTACCGGCATGTTGGTGATAGTTTTGATAAACTTCAAGTTGTCGCCGTCCAAAGGAGCACCTTCATAATTACGTGAAGTAATCCATGTCTTCTCGCCGGTCTGGTTGTATTTCTTGGCGATGGAATCGAAAGCCACACCGTTGTGCAATGCCGTCATGATGCTGTCGGCTGTCTTTTGGATGGCATTCATATCGGCCCCTAATTGTCCGT
>OGPX01001443.1_pt1 | contig 15911 bp, 10 predicted proteins | sample 1553101 | NCBI WGS metagenome assembly OGPX01 (sample SAMEA2579964, study PRJEB22360) | human gut metagenome | biome: human gut; feature: human-associated habitat; material: faeces | place: Denmark | collected 2008/2010
GATATCCTCCACAGAAACCCCGCCGGGAGGCGGTTTTCCTGTTTATTTGGCCGGTATTTCTTTCAGTACCACGTCCACCCATTCGGGATGGCGGCGGATATATTGGGCGATGAAGGGGCACTGGGGGATCATTTGTAGTTTCTTGGCGCGCAGATCCTCCAGTACGTCGTGCACCAGCTCGGCGCCGATGCCCTGCCCTTCGTATTTTTCAGGGACTTCGGTGTGTGTCAGGATAATGAATCCCTGGGTTTTGATGTATTCGATGATGGCGATGTCATCGCCCAGGTCGAATTCATAGCGCTTTTCGTCGGCATTGTCGACCAGCGTGTGTTTTTTTCTTTCCATAACCTTGCGTTTTAGATAGTGGCTTTGCTTCTTCAAATATAGTTCCTAATCGGGAAAAATGTTACTTTTGCATCCGAAAGATGGAGCCTGTTTCCGACATACTGCTATCCTGGTTCGCCCGCGAAGGCCGTGACTTGCCCTGGCGTCGCACGCGTGACCCTTACCGGATATGGCTTTCGGAGGTTATCCTGCAACAGACGCGCGTGGCGCAGGGATTGGAGTACTACCTGCGCTTTACGGAGCGGTTCCCCGACATCGCCGCACTGGCAGCCGCGCCCGAGGACGAGGTGCTCAAACTGTGGCAGGGGTTGGGCTATTACAGCCGTGCCCGCAACCTCCATGCTGCCGCGAGGCAGGTCATGTCTCGGTTCGGCGGGGTGTTCCCTGCCACGTACGGGGAGGTGCGCGCGCTGCCCGGCGTGGGCGACTATACTGCGGCGGCCGTCTGCTCGATCGTTTACGACGCTCCGTGCGCAGTGCTCGACGGGAATGTATACCGGGTGCTGGCACGGCTTTTCGATATCGGCATCCCGATAGATACGACGGCCGGGAAGAGGACGTTCGCCGAGTTGGCGCAGTTGCAGCTGGATACTTCCCGCCCGGGACTTTACAACCAGGCGATCATGGATTTCGGGGCCCTGCAATGTACCCCCGCGCAGCCCCGGTGCGGGGATTGCCCCTTGGCTGGGCGGTGCCTCGCCCTGGCTGCGGGCACGGTGGGCGTGCGTCCCGTAAAACAGGGGCGTGCGAAGGTGCGCGACCGTTGGTTCAACTACCTGCACGTGACCTGCGGCGGGCAGACGCTGCTGCACCGTCGCGGCGGAGGCGATATCTGGCAGGGGTTGTATGAATTTCCGCTTATCGAAACGGACAAGGCTGCGGATTTCGCGGAGCTGGCTGCAACGGCGGCGTTCCGCGAATTGCTCGGCAACGGCAGGTGGCACCTGCGGCGCAGTGTCACGATGCCCGGGCACCAGCTTTCGCACCAGCTTTTGCATGCGGTTTTCCACCGCATCGAATGCGACGCCATGCCTGCTTTCCCGTCCGTGGAAACCGCCGCGCTTGGCGGCTATGCCCTGCCGCGGCTGATCGACCGTTACCTGACCAAATACCAGATGTAAGCGATGTAAATCGCCAGGAAGATAGCGCCTTCCCACCGGTCGAGCTTTTTGCTGCGGAACGTGAAGGCTGCCATGAACAGCAGCAGCGAACTCAGCACGACCACGAGGATGTCCGTCAGCGTGATCCCGCCCATCGTCAGGGGGTGGATCGTGGCGCTGATGCCCAGGATCAGCAGGATGTTGGCGATGTTCGATCCGATGACGTTGCCGAGTGCCATTTCTGCTTTGCCTTTGAGCAGCGATACCACCGACGAAGCCAGTTCCGGCAGCGACGTGCCGCCCGCCACGAGCGTGATGGCGATGACCGATTCGCTGATTCCGAGCGTGCGGGCGATCGCCGTAGCGCTTTTCAGAAACATCTCGCCGCCGAAGACCAGTCCCGCGAGCCCTCCTGCGATCATTACCCCCGCCAGCCACAAGGCTATCGGTTTCTTTGTGCCTTCGGCGTGTTGCGCCCCGTTTTTCAGGGCAGCTCCGGATACGGGGACATTCATTCCGGTTGTCGCACCGGGTATGCTGCGCTGGCGTTTGGTTGTGCGGATCATGTACCACATCAGCCCGATGTAGAGCGCGAGCATGACGATGCCGTCCGGGCGGCCGATCCTGTCCGTTGCCCCGGCGCATACCAGGCGGTCGGAAGTGACCGCCAGCAGCACGAGCGACGCGGCCATGCCGAACGGGATGTCGCGCCGGATGTTTTCCTTAGTAAGCACGAGCGGCCGGATCAGCGCGCAGATTCCCAGGATTACGAAGACGTTGAAAATGTTCGAGCCGACGACGTTGCCGATCGCCACCTCGCTGTTCACAGCCGCGGCCGAGAGTACCGAGACCACCAGTTCGGGCATCGAGGTGCCGACGGCGACGATCGTCAGGCCGATGATGAATTCCGGGACGCGGAAACGCTGGGCTACCGCCGCAGAGCCGTCCGTCAGGAAATTTGCGCCGCCGAGGATCAGCCCCAGGCCGACGAGTAGTAACAGGATGTCCATTGTTTTATCCGAGTATGATGAGACTTACGGCCATCAGTGCCATGCCGGCCACTACGCCGTAGATCGAGATGTGCGCTTCGCCGTATTCACGGGCTGCTGGCAGCAGTTCGTCGATCGAAATGAATACCATGATTCCCGCTACGCCCGCGAGGATGCAGCCCATCAGTGTCGGCGTCATGAAGGGCATTAGCACCAGGTAGGCCAGCACCGCCCCGACAGGTTCCGCGAGCCCCGACAACAACGAGAGTTTGAAGGCTTTTTTGCGGTCGCCCGTGGCATAGTAAACCGGGATCGAGACGGCAATGCCTTCGGGGATGTTGTGGATGGCGATCGCCGCGGCGATGGCAACGCCCAGAGCCATGTTGTCCACGGCCGAGGTAAACGTGGCGATACCTTCCGGAAAATTGTGTATGCCGATTGCCAGTGCGGTCATTACGCCCATGCGCATGAGTTTCGGGTTGCGGGGCTGCTTGTCCATCTCCTCGACCATGTGTGCCTCGTGGGGGTTTTCGAACGAGGGGACGAGCCGGTCGATGATGCCGATGAGCAGTATCCCGGCGAAGAAGCTGGCGACGGTGACGATGATCCCCGTCTGTGCGCCCCATTCGTCCGAGAGGGTGGTGTGCGCCTGCTGGAACAGCTCGACGAACGATACGTAGATCATCACGCCGCCCGACAGGCCCAGCGAGAACGACAGCAGCCGCTTGTTGGTGCGGCGGGACAAGCAGTTGGGGGGGCGGGAAAAGAAGGGGATGGCGCTGCCGATGCCGGTGGCCAGTCCGGCGCCCAGCGTCAGCAGCAGGGGTATGAGGATATTGTGTTCCATAGGGTTTACCGTTCGTTTATCTGGCTCTATCGCCGCGATGATGGTGCAAACGGGCGGGAAGAGCGCAAACTCCCAATTGTCCGGGTGCGGTTTATCTTCTGCAAAGATAGTGCTTTTCCGGTGAACACCGTAAAAAACCGGGCTCTTTCGGAGCCCGGTTTTTCTGATAGGAGTATAACCTCCGCCTATTCGGAGTGCTGTTTCCGACAGGCATTTGTGCGCCCCAGCGCTGATATGCCGGTGCGGCGGTGCGGTGCTGCCGGTCTGGCGGACGGCATGCCGCGTCCGGTTATTTGCTGTGCGCTTCGCGGATCAGCGCGCCCAGCACTTCGATGCTGTCGGCCGTGATGTGCGGCTGCGGGTCGGCCTTGTCCGCCACGTCGAGCGTCGTTTCGCCCGAGAGCACCAGCACGCCCATGGCCTTGGCATTGTGCGCCATCGCCACGTCGGTGTAGATGCGGTCGCCGACCATCGCGATCTGGTCGGGTTGCAGGCCGTGGCGCGAGAGTATGCCCGAGAGCATGTTGGGATCGGGTTTGCCGAGCGTGATGTCGGGCCGCCGTCCCGTGGCATGTTCGATGCAAGCGCAAATGGAACCGCAGTCGACCAGTACCGTCGGCTGGTCGGTGGGGCATACCCGGTCGGGGTTGGTAGCGATGTAGGGCACGCCCTGCGACACCCACCATGCGGCGCGGCACAGGCGGTCATACTGCAGCGTCATGTCGAACGCCGCGACCACCACGTCCGGCACGTCGTCCGCCGAATCCGCGGCCGATTCGAAACCTGCTGCCTCGAATTCCGAGATCATGCTCGGCGTGCCGAGCAGGAAAAGCCGTTTGGCCGCAGGGTAGTGCTCGCGGATGTAGTCGATCGTCGCAAGGGCGGTGGTGTACATTTCCTCGCGTGTGGCGTGTATGCCCAGCACGTCGAGCTTGTGCAGGTAGTCGGCGATCGACTTCGACGGATTGTTGGTCAGGAACGAATAGCCGATGCCCATCTCCTTGAGCCCCGCGAGGAACGGCTTGGTGTAGGGAAAGAGCGACATGCCCATGTAGATCGTGCCGTCCATGTCGAGTGCCACGTGCCGGATGCGGCGCAGGCGTTCCATCAGCTCGTCGTGCGTGTAGACCGAGCGGTATTTTTCGAATGCAGCCATTTGTTTACTTGCGGTTGAGATCGAGGTTCTGGAATAAGTAGGGGTAGTCGGTTTCGATGACGTCGCAACCCGTCGGGATTTCGAGCTCGTAGCCCTGTATTTTCTGCGCGTCGGTGGCCCTGCGGTCGTGCGTCGGGGCGAGCGAGATCATGCACATCACTCCGTTGCGGTGCAGGTTGTCGTAAAGCTCCTGCTGGTCGGGCAGCATCATCGTGCCGACGTAGGCCATCACCTGCGACCAGGGAATCCGCTCCCCGACATACTCGTTGAACTCCTTCATGTTCTTGCACCAGCACGAGAACATCGCCTGCGGGTCGCGGTCGAGATACGTGCGCGCCTGTTTGGCGTTGCGCACGGTATACATCACGTTGGCCGGTGCCAGGCGGTTGATGAATTGCGACATCACTTCGAGCGGGACGTCCTTGATGTCGAGGTTGAGGATCGTCTTGCCCTGGCTCCAGGCGATGCACTCCTCGAGGGTGGGGATCTTGTAGGTCGTGACGTTACCTTCGCGATCCTTGAGGAAGAACTGCTGCAACTCCGCGTAGGTGTAGTCCGAAACCTTGCCCGTGCCGGTCGTGGTACGGTCGATCGTGGCGTCGTGCATCAGCACGATCACGCTGTCTTTGGTCATGCGCGGGTCGATCTCGAAGAACGAGGGCATCATCGTGAGCGTCTTTTCGAACGACTCGATGCAGTTTTCGGGGAATCCCGTCACCATGCCGCCGCGGTGGCCGCTGATGACGACCGGCCGCTCGGGCGAATAGCGGAACCACTCGTGCAGCTGTGCGCGGTCTTTGATGTCGATGTAGTAGGGCCCTTCGGCCTTTTGCCCGCCCGGGGCGCATCCGAGCAGCAGGGCGGCGGTGGCGAAGGCGGTCAGTAGTCTGGATGTTTTCATAGTGTGTTTTATTGGTTCTCTGCGGTTTGTTCCAAGAGCAAAGGCGCCCGGAAGCGCCTTTGTCCCTGTTCTGTTTCCTTTCAGGCGGTTACTTGTCGATCCGGTGGCGTTTGATGACCTCGCCGCCCGTGTTCACGACGTCGATGTCGATTCCCCTGCGGTCGGCCTTCACCACGAGCTTGTCCCGGTTCGAATTTACGAGGATCGGGAAGTTCGTGCCCCGGCTCCCGTCGTCTATCCACTGGTAGCGGTGGTAGTGCCCGCATAGCATGATGTCGACCGAAGCTTCGTTGAGGATCGGTACGAACAATCTGCGGATCTCCTGTTCGCCGTGCCAGCTGCTTTTCCCGCCCGGGATCATGTGCAGCACGACGATGTGCAGGGGTGCCGCGCGGTATTCCTCGCTTTCGACCACGCCCTTCAGCCAGCGGGCTTCCTGTTCGCGGTAGGCGTCGGTGGTCGACAACCCGTAATAGCGGATGTCGCTGTCGGGTTTGTCCTCGCCGCAGTCCAGCACGACGAAATAGGCCGGCCCCTGCCGGAACGTGTAGTATACCTCGCCCGTGGAGGTCGGGAAGTAGTCGAGGAAACTCGGGGAGAAAGAGCCGCGGTTCTCGTGGTTGCCGCGCGTGGCGAAGATCGGGATTCCCGCGGGCGTCAGCAATTCGGCGGCCGAATTGAGATACCCCTCGAAAAGCTGCTTCTCCGACTCCATCGAAGTGAGCATGTCGCCGTTGAAGCAGACGAAATCGGGTTTGGCCTTTTCGGCACCTTCCAGCAGCAACCGGAAGATCGAATCCTGGGCGTGAATGTCGTTCACAACCCAGAATTCGGTTTGATCCTTCTTTTCGTCGAGCGTAGTGGCCGTATAGGGCTTGTGTTTGAGGATGTCGCTCCCGTAACCTTCGCCCAGGACTACCCGCTTGTTGCCTTCGTCGCAGAGCACGCCCTGCTGCATGATGCGGTAACGGTAGGTCGTCCCCGGAGCCAGCCCCTCCACGCGTACGCGGTGCAGGCGGCCTATGCGGCGTTTGCCGATGTGCGAATCGTAATATTTCGGCCGCTCGGCGGCGTAGAAATGCGATCCGTCGTCAGGAGCGACTTCGACCCACGATGCGGCATTGATGGTCGTCGTCCACACGACGGTGAAACCGTCGTCGGTGACCTGTTGCAGGTAGGGCCCGTGGGCAATGCGTACCGAGGGCTGTCCGATGGCAATGCCCCAGGCCGATAGGGCGACGAGTATCGAGATCAGTCGTTTCATTTCGTTTCTGCTTTTGAATCGCAATTCACAAAGTTACGAATTTTTCCGTAATAATCTACTCGCCGACCGGGAAATCCTCGGCAAGGCCCGTAGTGAATTTCGACTGGCTGTAAGTCTGGCCGAATTTATCCGTGGCGCGGACTTCGACCGAAGCTGTGGACGATTGGAGCGTGTAGTAGTACAGGTGGCTCGTGTTGGTGCGGTCGTAGTTGCTCGGGGCGCGTCCCTGTACGCCGCAGTGGTAGCCTGATGCCCATGCGTCGCGTTTGGTAGCATTGCTCTCGTAGGGCTTCATTTCCCCGGTCTTGGTGCCGTTTTCATAGACTTCGATCTTCCAGTCCTTGTCGGCGTTCCAGATGTTGGCCACGATCTGGTCGTCACCCTTGTAATAGAACTGGTACGAAGGCGTATACCCTTCCATGAAGATGTCGCTGCCGCGGTAGAGGCGTATCTGGAAATCGGGGTCGAAGCCCGTGGCCTTATAAACCCAGTTGTCGATCGTCGCGCCCTTGACCTTGTAGATCGCATAGCCGTTGGGCGTTCCGTCGGTATTGATCGTCGAATGCCACCATGCGCCGCAGGCTGCGCCGTGCACGTGTTCGTAGTGGCTGTCGTAGGTGTTGTTCTCGGCATAGTGCGTGTGTCCCGACATGATATGCACCTCGGCGAACGGCTTGAGCAGTTCGAGTACCGCCTGTACGTTCTGGTTGTTGCTGGCGCGCATGGGGATGTGTACGCAGAAGATCACCATTTTGTCTTTCGAAACATAACTCAGATCCTGGCGGAGCCACTCGACCTGGTCGTCGCGGAATCCGAGCGAATAATCCTTGTGGCTCGGGAAAATGATATTGTCCATGGCGACGATGTGCACGTTGCCGCGGTCGAACGAATAGTTTACAGGGCCGAAGATGTATTCGAAATTCCGCTGTGCGGCGATGTCGTGTGCCACGGTATAGTCGTTCTTGCTGACGGCGATCACCTTGTTGTCGTGGTTGCCCATCAGCTGGAAGAGCGGCAGCCCGACCTTGTCCATCTGCATGGCCTTTTTCATCAGCGGGAATACGTCGTTCGTGTAGTCCGTATTCTCGGTGTTCCAGCCTATGTCGCCCAACGTGATGCCGTAACACGGCAGCGTCGAGGCTGCGACCTGCGCGGCGATGTCGGGTACCGTTTCGTTGTTGAAACGTGCGATGTTGGTCGTGTTCTGGCACTGGGGGTCGGCCACGCAGAAGAGGTTGAACTCGTTCTCGGCACCTCCGGCCAGCGGGGTCAGCGTGAAGTCGTAGCGCTTGCGCCCTTCGGTCAGTTTCTGCCAGAAGCAGGGCAGCCCTTCGGACATGGGGACTTCGTATGCCGCGGGGATCGAAAGGTACACCTGATAGGAGAATTCCCCGGCCGTAAGCTGGTAGACGCCGTTCTCGTCGGTGGCTGTGCAGGTATATCCGTCGCTTACGACGATTCCCTGCAGTCTGTTCCCCTGGTTGTCGGTCACCACTCCGTAGATGTCGGTCAGCGGATCTATGGGGGTCTTTACCGGGCGGTCGTCGTCATTCGAGCACCCGGTAAAGATCAGGGCGGTGAGTGCGGCGATGATAAATATGTATCGTTTCATTGTATGCTGAATTAAGGTTTATATCGGGATGCGCGCCCCGGGAAAATCCCGCCCGGGGCGCGTTTCCTCCTTGTTTATCTCCAGTAGTAGTTTTGTCCCAGGTCGGGGTTGATGTTCAGCGCCGTCTTGGGGATGGGGCGCAGGTAGCGCTTCTCCTCGAAGTTGCGGCCCACGGTATAGAGCAGACGTCCGGTCGTGCCGTTCTCCAGCGAATATTTGCTGTCGTCGAGTACGATGTACGTTACGCCGGGTTCGTTGCCGGCTTCGCCCGAAATCACGCAGACGTCGTTGATGCCGTCGCCGTTGAGGTCGTAGGAGGTATCCATGGCCGGGATGTAGATGCCGTACCACTGCTTGTTCAGCAGCTCGCCCGCATGCCAGCGCATCAGGTCATTGTAACGGAACCCTTCCAGCAGCAACTCGATGGCGCGCTCGCGGCGGATCTCCAGCAGGTCGCTGTCGCTCAGCCCGTAGTACTGTTGCAGATAGGGGTCTGCCGACGTCGGGCGCTTACCGTCGACGCCTGCGCGCTCACGCAGCGGTTTGATGGTCTTGTTCCAGATGTCGTCGCTGAATTCGCCCAGCTCGGCCTTTGCCTCGGCGTAGTTGAGCAGTACCTCGGCGTAACGCATGATGGGCAGCGAGTTGTAGGAAACCGATGCCGACTCGTATGCCTTGTCGTCGATGTTGAACTTGATGACCTGGTAGCCGGTCAGCGTCACCGTGAAATCGGGGGGTGTCGCGGTCGAAACGCCGCCCACCAGCTTCGTGTAGCCCGGCGTGATGATGCTCTGCGAGAGACGGTAATCGCGGTTTTCGACTTCGGTCGTGAACTCCTCGCCGGTCGCCGTGTGGCGCGAACCGTCCAAGTTGAGGTAGGTCTTCACGAAATCCTGGTCGAGCGACCAGCGCTGTCCGTAGCTGCCCGACGTGTAACGCCACGTCAGGTCGTGGAACGTGGTCATGCCGACGCTCATCTGGCGTGCCCAGATCACCTCGGTCGTGTTGACGGCCTCCTGCGTGAAGAGTTCCCGGTACTGGGTCTTGACGTTGGCGGGGTTGTTCACGATGCTGTATACGCCGGCCGCCATCAATTCCTCACATGCCTCGGCGCATTCGCGCAGGAATTTCTCCGAAGCCTGCTTGTCTTCCCACGCCTTGCCCGTCGACGGGTCTACCGAATGGTATTTGCGGTAGGTGCCTTCGAACAGGCAGACGCGGGCCTTGTAGGCCAGGGCGATGTACCGGTTGATGCGGGCGCAGTTGATCCAGTCCGACGACGTGTAGCAGTGCTCGCAGGCGAAGTTCAGGTCTTCGAGCACGCGCTCCATGACGTATTCACGGCTGTCGCGCGGTTTGTAGAGCGCCACCATGTCTTCGGGGTCGATCGGTTCGTCGTACCAGGGTACGGCACCGAAGGTCTTGACCTTCTCGAAATACTGCCATGCGCGCCAGAAACGGGCTGTGCCTTCGTAGTGGTTGTAGGTAGCTTCGGAGAGCCCCTTCGCCTCGCGCATGTGCACCAGGAAATAGTTGATGTTGTAGATCGGCGTCCAGTTACTGATCGACCAGCCGCTCTGCAGGTCGGGTGTCCACGAAGCGTTGGTCAGGAACGTGAACGACTTTTCGGTAGCCATAATGTCCGAGTATCCGTCGCCGTAACCCAGGTCTGCTGCGCTGGGGGTGTATTTCTGGATGAACCCGTTGATATAGGTCAGCAGAGAGCCTTCGTCCGTGAAATAATCCCCGGATCCGACCTTGGCGTCGGGATCCCTGTTAAGGAAATCCTCGCAAGACGTGAGCAGGAAACAGGCCGAAAGTAAAATATATGTTATCTTTTTCATTGTCGTCCGTAATTTAGAAAGTTATGCTCAAACCGATCGTGTACGATTTCATGACGGGATAACCGTCGCCGTCGCCGAAGTTGTCGCTACCGAACTTGTTGGTTCCGTAGTCCGCATCGCCGGCGTAGATACCTTCCGGGTCGTAGTTCTTCGCGTACTTCTTGAGCGGTGAGAAGGTCAGGAGGTTCTCGCCCGACACATAGATCTTGAGTGCCTGGAGGCCGATCTTGTTGACCAGCTCCTTGGGGAAGTTGTAGTCGATGGTGAGGTTCTTCAGGCGGATGTACGAAGCGTCCTGCACGTAGCGCGTGTTGGGCTGCGCGAGGATCAGGCCCGAGTCGCTGGCCGAATAGCCGACCAGGCGCGGCCAGTAGGCGCCGCGGTTGGTCGGTGACCAGCGGTCGCTGTTATGCCACGGGAGTGCCATGCTGTACGGGCGGCCGTACTGTCCCCAGAAATAACCCGACTCCTTGGCCGGATACCAGTCGCGTTTGCCGACGCCCTGCCACATCATGCTGATGCCGATGCCGTTCCAGCGCACGCCGCCCTGGATGCTGTAACTGTAGCGGGGCGTGGTGTTGCCGATCTTCACCAGGTCGCCGTGGTCGTAGATCGTGTTGTTGCCGTTGTTGACGTATCCGTCGCCGTTCAGGTCGAGGTAGCGCGGGTCGCCGGCCTGCCAGGTCGCCGAACGGTTGGTGAACTTCGAATAGTTGGCCCATGTCTGCGCCTCTTCGTCGCTCTGGAACAGCCCGTCGCACTTGTAGCCCCACATTTCGCCGAGGGTCATCCCCTCGTAATAGTTGATCGAGTAGTTGGTCGGGAGCGTGCCAGTTTTGGCCGTATAGCGGGTGATCTTGCTGGTGTTGTCCCATACGGCGACTTTAATATTGTAGCTCAGGGTCTTGCCCGCAACCTTGTGGCTGTCGCGCCACGACAGGCTGGCCTCCCACCCGTCGGTGCGCATGTCGGCGTAGTTACCCTTGGGGGCGCTGTTGCCGAATACGGCGGGCAGCTCTTCGCCCACCACATACATGTCGGTTGTCTTCTTGCGGTAGATGTCGGCCGAGAAGTTCAGGCGGCCGTTGAATGCCTCGAAATCCAGGCCGAGGTCATAGGTCGTGGCCTTTTCCCATGTCAGGCTCTTGGGAATCGGGGAGGGTGCCTGCGTGTAGTTGAACACCGAACCGTTGTTCAGCAGGCTCGACTGTGCGATCGACATCGTGGAGAGGTAGGCGTAGGCATCGCTGATGAGGCCGTTGCCCGCTGAACCGACCGATGCGCGGATCTTCAGGTTGTCGAGCCAGTTGGCGTTTTTCATGAAGTTCTCTTCCGAGATGCGCCATCCCACCGAACCCGAGGGGAAGAATCCCCAACGCTGGTTGGACGGGAACTTGGAGTTACCGTCGTAACGGCCGCTGGCTTCGAGCAGGTATTTTCCTTTGTACGAGTAGCTTACGCGGTAGAATGCGCCGACCAGTCCCCAGTCGTAGCTGCCGTTGTCCTTCAGGGTCATCGCTTCGCCTTCCAGCAGGCTGAAGTTGGGCTTGCCGGGGATGATGATGCCCTCGCGGCTCATCAGGTTGCTCTTGTAGGTATAATCTTCGATGTTCCAACCGCCCATGATACTTAGCGAGTGGGTGTCGCCCAAGCGGGGCGTGTAGGTCAGCGTGGCGCTCGAAGCGACTTTCTGGCGGTTGTAGGAGCGCTCTTCGTAGAGCGAGCCCGAGGGGCGTTCGCCCGAACTGTCGGGCCCCGTGTAGTAGGTGTAGCTGTTCACGGCCTGCCGGCGGTCGGTCTGGTTGAAATAGAAGCTCACGTCGGCGGCGGCGACCAGCACGTCCTTCAACAGGTCGATCGTGACCGCCGTGCGGTTGTTCATGTCGAACTTGCGGTCTTTACGCCACGAGTTGCCCTCGACGAAGCCTGCCCAGCCCGTGTATACGGCCGCTTCCGTCCACGTGCCGTCGGGATTGGTGACCAGAGCTACGGGGTAAGCCTGGTGGTTGAGCATGCGCGATACCGTCATCGGCGTTGTGGAGATGCCCGTGTGGCTCGTCGGCTGGTGCGAATAGCGGTACATGAAGTCGGTGGTGTTCTCCACGCGCAGCCACGGCTTTACGTTGACGATGCCTTTGGCTTTGACGTTGAACTGCTGGTATTTCTCGTCGCCGGCGTTGTAGATGCCGTCCTGCTCGAACATACGGCCCGAGACGTAGTACGATGCCACGTCACCGCCTCCTGTCACGCTGATGTTGTGCTGGTGTCCGGTCGTATAGTCCTTGTAGAATACGTCGTACCAGTTGGTGTTGCCGAAGTATTCGTAGACGTTGCGGTTGTTGACGCGCCATTTCTCATACGAGGGGTCGCTGTTGCGGCGTGCCAGTTCGTTGTACCAGGTGCGCGAGAATTTGAATACGTTGTTGATGTTCGAGGGATCCTTGCCGAATGCGTTGACATAGGATTCCAGGAACGAGGTGGTATAATCGTAGCCGTTGGTGACCATCTGGGGCTTGGTGGCGCGCTTGTAGAAGGTGAAGGTACCGTTGTAAGTCACCTTGGCACTGCCTTTCTGCGGCTTCTTGGTGGTAAGGAGGATCACGCCGAAGGTACCGCGGGCACCGTATACGGCGGTCGACGAGGCGTCCTTGAGCACCGTGATCGACTCGATGTCGTCCGGGTTTACGGTCGACATGTCGGTTTCGACGCCGTCGACCATCACCAGGGCCGAACCGCCCGAACCGATCGAGTTCTCCGCGCCGCGGATGCGCACCGTCGCGCCGCGGTTGGGCTTACCGTCGGAAAAGGTCATCGTAAGGCCGGGGATGGCGCCCTGCAACGAGCGCGAAATGCTCATCGACGAACCCATGCGCTCTTCGAGGCCCTTTGTCGAAAGGGTTTCGACGGCACCTACGATGTCGCGGCGCTTCTGTACGCCGTAGCCGACGACGACGACCTCTTCGAGGCTGGTGTTGTCTTCGCTCATGGTGACGTCGATGGTGGATTGGTTGTTGACGTGGATTGTCTGGGGTTTGTAGCCCACATAGCTGAAATTCAGGCTCTCTGAATTGTCAGCATTGATCGTGTATGTACCGTTGGCATCGGTAGTCGTGCCTTTCGTGGTACCGGGGACGGTGACGGTGACACCTATGAGTGGATTTCCCGTGTCGTCTTTAACGATACCCGAGACGGCCTTCCCCCCCCCCTTGTGCCGAGGCCGGGAGCGCAAATGTCACATATAAAAGAATAACCGTCAGGAGCCTGATGTACGAGCGTATTTTGCCCAGTACGTCAAGTCCGGTCAGCGTGTAACATTGTTTCATTTTACATCAGTTTAAGTTATCAATCGGTTCGTTGCCGGATCCCATACCTATTATTATATAAGGCCGGGTTTTTCCGGGGATTTCGGCTGGTTGCAAGTCATTCCCGATATAACTTCTGCTGGAGAGTGTGAAAAAAAGTAGTTAGGTTTTCGCGTGTGTCAGGTTTGTGTGTTTTAATTATTTAATAAATAAGGTTCTTCTAATTTTGCTTTCAAATATATGTTTTTATTTTCTTTCATGCAACTATTTGGTTTGAAAACTTTGCAAAAAGAATAGTAAAAATTATGTAGGTTTGGGGTGTTTTTATATTTATATATTGTAAATACCTTAAAATCAATTATTAGTGTTTGTATTTTGTTAGTCTTGATTCGTGTTGCCTTATTATTGTCTTTTGTGTGGCAAAGCTCGTTTATTGATGTTTCATGCGTGTTAAAAACTATTTAAATAATCACTAAAGGAAACAATTTGTGTTGCAATAGTGTTTTTAAGGTGTGAAAATTTGCAAAAAAGAAAAAATGTGCTTATGTTTGTCCTGCAAGTTGTTCCGACATATCTCTTGAGAGTAAGGACGCGCCCCGAGGCGTATCCGCTTTGCTATTTTCGGTAATAGTTATTACTCTAATCAAAATGTTATGAAACTTATGAAAAATTGGATAAAGACGATGCTCTTCGTGTCGGCCCTCTGTCTGGCGGCTTGCTCCGACGATCCGGATGTGGCTCCGCTCAAACGGGATACCGATGCCGTCGAGCTGACGTACAATTCAGGCGCCACGACCCAGATCTCGGTACGCTATGCCGGTTCGTGGTCGGCGCGTGTCGAGTGTACGGACGGAAGCGGGGCTCCGGTGAACAACTGGTTCTCCGTCTCTCCGGACAATGGTGTCGGTAACGGACGCGATTACCAGTGGGTGACCGTTACGGCCGAGCGTAATCCCGGCGACAAACGTACGGGATACATTTATCTGAAACCGGCCAACGGTGAGGAGATCAAGATCGAGGTCGCACAGGCCGACGGTCATTTCTCGGTGAACGACCCCGTGATTTCGGGGACGCTCAAGTCCAATACGGAATCCGCCGCAATGCTCGAAATCGCCTATGACAAGGCTTTCGGCGAAGAGATGGTGGAAATCGAAGCCACGCTCGACGGCCTTGCCGCCGAGGGGCTCGGCATCAGCAGCCCCTATCAGTCTGTGATCGAGCACGAAGGTAGCGGTACGATTTCGGTGCCTATCACCGGTGTGCCCGTGACGCTGGGTGAGGTGGTGTGCCATGTGACTTTCAAACTCGACGGGGTCGTGAAATTCCAGGGCGATGTTTCGGGGAACGTAAGTTCGTCGAACGAAGTGTTCGGCATGGGCTTCGACCTGTTCAAATGGGGCGGCGATTACCCGAACAACAAGAAGGGCCCCGGCCCGAACGGAAAGGACGGCGCCGGCAAGGAGTTCGATGGCACGGAGCCTGCGGAACCCGATGTGATTTCGGCGGGATCCGACGGTACGAGCGACGTTTTCAACACGATGGGCGAGACCTACCGCATCAACCGCGGCGTTGAAAAGTGGTCGGGCTTGCGTGTATATGAGCACCCGGGTTATGTGAAGCTGGGGGTTACGGCCAATGGCGGCTGGATCATGACGCCGGAGCTCGAAAGCCTTTCGGCGGCACCCGAGACCGTGTCGGTTTCGATCGACTTCCTGCGTTTCGATAACGAAACGGGTACCTACATCGTTTCTGCCGAGGGTGCCGGAGTCGTAACCAACGGCGAAGTGAACAATACCGTGCTCCCGGCACAGACTTCGGCTGCCGGCCGCAAATGGAAGACGCTGACCTTTACCGTTCAGGACGCTACCAACAAGACGCGCATCAAGATCGAGGCGCAGACCTATAACGAAAAGGGGTACCGTATCAATATCGACAATATCGTCGTTATGGCTGCCGACAAGACGGAGGGGACCGAGAAACTGCCGGCCCCCGAGCTTGAAAAGATTACCTATACGCCCGCCAAGACTTCCGTCGCATTTGCGTGGGAAGGCGTGAAGGGGGTGACCTCCTATGAAGCTTCCGTGGCGCAGCAAACGCGTCCCGACTTCAGGAAAACCGTCGAGACGGAGGATTCGAACTGCGAGTTCGCCGATCTGGAACCCGGCCTTTATATCTTTACCGTCAGGGCGCTTTACGCCGGGAATGCGGAATTCAATTCCGACCCGACGCAGAAGGTCGTGGGGACTTTGGGCTTTGCGGCTGAAAAATTAGCGACGCCAACAGAATTGGCGGCTGCCGACGTGACCTCCTCGGGGGCCAAGATCAGCTGGGCCGAAGTGAGCGGCGCCGCCAATTACCGGGTCGTGGTCAAAACGACGTCCGATGGGCAGGAGGTTGCCTCGACGATCGTTGGCGCCACCAGCTATACGGCTGCCGGGCTCAAGGCCGGTACGGATTATGCGGTTTTGGTTCAGGCGCTTGTCGGCGACGGCTCCCCTTCACGTTCGCTCAGGCTCAGTGTCTTTGTCTTAATTGTCACAACATTGCTACC
>OGPX01001452.1_pt1 | contig 15840 bp, 13 predicted proteins | sample 1553101 | NCBI WGS metagenome assembly OGPX01 (sample SAMEA2579964, study PRJEB22360) | human gut metagenome | biome: human gut; feature: human-associated habitat; material: faeces | place: Denmark | collected 2008/2010
ATTTTACTCTTTTGGTATTACACAGGTATTATTCTGTTTATCAGAATAATGTATCCATTGGAAATATGTAACTATATAAAAATAGATAAATAAAAAACATGGTCGTACTTCTGCTAATTTGTTAACAGAAGTAATTTAAAGAGACTTGTGTATTTTAAGTAATTATTGCATAATATATTTTACTTATTTAATTTATTGAAAATCATATTGTTATGAAGTTGTATCAAAATGTATTAAAGCTAAAAATACCATAGTTCTTTTAGAACTATGGTAGCGTGATTTATGCAGCAAAGAAAATAAAATATTCCACACTGAAAAAAACGGATTGTTAAAATCCGTTTAGGTGTCAGTGCGCGCATAATTAATCAAGTTACCTATTACGCGCGCACAAGTACATACAACCCCCTATTATCCCCCTTTAAAAGGGGGTAAAGTATTGATTTATAACGTTAACACTTTTTATATTCTATTTATTCTATTTATAAGCGTATAAATAGGTCTACTCCATTGAGGGCGATCTCGTTCGGGTACCTCAGGGTATCACGTCGCTACGCTTTGTTCTACCCTATTGGTACCGTCTCGCGATCGCAGGCAACTATCGTTGCCAATTTTCACCGTCGCTATGATTGTCGTTACAGACGCCTTCGGCAGATAGGTATCGCTTCGCGATCGATTGAAAAACGTGAATTTTTCACGTAAAGGTTTTGGTTAAATTGGGTCGCGAGAAAGACCATGCCAAGGCGACGTCCGCTTTCGCGAGTTGTCGCGATCAGCGCAGGTGCGAGTACAAACGCCTAAACCCGGCTGGGGATACCAGTCGGGTAGGGGACAAGGACAGTTAAAACAAATTACTGAGCAGGGTCGGGAGCAGGGTCGGGAGTCTTTTCCTTTTCCAACTTTTCCTTATACGCCTTTTCCATCTCAATTTTACGTTGACGTTCACGTTCGGCAAGACCATTCCTTAATGCGGCATAATCAGCCAAATCAAAATCAGGGTCCTCTGTAGGCAATACATCATCAAAATCCTGATCAGTATCTGGATAATCTCCAGACCGGAGACCAGAGGAAACAGGCATACCCATTGCGAGGCGGTAAATAAGTTCGCGAACCGTAAAACTTTCGGAAGGTTCTACCAATACTTCGTCGCTTACTTTTTCTTGAACCACCTTCGAAGAAACATTATTAAAATTATAAGCGGTAACAAACATAACGACAAATAAACTAAAGTTACTACTAAATAAAACTCAAACCAAGACATAACTTACAACATAGGAGTACCATATTTAGGCATCAAACGAAGGGCTTTAACATCCTGGTACATTTGTACCCAAAACTTATCGTCTTCGGTCTCTGATGTAGCAAAAACACGGTTACTCGGTTTACACTCAACAAATGTAGTATTTAAATTCGGACGATCCTCAAAAATACGGTTCAAATGCCAAAATGAAAGATTACCACGGAAATCGCCATGAGCTTCCGATTGGTGATATTTATATTCAGAATAACGCGGGGCATATCCAAAAGTACCGCCGTTATAATCACTATCAGAAGACAAAAATAACTCTTGATTCTTAACCTCTTGTTCTGACAAATGAGCAAATTCGGGAAAATAAAAGTCCATATTATCGAACTTCGTGAAATCACGCGGAACGCCTTGCTGGTAACCTGTACGCGGAGTGATCGACATGATACCGATAATGTATCCGTGTTCCTCGAAATAATGCTTGAAACCATTATTGATTCCGGCAGAGATACCATGTCCGGCCATATTTGCCTGTGGTGACGTTTCGTCAGTCGAGGACGTTTGCAGTACTTCCGACACTGAAATAGGCATACGACCGCCACCGAGGAACTGGGGACGTTGCAGGCGGGCATCAGATGAACGAACACCGAAGTGCGACAAGATCTGCTCAATATAACGAGAACCACCACGGGCATTACGTTCGAACCAACGCTGCAAAGCATTCGAAGTACGGAGGTCATTAATGTTAATGCCCATTTCATCAACATTGACCTTTAATGTACCGTTCGGATCGAGTTCGGGAGCGCGGTTACCTGTACCACCGTTAACGCCGACCAAACGAGATAAACGCGGATTACCTTCCATAGAAAACACAGCATCATAAGCTACACCATTTTCAAAAGATCGGAGATCAGAATCAAGCCAACGTTGAGTAGTCTCGGCATCTCTATCATACTTAACATCTAAAGTGTCACCAGACCCTTGGATAGGCACAGTAACTTCGGGGCCACGTTGCAACCACGGAAGAGCAGAAGTAAAATAGTCCTTTTCCCAAGCACGACGGCGAAGCTGCAAAAGATTCAACGCATGCAGCGTATCCTCAAAACCGGAGTTCAACGAAATATCAACGGGATCGGTTAAATTTTGATCACGATAATACTCATTATAAATAAGCTGATACGCACGGAACGGGAGAGATGAAACACGGTAGTTCTGAGGAGCGGTTACACCGTTCGGGCTGGGATTCGGGAACTCAGCACCGCCAATGCCTTTTAATGAAGGCAAGCCGAGATAATCCCAAAGCGTACCATCACCAAAAAATGCCGACGGATTTGACGAAACCAAATCGGGGGATAACCGGAGAGACGGAAGAACAGGAACATCATCACCGTCTACACCTTTGGTTATAAAATCTTCCCATTGATTCCAAACAAGACGATTCGGGACAAAGAAATAATGAGTAAAAACATTCACGCGGTGCATCATAGGAGCCACAAGGGGAGCTAAGCGCACGAGAGATTCGGTTTTCACACGGAATTTATCGCCAGGAACAACAGGCATACACATAATAGGTACGAGTTCGCCCATGTTCAACGTTAACTTTGATTCATATGATAAGTTGAAAGCATTCCGACGAGGACGTTTCATTCTTATCGAGTTAAATATATTTGCCATTACATTTTACATCTTAAACGTTCATTCATTCTTTTTTCATACTCTTCGCGTTGTTCAAGCTGCATGAGATCGGTAAGAATAGGATTTTCACGAGCACAATAATCAATCCACTCATTGAACATTTTATGTCGGAAAAACTCTTCACGCATTTCCTTTAAAAAGGCTTTCATATCATCATCATAGAGCTTATCAGCATAATAACGAGGCATAGCCATTTTATGACCGGCCCACGCACGAACATAATCACGAGGATGTCTACGATAAAATTCGATGATATCAGCTTTCATGAATCCAAAGCCAATACCAGGATTCCGGGAACAAAGCATAAACGGCTTGTACTTCTTTTCATCCCGAAGAATCTCGGGACACATACTCTTTTCGTACATGTATTTACAGACATAGGCAATCTCTTTGATGGTCAAAGGGTGAGCCTGTACAAAACCATTCTGCCAACATTCGGCCAGTAAGTCACCAGCCATTTTACCAGTAAAAGGGAAGCCAAATAAGATCATATGATAGTGAGGGCGGCCATTTTTCGCACCATATTCAGAAGTGACGAAATAACGCATTTTATAGTCCTCATACTTCTTTCGAAGCCGTTTCATAAATAATTGCACATCGCGCTTAGATACTACGGCAACATTTGTTTGAAATAGGTCACTACCAATTCGTACTATCGGCAAATGCTCATCATCATAAGTAAGAGTGACGAACAACGATAGCGGATATTCTTTGGCTTCCGCTTGTAAGCGATACACCCAAGATTGACGCTTATTCTGACGACAGTTTACACACCAACCGCAAGGAACTTTCGCTTCTACACTGGCAAGATACATCGGGTGAAGGCATTTAGCCATTCAACGCAGGGGTATCGGGTTTGTCAAAGATCGATTTTACAGCATCAATGACCGTTTCTAAAACGGCAATGATAATTTTCCAAACTGGTTTCATAAGCGAACACCTCCTCTACTTACACGATAACCACGGATTCTACGTCTTCTACTACGGCCGAGGAATCCACGTCTACGGCCTCTACGTCTACGTCTCATAACAAAAAATTATTTGGGGTTAAACATTTGGTCAAGCTCGCGAGAATCGCGAAACATGTACATCATCATACGCTTAAATAATTCGGAAGCAACATTCTTTGCATCTGAACTATCACCGAAAAGACGTTCCATTCTATTACGGAACGCATTAATATCGTTATCCTGTTGAAGTTTACGGATACCTTCCATTGCGGTTGCATATTGAGCATTCGAAAGCTTAATCTTATTGTCAAACAGGGTACGATCTAATTCATATTGGAGTACCTTTTGATTCGCACCAGTCCAAGCGCCAGCAGCGCTTGCTTCGGAGAGATTTTTCTCTGCTATAGCACGATCAATAGATACGTTACGAAGCTCACGAGCAAGGTTAAGATCAAACCCGGAACGAGCGGTAGACATAGCAATATTGCCTTGACGAATACCTTCGGTTCGAGCTTGTTCTTTAATGAGCTTATTTTGAGCTTCCATGTTTTCAACTTGAGCTTTATTTTGACGCATTGCCATATACATAGACGCAGCATCAGATAAACCAAGATTCCAACCGCGGTAGGGTTCCATTGTAGCACGCTGGATTTTCGCAGGTTGATATTGCGGAGCTGAACCAGCGCTATTACCAGTAACACCACTACCATAAACCAAATTAGGATTAAGGCCAGCTTGCCGAAGACGGGACATTTGCGCAGTCGGTGAATTATACTGGTTCTGCATGTTCCACATTTCGACACTACGGGCATAAGCCTTTTCATTCTCGACGGTTTGCCAGTTGTTCTGGTATTTAGCCAACTGCATGTTCTGAATGTTAGCTCGACGTTGGGCATTTGCACCAATCATAGAGTCAGCAAGAGAACCAAGACCACCAATTATAGCACCAATAGGCATACTAATCAATTTTAAGTGATTCTAAATAATACGCATTGATCTCCTTTACGGTATGATCACAAACGAGAAGAGCTACCAATTTTCTACCAGCATTATGTGCTTGTATAATATCACGGGCAGAGAATTGTATACTACGAAAGCGCTCAACGCCTTCTACATCAGTAAATTGTACATGAAAATAAAACCGTCTCATTGTCCTTTTAATTTAAGGCTACCGAGATTCTTTTAGAACTAATATCATTTTAAACATTGAAAACACAAAGATGTGTGAGCCTGCTTGTTTCATTGAATAAGAAGTTATTATGAAAATCAGAGTAATTCTTTCAATATCATGGAACACAAATTATGATTCAAAAGAATCAGACCTATTAGCCTAATCCTGTTGCCGGAGCCTCTGTGATTGTTAAAAGGAACCACTAACGGCATCATGACGAATATGGATGATAATCTTCCTCCAGTGGTAGTCCATTGGTTTTGATTGATGGCATGGAAGGTGGTATCAACGCTGTCAACCCGCAGGATATTGAGAATATTTCTGCATTGAAAGATGCTGCCGTTTCTTCCATTTGCAGGGTTTGTGTTCCTTTGGTGTAATTATTACAAAAAGCGGTAGAACAGGAAAACCAGTTGTAAACAACAATAATAGCTTTCGATGGAATGATTCGGTAAGAACCCAAGCCAAATGGATTCATATTCAAAAATACAGCATTCGTTCCGAATGGTCCGGGATGGCCGGGAAAAGAAAAAGGAGCCTGCTAACCCATATATGGATATGTTCTTGGCTGTGGATATATCGTCTTATAGCGAAGTGCTGTATAGTAAAGGTCTCGGCTAGGTACATTGTGTCGGTGTAGGAGCGTGGTTAGGCGATTATGGTGTCGGTGTGACCCGTGGTATGGTCGATGGTTTTTTAATGGCAAACGGTCTGCCGATCGATGTTATACAAGGTTGGATTGACCAGTTGCCCAGTGTAATAAGTCTCTCCTCTCCCCAGTCATTTTTGGCCTCTTCGCTCATAACAGTAGCAGCGATTGTCTTATTATAATCTGTATCGGGATGAGCACGTTCGCGAAAAGCTCTCCAATAGCTCTGTGCTTTGGCATCCAGATTTCCATTCTTTTCATAACATGCTTCCATATAGTTTAATAAGGCATCTGATGCACGATTCGCAATCGTTTCATCACTCAGATAACCACTTCCTGCCGCATCCTTTTTTATTTTTTGTTCCCGAATCGAAAAAAAAGTTTCTTGTATTTCTCCATTTGTCTTTTCTTCTTGTTTCTCTGTCCTTGTGAAACAATTTGTCAATATGTTTTCGGATTACTTTTTCAGCATGATCTGCTTTTACCCGAAAGGTTAAATACAAAACAACTTCTCTTTTTTTGTGTTACATATATCAAAAAAGACGTTGGTTTCAGCCAAGACATGTATCATAATTTAAACAAAAAACATTAGTTATGTTGAAAAGAATTAAGCCTGTCAGCATGGTTTTGCTTGCGAGCACGTTATGTTTCTCCGGGAATATATACTCGGCTTCGAGTGCAGGTAATCCAGACACTGACATTTCCCAACAAAATGCAAAAGTAACGGGAACCGTCGAAGATGCTTTGGGACCGGTTGCCGGCGCGTCTGTTGTTATAAAAGGAACCACCAACGGGACAATGACCGATATGGATGGCAACTTTACGTTGGATGGGGTAAAAAATGGGGATATTATCCAAATATCCTTTATCGGTTACGCCACACAGGAGATTCCTTATGCAGGACAAGCCTCTTTGTCTGTACATCTTGAAGAGGACACGCAAAAATTGGATGAAGTAGTCGTGACTGCTTTGGGTATGAAGCGTGATAAAAAAGCGTTAGGTTACGCCATGCAGGAATTGAAGGGAGACGAGTTGTTGTCTTCCCGCGAACCAAATTTGGCCAATTCGTTGTCTGGTAAAGTTTCCGGTTTACAGATTGTACGCTCCAGTAACGGGGTGGGAGGTTCTTCGAAGATCGTGCTCCGTGGTAACAGTTCGCTGACCGGTAGCAATCAGCCATTGATCGTGGTGGACGGTACGCCGATGGATAATTTTACAGGCGGTGTGGATGATGTTTGGGGTAATTCCGGAGCCGATATGGGTAACGGCCTTTCTGATATTAACCCTGAAGATATCGAATCGATGACGGTCCTGAAAGGAGCTTCGGCAGCTGCACTTTACGGTTCGAGGGCCGGTAACGGCGTGATCCTGATCACGACCAAATCGGGACGGAAAAACGAAGGGCTGGGGATTACGGTGAATGCTGGTATCACGGCTGAATCCATTTTCTTGAAACCGGATATGCAAAACAGCTTCGGACAAGGATCGGTCGGAGTTTATGACAACCAGTCCCGTTTGAGTTGGGGACCGAAAGCTGAAGGCCAGACTGTGACGGATTGGCTCGGACGCCAAGTGCCTCTCCAGACATATGATAATATCGATGCTTTCTTCCATACAGGAACCTCTTTTAACGAAGGCGTCAGTTTCCAGCAGAATGTTAACGGAACTTCTGTCTTCGCATCTATTAACCGTTCGGATGATGCCGGTATCACACCGGAATCGAAACTGAATAAGACGAACGTTACGTTGCGTGCCACCACGTTTCTCGATAAGGCGGAGAAATGGAAGGTGGATGCCAAAGTGAACAGTATAAATATGAATGCCCATAACCGCCCGATCCAAGGCGTGAACCCGTCAAATGCGTTCAACACGATATACGGTCTGCCTCGTTCCTTGAATGTTAAGGAATTTAAGAGCAGCGTGGATGAAGAAGGCAATATGATCTGGTGGGATGCCTCCAAGAACCCGCAGGAAAACCCGTACTGGGTGACCAAATACCGGCAGAACAATGATACCCGTAACCGTCTGTTGGGTAACGTATCGTTGAAGTATGCGCCGACCAACTGGTTCGATATCGAACTGCGTGGCGGTACCGACTATTATACGACGACCAAAAATGAGAAAGTATATGCCGGCGGTAACACCTCGCCCCGCGGCCTGTATAATGAAGGTTCTGAGACATTCTACGAAAATAACTACAGCTTCCTGGCTACCGCACGCAAAGACAACCTGCTGGACCGCTTGGGCGGTTTCGTGACATTCGGAGGTAACCTGATGATGCAGCAGCGAACCAAGATGAACGCTTCGGCTGGTGAATTGCTGGTTCCAGACCTTTTCTCCTTGAACAACGGCATTAATAAACCGACCGTTACCTCCGAGTTGATCCGCCGGAAGATGAATTCCCTTTATGGATCATTGCAACTGAACTGGGACGGCTATCTGTTTTTAGACGTGACAGCCCGTAACGACTGGTCATCTACTATGTCCAAAGACAATCGCTCTTATTTCTATCCTTCGGTCAGTCTCTCCGGTGTGATCTCGGATATGTTACCTAAGATCGGCGGAAACATGCCGGAGTGGTTCACCTTTGCAAAGGTGAGGGCTTCTTATGCGGAAGTCGGTAATGATCTTGATCCCTATCAGTTGTACAATAATTACACGGTAGGAAAAGACGAAAACGGGAATACGACGGCTGCTCCCGGCCAAATCTTGTTTGATTCGAGCGTACGAAGCGAGTTGATCAAATCATGGGAAGCCGGTTTCGACGTGCGTTTCCTGCAGAACCGCTTGGGTTTGGATTTCGCCTGGTATAAGACGAATGCGACCCGCCAGTTGCTGAACCTGCCGCTCGACCCGTTTGCCGGGTATAGTTCCCGCAAGGTGAACGCCGGTAATATCCAGAACGAAGGTCTGGAAATCTCGTTGAACGGTGCCATTTTCCAGAGCCCGGACATGCAGGGATTCAACTGGAATGCGACAGCCCAGTTCTCCTTGAATCGCAATAAGATCATCGACCTGTATCCGGGCGTGACGCTTTATGACATCAAGACATTGGATGCGATCCAGATCGTGGCGGCACAAGGCAGTTATTATGGTGATATTTACGGACAGACCTTTCTGCGTGTGACGGACAAGGACAGTCCGCATTATGGCAAAGTGATTGTGGGAGACGACGGCCTACCTCTGATCTCTGCTGAAAAGAGCAAGGTGGGTAACCAAAGTCCGGACTGGATGCTGGGTTTGACGAACAGTTTTTCATATAAAGGGTTTAACTTGAGTTTCCTGGTCGATTTCCGTATCGGTGGCGACATCTATTCGGCAACAGCTTCCAACCTATTTGTCCGTGGTAATGCAGCCGGAACGGTTGTGAACGGTGAACGTCAGGATTTTGTCGTGCCTAACACGGTTGTCAGGAAAAACGGAGGATATGTGGAAAACAATGTTCCGGTCACTCACCAGAACTATTGGGAGCGGATCGGATCGACCGGTAATTACGGTTTGCCGGAGGTTTTCACATATGACGCAACCAATATTCGTCTGCGTAACATCACTTTAGGATATACGTTTAACAGAGCGATGCTGAAAAAGACGCCGTTCCAGCGTTTGAATCTGTCTGCTACCTGCAACAATGTATGGATGATCCATTACAATTTGCCAGGTATTGACCCCGAATCCGTTTCGGCAACTAACACGAATGCGACTGGTTTCGAAAACGGGGCCGCTCCGACGAGCCGTTCGTTCACGTTTAACGTAACGGTCGGGTTTTAAAAAGCTTACAAAACCTTTCCGGAAGACCGGATGGTCGGTTTTTGATAATTTGCAATCATTTTGTAAAGGATATAAAAAGAAACAACATAATATGAACACAAAAAATAAAATATTAGCAGGCCTATTCTCTATGGCGGCATTGTTTTCTTCCTGTAACGATTTTCAGGAGATAAATGAAGATCCGAACCAGGTGGATGAAAGCAAGGTAAAGCCTGAATGGTTCTTGAATGCCTCGATCGTCGGTGACCAGATGAATCCGGAGATCGCCGAACGTATGTTTATCCTGACTTGGAACCGGGCATCCCGTTTCAATCGGGGAAGCGGTTTCACGATCGGTACGGATAATAATGATTATATCACGCGCTACCTGAGCAACGACTACGCTGTGAAATGGTTGAATCAGGCGACTAAAGCCGTTCAACTGGGCGAGAAGAAAGTGGCCGATGGTGAAGCTGATCTCTATCCGTATTATAAGAATGTGATCCAGATGGCGCGTATCTGGCGGGCTTACCTGAACTCGGAGGTCTCTGACGGGTTCGGGCCGATTCCGGCGTTGGATGCTTTTTCGGGCGTTCCAGGCGAGTACGACAGTGTAGAAGCAATTTATACTTTTATTCTCAAAGAACTAAAGGAGGCGGAAGCCGCGCTTGACCCGTCAATTGATATGTCTCCGATGTCGGCTGAAGACGCTTTCTATGCCGGAAATGTGAATATGTGGAAGAAATATGCCAATTCTCTGCGTATGCGCCTGGCAATGCGTATCGTGAATGCAAACCCGCAGCTGGCTGAAAGAGAGTTTGAAGATGCCGCTTCCAAAGGATATATTTCTTCACTTTCCGAACTTGCCGGTGTACAGGAAAAGGACGGATGGAGCGACCTGACCAGCGTTATGTCCCGTACCTGGAATGCACAGGCGATGTCCGTTACATTCAAGAATCTCGTGGTCGGCTTGGGAAGTAACGAATTTCCACTACCTGATTCATTGAAAGCACATCTGAAGAACCCGCATACTTACATGGGCTTGTATTTGGATAGGCATTTTCCGTTGACGACGAACGATCCGTGTGCCGGATTTTATTTCGACGGCGTTCCACAATATGTCGATCCACGTGCACCGAAGTTATTTAGTGTAGTAGGATGGAACGATGGTGTGGTTTATTCCGATTATATCGGGGCGGCCAGCGAGGTGAAACCGGTCTCCCTGTTCGATCCGGATGATAACACGAAGCCGATGCTGACAATCGATCCTAGATATACTTGGGGGACATGGGTGGCCGGTGAATGGGATGTGAAAGGTAGTTTGGCTACCGAATTGACCGGAAAAAACTATAACTATCCGTCCATGTCGAAGCAATACCGCATGAGTACTCAGAAACGTGTCTATTTCGGTCCTTGGGAAAGTTATTTCTTGCTGGCTGAAGCCGGCGTGCGTGGTTGGGATGTTCCGGGTTCTCCCAAATCGAACTACGAGAACGGAGTGACTGCGAGCTTCGAGTACCACGGCTTGTTGAGTGAAGTCGGTGCTTATCTGTCTTCTACCGAATATAATCGGATCGGGACATCTGTCAGTTTCGACCATACAACGGAGGCAAAGCCTTATATCGTAAACTATGTTGATCCGTACACAAAAGAGAACAAGACGATGACTTATACATATCCGAAAAATTCCATCTATCGTGGCGGTGCATATAATAACGATGCGATGACGAAGATCTTCACACAGAAATATATTGCTCAGGTTCCCTGGTTGCCCGAGGAAGTTTGGAGCGACCATCGCCGTATCGGTTTGCCTTTTTTCGAGAATCAGGCCGTCGAAAAAGACTATAACCCGTTGAACCAGGTTCCCTTGACAGTTGCCACTTCAAAAGAATGCCGTTTGGAGTTTTATCCGAAGCGTTATCGCTATCCGGCCAATATCCAGACGAACAACCTGGAAGGTTATAATAAAGCCCTCGAACTGTTGGGCGGACCGGATGTGGTGGAGACTGCCTTGTGGTGGAATCTGAAGTAGTGATATGAGAAAAGGTTGGTAGGTGTTCGATGAAGAACTTTCCTACCAACCTTTTTATATGAATGAAGCAAACTGTTTATTGCATGCCTTCTGTCGTTACTTCCTTATTGATCTTTTTCACTAATCCTTGAAGTACAGCGCCCGGACCTAGTTCGATGAAATGATCGGCACCGTCGGCGATCATGTTCTGAACGCTCTGTGTCCAACGGACCGGGGCAGTCAGCTGGGCAATCAGGTTAGTCTTGATTGTTTCAGGGCAGGTTTCGCCTTTCGTGCTTACGTTTTGGTAAACAGGGCAAGACGGTTTGTGGATCGGAGTCGCTTCGCTAGCGGCAGCCAGTTCTGCACGAGCCGGTTCCATCAGAGGGGAGTGGAATGCACCGCCGACTTTCAGTTTCAGTGCACGTTTTGCACCGGCTGCCAGCATCTTTTCACATGCGGCATCGATACCGGGTACGGAGCCGGAGATGACAAGCTGTCCCGGACAGTTGTAATTTGCACATACGACGACTTCACCTTCGATGCTTGCGCAGATCTCTTCTACTTTTTCGTCCGGCAATGCCAGAACGGCAGTCGAGGGTGTGGCTTCGCAGGCTTTCTGCATCGCCATAGCACGTTTGGATACCAGAACAAGTCCGTCTTCAAAAGACAAGGCTCCGGCTGCAACAAGCGCGGAGAATTCTCCTAAAGAGTGTCCGGCTGTCATATCCGGTTTGAACTGGTCAACTAATGTTTTTGCAAGAATGCATCAGTGTAAGAAAATGGCAGGCTGTGTCACTTTTGTCTGGCGCAGATCTTCGTCTGTTCCGGCGAACATCAGATCCGTGATGCGGAAACCGAGGATTTCGTTAGCCTTTTCAAACATCTCTTTTGCAAGAGGATTGTTTTCATAAAGGTCTTTTCCCATTCCGACAAACTGGGCACCCTGACCGGGAAATACATACGCTTTCATTTTTTCTAATCTTTTTCTAATTTCAGTTTTTTAAGATGGCGCAAAGGTAATAAATTTAGAATAATTGGGGTACTATTCATTACAAATTGTATCTTTGCCCCATCGATAACAGGAATATTAACGACTAATTTATACAATATCATGGATCAATTATTATTTCTTGGAAATTTAGGAACTGGCGAGATTATCATCATTGCCATTATTGTTTTGTTACTTTTCGGTGGTAAAAAAATACCTGAACTGATGAAAGGTATCGGTAAAGGTGTGAAAAACTTTAAAGACGGTGTAAAAGGATTAGAAGACGACATTAAGATAGACGATACCGATAAAAAGTAAAAGATGGCAGAATTAGAACAAGAAGAAATGTCCTTCTGGGACCACCTGGAGGCACTTCGTTGGACTCTGTTCCGTTCTTTTTTAGCGCTCTTTATCTTTGCGATAGGCAGTTTTGCCTTTATGCGTGGTAGCGATGGTATATTTGACCGCGTAGTATTGGCACCCTGTTATTCCGATTTTATCTTTTACAGATGGTTGTGCGATTTGAACCAGTGGTTGGTCAATGTCAGTCCGTGGTTTGATGTTCTGCCTGATTTCTGTAATGATAATTTTCATGTGGATGTGTTTAATATCAGATTGGCATCTCAGTTCTTTACTCACATGACCACCTCGTTCTGGTTGGCACTTGTGCTTACTTTCCCTTATCTGATGTGGGAAATCTGGAAGTTCATTAGTCCGGCTTTGTATGAGAATGAGAAGAAAAATGTCAAATGGGTATTTCTTTTGGGAACAATCATGTTCTTTATCGGATGTGCTGTCGGATATTTTATGGTATTCCCGATGACGCTGCGCTTTTTGGCAACTTATCAGTTGAGTGCCAATATAACGGAACAGGTCTCTTTGGATTCGTATATGGATAATTTCCTGATGCTGATCTTTGTGATGGGAATCGTTTTTGAAATGCCGTTGGTTTCGTGGCTGTTGTCAAAGATCGGTTTGTTGAAACGTTCGTTCTTCCACAAATACAGACGGCATGCTATCGTGGGGTTGTTGGTTGCTGCTGCATTTATCACCCCAAGTAGTGACCCGTTCACATTGGGTATCGTATTCTTCCCGCTGTATGGATTGTTCGAATTGAGTGCGTTCTTTGTGAAGAATGACACGAATGGAGATGCAGATGACGAGGATGAAGATAGTACGGAAATCGCACCGGCCTAAAACTACGGACATCGTAAAATAGTTATAGAAGAGACGTACAGTTTTTATTGTACGTCTCTTTTTTTATCTTTGTCAAGACTAAAACATAAAGTAAACATGAGGCACATATCCTTATTGGCGGTCTCCTTGCTGGCTCTGGCAGCCTGCACGCCGGAAAAACAACAGGAGGCGGATGATTATACACAATATGTAAATCCTTTTATCGGGACAGACTTTACGGGTAATACCTATCCGGGAGCGCAAGTCCCTTTCGGAATGGTTCAGTTGAGTCCTGACAACGGGCTTCCCGGTTGGGACCGTATTTCCGGTTATTTTTATCCCGACACGACTATCGCCGGTTTCAGCCATACCCATTTGTCAGGGACAGGTGCGGGCGATTTGTACGATATCTCTTTCATGCCGGTGACTCGTCCATATAAGGAGGCACCTGCTCCTTTGGGTGTCTATTCGACTTTTTCGCACAATGACGAGATGGCTTCGGCTGGCTATTACCGTGTGCTGCTGAAAGATTACAATATTAATGTCGAGTTGACCGCGACTGAACGTTGCGGTATTCAGCGTTATACGTTCCCCAAAGCAGAGGCATCCGTATTCTTGAACCTCAAAAAGGCGATGAACTGGGACTTCACGTTGGATTCGTATATAGAAGTGGTCGATTCGATGACGATCCGGGGATATCGTTTTTCGCAAGGCTGGTCTCCTTTGCAGCATGTTTATTTTGAGACTCGTTTCTCGAAACCTTTCATGGCTTGCCATATGGACACAACTTCTATCGTAACGAAAGATCGTGGCAGGATCGGTACGGCCTATATTGCCCGTTTCGATTTCAATACGGAGAAAGATGAGGAAATTTTAGTAACGACAGGTATATCCGGTGTCAGTATGGAAGGAGCAGGCAAGAACCTGCGTGCGGAGGTTTCGAAAGACGATTTCGATTATTATCAAGCGCAGGCTGCCAAAACATGGAACAAGCAGCTTTCTAAAATAGAGGTGAAAAGCTCGGATACTGATGACCTGGTGAAGTTCTATACTGCTTTGTACCATTCCATGATCGCTCCGACAATTTACAGTGATGTGGATGGTTCCTATTACGGCCCGGATCAGCAGATCCATAAAGCGGACGGATGGACGAACTATTCCACTTTCTCGTTGTGGGATACTTATCGCGCTTCTCATCCGCTATTTACCTATACCGAACCAGAACGTGCAAATGATATGATCAAAGGTTTCTTGAAATTCTATGAACAGAACGGGGCTTTGCCATTGTGGAATTTGTATGGCTGGGAAACCAATATGATGATCGGATATCATGCCGTTCCCGTAATTGTGGATGCGTATCTGAAAGGTATCGGCAATTTCGATCCGGAAAAAGCACTTGAGGCTTGTATTGCTACGGCCAACCGTGATGATTACCGGGGAATCGGTGATTACAAGAAGTTAGGGTATGTCCCGGCCTACGGCGATCCCAAGAAATGGGAGAACTGGTCGTTATCCAAGACATTGGAATATGCTTATGATGATTATTGTATTGCAACAATGGCAAAGAAGATGGGCAAGAAAGAGATCGCCGATGAATTCTACAAACGTGCTCAGAACTACCGGAATGTTTATAATCCGGCCACTTCTTTCATGCAGCCGCGTGACGAGAAAGGGAACTTCGCTGCAAACTTCAGCCCCGACGACTATACCGAAGATATCTGTGAAAGTAATGGCTGGCAATATTTCTGGTCTGTACCTCAGGATCTGGACGGTCTGGTCGGCCTGGTCGGAAGCAAGGAACGTTTCGCTGAGAAACTGGACAGTATGTTCACCTATGTTCCGAAATCGACAGAAGACCTGCCGATCTTCAGTACCGGTATGATCGGGCAATACGCACATGGCAACGAACCGAGCCATCATGTGATTTATTTATATAATAAAGTAGGACAGCCCTGGAAGACGCAGAAGTATGTGGCTGAGGTCCTGCACAACCTATATCAGAATGCTCCGGACGGTATTTGTGGGAATGAAGATTGCGGACAGATGTCGGCTTGGTTCGTATTCAGTTCGATGGGCTTCTATCCGGTTGATCCGATCAGTGGCAAGTATGAGATCGGAACTCCGATATTTCCAGAAGTGAAGATGCATTTGGCAAACGGCAAAACTTTTGTGGTCTTGGCTCCGGGTGGAAGCCGTGAAAATATCTA